>SXGQ01588049.1_pt1 | contig 19546 bp, 19 predicted proteins | sample 3178371 | NCBI WGS metagenome assembly SXGQ01 (sample SAMN11356859, study PRJNA531348) | freshwater metagenome | isolation source: freshwater sample F1-20 | place: China: Fuxian Lake, Yuxi | collected 2017-12-25 | reverse complement strand
CTCCAAGTCGACCGGCCTGCCATCAACGTGGATGTAGATTTAGCCGGACTGCCTTCGCAAGGAAAAATCGACCCGCATACTGATCCCAAGCTCCCTCGCATATCAACCTGATCCGCTTTCCCCGAAACTTTTTTAGCGCTCCCCGTTGGTCGAGAGGCACTTCGTAGAGGCAGCTTTGCCCTTTTCTTTCAAGGTGGTAATCACGGTAATCCCCTGTGAATCGCATGTATCTTTCGCGTTTCGTCAGTGCCATGAGCTGTTTAAAGAGCTGGAGTTTTTCTGCGGTCCACGTCGAATTCGCGTGAAGCTTACGCAAGCAAAGGCCGACTTCGTCATCAATTGAGTCGTCGATCTGATCGTGTACTTTTAGTCCCATCGCTTCACCCACGTGCTTTCTAATGATTCCACAGTTGCGTTTACCAACTTACGTACCTGTTCTTCGCGTTTGCATTTGCCAGATTTCTTGGGCAAGGCAGCCGTAAGCTCAAAGTGATCCATCAAAAGCCCCTCGCTGGATACCATACAAGGGCTGACGTACCTCCAGTCACGCGGAACAGAGCCGAATAAATTGAGCTGCGCAGCGATGATTAACGACAAAAGCGCCATAGAGTGTTCTGCTTTTCCATCGAGGCCGCTATATCCTCGGCCAGTCGACTCGAAGTATTCGGCCACCAGTAACGAGATGAGGCACGACGTACCGACCTTGGCGCGCGTGGGCACGGATGTCTCCGATGTGCTCCTCGATATGCCTAGGGCTCCAGGTGTCAGTTAGAAGCACCACGGCTTTCGCCATTCGCTCGCAGTCAATCAGATACTCCCGGATGGATCGCATTACGCTAGAAAAGCCCAGTGAGCTAGCTGGTGAGATCCCGGTCGACATGGCGAGCGTAATCCGGGTACAGGCCACTTTTTGGTTGCCTGGGATCACGTTGATTACCTCCCCGCCTTCGGCATGGTGACCGAAAGTCCCGTCGCGCCGAATGATTCGGTCGACCAGGCGGTCGTACGGCACGTCGGTTAACCAGCGCTCGATTCGCTCAACCAGGTCTGATACTTCGCTGAGAATTTCTCCGGGAATATCAGAATCGCCGAAGGGGGCGCTTTGAATTCCAGCGGTGATGTTTGCCATCATTTGTCGATACATGACTTTCCTTTCAATGTGCGGTCTGACTTGTGCTTCCATGGCCGGCGGCCAGGATGTCGCGTAAGCGGGCCCAGCTTTCTTCTGGTAACGTGCTCAAGACTCGGACAAGTCTGGCGTCGCCGCTTTTTAAAACCATCTGCCGGACCGCGGTCGCCATTGCCTCGGAGTCCTGAACCTCTTGCTCATCGATATCCAGTCCGCGAACAATCGCGCCAGTACGCAGTGCTTCATCCAAAGTAAGCACGAATCCCGATGCGAACGCCTTACCGCATGACTGACAGTTCGCAGCGGTAACAGGGTTGAGGGCCCCGCAGTGAGTGCAGGGTTTGAACCGCTGAGGGGCTTTCGGGAATTCAAAGCCGCAGCAGTCACAAACCGAGGCGCCGAGCGCACACTCTGTATGGCAGCTTGGGCATTTCTTAGTTTTTGGCTGTGTTGATTTTTCCCGCGACGAGGGAGACATTTCCTCTTCGACTCGGCGCGCATACCGCTCGAAAGTCTCGAAGGCTGGCATCACCACGTACGCACGGGTGTCGTCACTCGGCCCTGCAGTCCTCACAACGCGTCCAATCGCTTGCCGGAACGCGAGTTCGGTTAGTGCGTTGGGCAGGTAGATCAGCACTCGAAGGCGCGGGATGTCGACGCCCTCGGAGACCATTGCCACCGACACCAGCCACCGTTTGTCGGTGTTTCGGAACGCGCGGATGCGCGATTCGGGATTAGGAAGCTGGCTGTGAACGAGAACTGGACGGTCGCCCTCGATCTTTTCGATCACGTCGACCATGTACTCAGCCATCTCAATCGATGGGGCAATGATCAGGCCGCCGGCCTCAGGCATACGGTTACGAAGCTCGTCGAGCTTGGCACTGGCCCAGTCGACCATCGTGGATTGGTAGCCAGTGGAAAGCGGCGTTACACCGTCTTTTTCAAACTGTGGCGTACAGGCGAGCCGATAGAAGTCCAGCGCTCGTTGGAGGCCTCCAATCCGCTTGAGATCGGTGGGTAAATCCGCCGGTTTGTCACCCGCCACCTGAAGAACGTTTCCGTCCTTCAGATCAACCGTAAAGCGAGCTTGATGCCGATGAAAAGTGACCGGGCGGCAGTAGGCGAGGTCGACCGCCTGTCCGTACGTCAGGGTGTAGGTGCCTGCTTCCGGGTGAGAAATCGCGCCGTGGTCATCGTAAGCCAGCCAGACAGATTGCGATCCGTCCGAGCGGATCGGAGTTCCTGTGAGGACGAGCACGAACCGCGCAGCATGAAACGCACTGTCCGCGGAGTCCCCCCATGCAGCCTCCACAGCAGCGTGATGGTGCTCGTCGCATATGACCAGCGTACGCTGCGCTTGACAGACGGCTTGCAGCGCATCCAGAAGTCCCTGTACAGCTGACCAGGTTGCGCATACATCAAGCCCCATCGAGGCTACATCTTGATCGCGGCCGGTGACCTTCGTCATGAATCGACCTGTAACACGCTTGAAATCCTCAGCCCATTGGTTGACGACCTCCGCACGAGGCGCGATGACGACCACGCGATCAATCTCCCCCATGCTGAGCAGCTTCTGTGCGATAACGCTCGCGCACAGCGTTTTGCCAGCCCCGGGGGCAGCATTGATCAGAAAGTGCTTTCCGCCCATGGCCGGGCTCAGCAGCCAGCTCAAGGCTTTTGCGGTGGCGTCCTGCTGCCAAGGACGCAGTTGGATACTCATCTTGTCCCCTTCTTAAGGTTGCAGGAAGCACAAAGAGCCTGGCCGTTATTCAGCGTTGTGGTGCCTCCATGGGCAAAGGGACGCACGTGGTCCCCGTGAAAGCCACGGTGAAGGGAGCTTCCACAGCGCTCACACGAGCCACCGGCCCGCAAGGCCAAAATCATCCTTTGGCGTTTATTGAAGCAGCGCTTCATTTGCTCATCCAATACTCAGTGAGGCGAATCTCTTGGGTCGGGAGGTTGGCGGGCGGTACGAACTTCGCCACCTGGTTCACCCGGGCCAGTGCAGCCATGTAGGGGACTGTTTGCGACTTGATGACCCAACCCTCACGACGCAGGTCTGATATGACTTTCGTGAGGCCGGGAACGCCAAACATGGTCAGGGCTTCAAGATGTGTGATCGGTTTTCCCTCGGCGAGGTGCTCGCGCACCGCCAAGACCAATCCGTGCCGAAACGTCTTCATAGAAAGGCTCCGCTTTCGATCGATGCAAACATCGACCTTGTGTTGATGGTGTCCGCGCAATCGGCGGTGGGATCGTCGTCCTCCCAGTACCCGCTCCCTGCGAGCGCCCAGCTTCCCTCTTCCAGCATGCGGTCCAGACCGCGAGCCTCAAGAGAAAGGCCCCCTTGCCTGAGGCTGTATTCAGGAGCCTCGGGAGTGCCATTCACCAGCTCCTCGAGCGACTCCGCGCACGCCATCAGAAGGCGTGGCGTGTACTCCTCCCCCGTGACTTCACGGAGCTCGGAGTACAGGGCGAGGATGCGGTTGTTGCGGTACATGTGGTGTCTCCTTGCTCGGGACCGAATACAGGTATGAATTCGGTCCAACATTGCCCCGAGGATCAGCTCGATACATAAGAGACATTGCAACGACTGTGCCAGATAGACCTCTTGAAGAATTTTTAATTTTTATGAAGAAAAAAGCAGATTTTTAAGGATTTTTAGGCCGTATTGCGCTCTAAGAACATAAGTTAGGTTATGCAAATATAAGTTAATTTATGTTTTGAGCGCTCCACTGGCGCGAGTTGGAAACGCCTAGCGCTGCGGACGCCGACCTCGTCCTCGGCAAGTTCACTCGGTGTATGGAAGGGTCTGTCTGACCGATGCGATCACGCTGTGTCAGCCGTTGCATGTCGCCGACACCAGAAGGCCACACCAAGCGAGGCGCACGAGGCGGTGACGGTCGGGCCGGAGCACAGCATCGGGGGCACGCGGCGGTGACGGTCGGGCCGGAGCACAGCATCGGGGGCACGCGGCTGACCCGGCTGATGGACCGGATCTATTCGCTGCGAGGCCGGCCGAAGGTCATCCGGACGGACAACAGGCGCGAGTTCACCGGTCGGGCGATGCTGACCTGGGCGCACCGCAGCGGGGTGGCGCTGAAGCAGACCGAGCCCGGAAAGCCAAATCAGACCGCGTATGTCGAATCGTTCAACGGTCGCTTGCGCGATGAGTGCCTGAACGAGCACTGGTTCATCAGCTTGGCGCACGCACGGGTGGAGATCGAACGCTGGCGACGGGAAATCAACGAGGAGAGGCCCAAACGATCCCTGGGAGGGTTGCCACCGGCAGCCTACGCAATGCAAATAGCCGATAAGGCCCTTACGACAGCCGGGGACACTCTAATCCCAACCGCTACTCAAGGCGGGGGTGACATCGGGGCAAAGCGGTTCCCGAGCTTATTAGCACTGGCGCGGAGCGCTGCGGGTTGGCGCGGAGTTATCCGGAATCTCCGAATAACTGCCGGGGCTCCGGAGCCTGTCCGACAGATCACTTGCTTTTCCGCTTCGGCAGCGCCCTGGCGGGAGCCTCCCCGGCCCGTACATTGACCTCGGCGCCTTCTGTCTACAGCATTGCCCGCCGTTCGGCGGCGAACTGCTCGTACTGGCCTTCCGCGTGAGCGTCGAGTACCGCATTGGATCATCACCCAATAGTAAAACGCCATTTTGGTGGTTTTGTCGCCGGATCAAACTTCTTCTGCCAATCGTCCTTATCTGCTCGCCCGAGTCGGGTCCAGATCGTCTTGTCGTCTGCCTTTGACGTCACATCAAATCCCGCTTCGAGATTAATGCCAACCAAGTCGCTAATAAGCAGGCGGATGTGAAAGTCATCCCAAAAAAATACCTCCGCTTTCAGACCACGTGAATGCAGGTCAGCACTGAGGCCAGCAAAGCTATTGTTCCAATCGGCCTCCGAGGGAAAAGTACGGGCAGCTCCGTCGCCTTTGCAAAAGCTGCGGTGTATTTCGATTCGCGGTTTGATGGCGCGACTGGCAACCGGTGCGAGCAGGTTGGAAAACTCTCTGTAGTTATGGCTGTTGGGGTCAAGATTGGGGTCTATGAACATCAATGAATTGGCTTGCATCAGAACTCGATGTAGCACCCTCTGATAATCAAGTGTCTTTCGATCTACCGTGGCGGATGAGCTTCGACTTTGCCACCAATTGACCCCTGTCAACTTTTCAACTGAGGCCACTTCACCTTGAGCGAAATTCTGCTTAGTGTTGTGGCTGGTGATGACGCCAGTGAGTGCGTCTGCCGTCGATGTATGAAGGCTTTCCTCGCACCAGTCCGCGGATGATGTCGGCGTGGTTGTGTTGTGCTGTGGGAATCGTCGCAGCCTGTTGTTTTGAGCGAGTTTCCGCACAATCTCCTTACAGAGCCGATGCAGACTGCTGGAGTGCGCCATGCAGAACTGGCTCCAGCCGCCCCCGCATAGGTCACGTACTAGGGCCTCATGCAACAGCGGCTCTTTAAGGTGCGGCAGGCACATCTCAATGAATGCGGCGTTGGAATACGCGGCTGGATCAAACACATCGGGTGTGATTGCGTATTCATCAAGCATCGCCGAATTGCTCCCGTAGGCCTTCTTCGAAAAAACCGCCTGGCCAAGATTTGACCAGTTCGCCCAGTTCATTAAGGGGCATTTCGCGGATGATGCTTCGTGCCCCATCGGGTTCAACATAAAGCACGGAGACATCCGCAGGGGTTACGAGTAGGCCACCGGTCCGCTTGCCCTGATACGTCTCGCGCATCCTGCGCATTAATCGCAGTATCAAGTGCTCGCTGTGCGTCTCGAGGATAAAGGTATTCTGCCGCGTACCTAGCGCAGACTCGATGAACACGTCGGCCAATTCTGCCTGCAACGCAGGGTGCAAGTGAATTTCTGGCTGCTCCATGGCCAGCAGCTTGCCCTGAGACCCGTAGGCCATGACAAGAACGGGTAGCACCTGTGAAATTCCTATGCCGACATCGCGGTGCGTTACCACTGTGCTGGTTCGCTGGTCGACAAGAACCAGCTCCCGAATTCGGTCAATATCTGACGACTCGACGGCCTTTGCGAGAACTTCGGCTGAGGCATCGACGTCCTGAAAGAAGGGGCGCGAGTCATCGCGAGGCGGATAGTGGTTCATTACGAATCCGTCCTTGTCGACAGATCCGAGGAACATCGCATCTTCGTCGTCCGCGAGTGCTTCCAACCCGCCCGCCAGTGGGTCCTTCAACTGATCCGCCGCCACCAGTGATCGAACGACCAGTTTGTACGGTGTCTTCAGCTTGTCAGAGCCCAGCCAGCCATTCACGGCTTCGCGGACAGCATCGTCGCGCCTGACCACGTCCCAGGCGTAGCCGCCGCCGGCATACCAGTTCGCGTCTTCGTGTTCCGCAAAGGCCAGATGTCTGGGAGGAAACGAGCGCAACGGGCCGAGATATTGCAGCTGCTTGAGCTCGGCCGACAGCGTGTCGGCAAGACCCTTGATCAAGTCGTTCAGGGTTCGCGGCAGGTAGAAGCGGACGGCCTGAGCGATATCTTCCTTGCGGTTTCCCTTGCTGACCGGAAACAGCATGCTCACAGGCGAAAGCTCGGCGCCTTCCGCCTTGGGCAGATCGACAGCGGTCGGGAAGAACTGGTCTACCCGGATCAACAAGTCCGGCAGTAGTGCGGCAATGGCTTCATTCGCGCCTTCGAAATCCTCGGGGCGCATTTCTTCCGAGGTCGTGGCAGACTCCACGATTGCCTTGAGCACCTGGCGGAAGACAGGGTGATCGCTGGCAATTCGGTCCAGCCGCAGGCTGCTGCCCTGGCCGTCGGCACGGCGGCTGCTCATTCTCAGCAGTTCAGCGCCATCCCCTGTCACCTCAATGGCGTCAACTCTCGGCGCTGCGCCGTTCCTGGGTCGATCCTGGTCATCGAGTTCAATGCCCAGCGCGATGTTGAGTGCAACTGACTCGACTGAGGCCAACAACTGCGCCAGCCGCTGATCCTTATCGGCCGCGAGCTCGGAGACCTTCAGCTCCGCGCCCCATTCAACCCTCTTGTTCAACTGCCCGCGGTGTACGTACTGGCGGAAGCCACCAAGGTCGATGGCACTGCCGCCAACGTCGGTGTGATGCACGTCCAGCCGGGCGAGGCTGCGTTTCTCGCGGCCAAACTGCGCCTCGTGGGCCAACGCCAAACTGTGAATGAAGCTGGACTTGCCGGCGCTGTTTGGGCCGAAGATCAGCGTGATCGGCTTGAGCGGAATGCGCTGGGTGTCTGCAAAGGCCTTGAAATTGCCCACGCGCAGGGCCTGTAGGCGACGAGTCATGACAATGCCTCCAGTTCCTTTGGCATTGGAAGATTCAGGGCACGGGCCTGTTGTGCCATCTCTGCCAACAGTTCCCGCATATGGCCCTCTCGCCATTCGGCGGTGAGTTGGCCGGAGAAGGCGTGTAGTAGCAAAGTGGAAAACGTGGCTTCCAACTGCTCTGCTGCACTATCAGCTTTTGTGAGCGCCTGCTCAATTTCCCTAGCCAGTTTGCCAAACTTCTGTTGCAACGGTTGAGGGGGCTCAGGAATCAAAAGACCGGAATACTCTTGGCCATTGATGTTGGGCTGCCCTGCAACACGTTTATGCGATTCAACCCAGCCTCGGTAATAGGCCGTTCGAGACACCCCAAAGACGAACCACGGGTCAACTGCTCCAGATCGGAATTGGAACCGAATCAGGTACCCTGCAAATGCGCATGGACCGTCATCCGGACGATATATGTACGTCTTACCCACGGTATTACCACTTCGTGCAAAAAGTACATCGCCATCGTGCAGTAGGTATCGCCGCCAATCACCGGACTCGAGGGAAACGATCTCTTTTTCAGAGAGAGTTCCATTGTCGCGAATATCGGTGATTCGCACATAGCGAGGCATGACACCTTTTCTTGGACAAGCACTGGCATTTGCGCCGTACTCAGGTCGCTGATCGGCTAGATCGCCAAGCGGCTTCATTGGCCATCCCATCGGATTCTTCGCTGGATCGCCGAACATCTTGAGGAACAGGGCGGGCAGGATGCGGGCAGCCTTGGCGTCAGCTTCGCGGCGCAGACGGCGCAGGCGATCCGCTTCGTCGAGCAGCTCGACGATACGGGATTGCTCACGCAGAGCAGCCAGAGGTATGGGCGCACGCTTGACAACCCCGTCGGTCACGGCTGGATAGCTCGCTCCGGTTGCATTCGCGACCAAGAAGTCCACAAACTCAGTGCTTTGTGCCCAGTAGAAGAGATACTTCGGATCGAGCAAGGCTCGATTGGCTCGCAAGACCGCAAATCCAGTTGATGCGATTTCGCCATTGAGGTACTCCGGAACTAAAGCTATGGCATTCAGATTCGGCCTGACCGTAGAGACCAAAACGTCTGATGTCTCGATCATCTTTCGTGCTCGGCTGGGCGCATCACTGCTCTGCACTTCTTCGGCGCGCGAGATCACCTTCGAATCTCGATCAATACCGGCGATATCCACGTAGCGAAATGACTTGCGTCCAGTTCGTACTGGATCACCTTGAAGGGTCGGCAGACATACATCGCCGATCATTGGCGTGGGCCAAGTCATCGGGGTAATTCCTCAAGCATCCGTTCCAGCCCCAGCACCACCTTGCGGTAATCTCCCAGCACTTCGACGACCAACTCACGGGGGTCTTCATCGCTGGTCTTCTCCGCAATGCGCGGTTTCCACTGACCAGCACCCAAGTTGTAGTCGGCATTGGCCACTTTCTCGCGTGTGGCCCACCAGCAGGTAGGTTCCTCGCTGCCGTGCGCCAACAGGGCGTTGGCTTCCAACCCAGGAGCGGTGGCAAAACCACCAGCCTTGTAGGCCCTCCACTGTGTCAGCAGATCTGGGATGTCATTCTTGTCAGGCGTTTCCACGCGGCCGCCACCGGAAATCTTGTCCGGGTCGTAGCCGTCGTTGCGCACTTCGTAGAACCAAATCTTGTCCAGACGCTTGGCACTCTCGGAAGCGGGCTTGCGGAACACCAGCACGGCGGTCTTCACGCCTGCATAGGGCTTAAACACGCCAGCGGGAAGGCTGACGACGGCGAGCAGGTCGAAGTCGTGCACTAGCTTCTTGCGCAGCTCAATGTGCGCGCCCGTCGATCCGAACAATAGGCCCTCAGGCACTACCACTGCGCAACGGCCGCCAGGAGCGAGGTGCTGCATCATCAACGACATGAATAGCAGCTCGCTCTTCTTGCTGTTGGTGGGCAGGTCGGCCCGGATAGAGTCCTTGGGCAACTGGCCGGCAAATGGCGGATTGGCCAGGATGACTTTGTAGCGGCGGCGCAAATCGTCTTCAGTGAGTCCGCCCATGTCCGACAGGGAGTTGGCGCGCTTGAGTTTGGCGTGGCGGATGCCATGCAACACGAGGTTCATCATGCTGATGCGCAGCATCTGGCGCGATACGTCCGTGCCATAGACCGAGGCTTCGAGCAGGCTCCAATCCGGAATCTTCTCGCCTGCGCCTTTTCGGTAGGTCTGCAGGCGCGGCATTTCAGCTCTCAGTTCGACCAGCGGCTTGCCCTTCTTCTCCAGCCAGTCTTCGCCATAAATGGGGTACTCGCTGACGTGGTCTGAATATTTGGCCAGCAAATAATCAACGGCATCAATGAGAAAGCCGGCCGTGCCCATGGCAGGGTCAAACATGGAGTCGCCGATATCCGGGTCCACCATCTCGACCATGAAGGCGCGGATCTGGCGGGGTGTGCGGAACTGGCCGTTCAGCGAACTGGAGCCAAGGTGCACCAGCAGGTATTCGAAGATGTCGCCCTTCACGTCAGGCCCGAGTTTTCGGAACTCGAACCCGTCAAGCTCGTCGATGACTTGCTTGAGGACGTTGGGGTCCACGATTTCCAGCACGGCATCACGGAAGTACTCCGACACCTCTGGCTCGTCCTTCGCGAGCGACGCCATGTACGGGAACACCTCATCACGGATGAAGTCCCGCAATTCAATGCCGCTTTTGAAGCGCCAGTGGCTCCAGCGGTAGCGCTCGGACTGAGCCGGATAGAGCAGCTTGGCATTGCCGCCGGTGCCGCCAAGGCGGGCGCGCAATTCACGGTCGGACTCTTCCTCATCCAGCAACTTCAGGAAGATGAGGTAGGAGATCTGCTCGATGTAGGTGACCGGGTTCGTCACACCGCCTGCCCAGAGGACATTGGTGATGTGATCGAGCTTGCGGCGAAGTTGTTGATTCATGTTGTTGTGTTCCGAATGGCGTCACGCTGCAGCATCAGGCGGCCAGGACGGACTGGTTGATCTCGTCCATCACGCTGCGCAGGCCTTGCTCGCCGAAAAGTTCAATGCCGATGTTTGCGGCATTCAGGATGGATAGCGGCGGTGCGAAGAGGTCGTCGAGCGACACCTTTCCTTTGACCAAACCACGGTTCTTCAGCAGGGCCAGGTATTGGGCCTGCTCGGGGGTGAGGTTCTTGGCCACGAGCCAGGCACGGAAGTTCTCTTCCACGCGCTCCTGCCGGCTCTTGATCTTGAGCATGCCGAGGGCGGCACGAATGAAGTCGACCAGATTGCCGCCGGGATTGCGGTAAGCACGGCGCAGGTTGTCTTCATTGAAGTAGCGCTGCGGCTGATTCAGACGCTGGGCGAGTTGGGCCTCTTCAGCTTCAGTCAATGAATCGCCGGCTTTGACCTTGGCGATGATGGGATCAGCCTCTGCCTCCTGCTTGACGGTGGTTTCCCATTCCGTGACGTAGTCGCGCTTGTCAACACGCTCGCCATCGGGCCCGACCTCGATGTAGTGAACGGCGTCCAGCCACTCGTCTTCCAGCCCCAACTCGATCAGCTCGCGCGGAGTCTTACCGCCGGGCTGCTTCGGCTTCGGGGCGTAGCCACCGGCGCCGCTGCTGGAGAAGATGTCGGTGTCCGAGTCGTTGAAGTACTCGTGGTTTCGGAAGAAGTCGTAAATGACGAACTTCTCTTTGCCGATGTGCGGTGCGGTGCGCGTGCCACGGCCGCGCATCTGCTGGTACAGGATCGGGCTGCGCACGCGGCGGCACATCACGAGATGCAATACCTCGCGGCAATCGAAACCGGTGTCGAGCATTCCCACACTCACCGCCACCATGGGCAGGTCTTCCTGCTTGAAACGGCGAATCAGATCGTCGGCGTTCGCAACGTCCGACGTGATCACTTCCGCATAGCGCCCTTTGTGCTCGGGGTGCAGATCGTTCAGGTACTGCGCGAGTCGAGCAGCGTGATGCTTGGTGATGGCGAAAACGACGGTCTTTCCTGGCCCATGCTTCTGCCCGGGCGCTAGCTCCTTGTAACTCTCCCAGGCAAGTCGATCGAACTCTTCCATCATGAGGCGGTTGCTGGCCTCATTGGTCCACTTGCGCTCGAACTCGGCGGGGTCGTAGTGCTCCTCGTCGACATTGGCGCCTTCGGACACCAGGGTGGTGATTCCAGTGGCGAACTTGTACGGGACGAGGAAGCCTTCCTTGAAGGCTTCCTGGATCGGGTAGGAGTAGTCGGGCGTGTCGTCCTTGCAGTGGTAAAACTGGAACGTGTTGCGCTCGATGTAAATGGCGGGCGTTGCGGTGAGCCCGATATGCATGGCGTCGAAATGAGACAGGGCCGCTTGCCACGCCCCGTAGATCGATCGATGGCACTCATCCATGACCACCACATCGAAGTAGCCGCTGGTGAACTCGTGATAGCGACCGATCATGGTCTGCAATAGGCAGACGGTGACCTGCTTCTCCTGTCGAACCATGCCGGGTTTGAGCCAGTAACTGGAATACCCGGGCAGCAAGTCCTGGATGGCCTCGATGGCCTGCTTGGCAAGCTGGTCGCGATCCACGAGGAACAGGACACGCTCGGCTTGGCCCGCCAGCACCAGCCTCTTCAGGTACAGCGCGATCAAGTCGGTCTTGCCGCAGCCGGTCGGCAGTTCGATCAGGAAACGACGCTTGCCCAGTTCAACCGTGCGGTCCAGCGCCTGCATGGCTTCCTTCTGGTACGGGCGCAGGGACCGCGTCTCGCCTTGACGGAGGTAGGTGTCTGGAATCGGCACCGTGGCCAGCGGCTTGCGCTCGGCCCGCATGTGAACCAGGCGCTCCAGGTCACGCCTGGAGAAGAATGAGTTGACGATGCGCGCGTCATCGTTCTGGTAATCCCAGAAATAGATCAGCTCGCCGTTGGTGAGGAAGATGAACGGAGCGCCGATTTGCTTGGCGTATGGAAGCGCCTGCTGCTTGGCGGTGTAGGGCTGAATGGCCTGCTTCTTGGCCTCGATGATGGCCAAGGGGCGGCCGCGCTGGTCCAGCAAGACGTAGTCAGCCCGACCGGTTGGGATGGCATCGCCATCTGCGGTGTGAAGCACTGTCGGCTGCGCGCCCGGCTCGGCCACAACGTGGCCGTTTGACACCTTGACCTCGGTGAGCACCTGCGACTTGTCCGCCGGGTTCCAGCCGGCCGCGCGCAGCTGATCATCGATCAGGATGCGTGCGTCAGCTTCTTTCGACTCGGCTACCATTCCGTTGCCCTAAACCAATAAAAAATGTTGTGAATCGCAGAGATAAGCATGATCTGTGCCATCTAGGCGACCTCATATTTCTGCAGCCAGTTGGTAAGTGTTTGATAGCTTCCCAACCCCAAGAGGCGAGCGGCCTCGGTTTTGTTCCCGTGCGTCTGCGCCATGGCGCGTTGAAGATAGTGACGCGACACCGTACTAAGAAGATCCGGAAGGGAAATCGGATCGTCTAGCGAGCGCCCCAAGACCGTTTCGCCCGCTGGCGGGACAGTCACGGCGAGCGACTCAGCGATGTCCTCTGAGGTGATCTTTTCGCCGGAAGCCCAGATGCTGGCGCGCAGCAGGGCATTGTGCAGTTCGCGGACGTTGCCGGGCCAACTATGCTTAAGAAGAAGGTTTCTTGCTGAGACATCCAACTTTTTATGTTTGTAGCCGGGCTGACTGGATGCCTCTGAGTTGATACCCGCCAAGAGCGAGTCGATGAGCAAAGTTAGATCGCCTTCGCGATGGCGCAGCGGAGGCAGTTGAAGGACGCCGACCGCCAAGCGATGGAAGAGGTCCTCCCGAAATCGGCCGCTTCGAATCTCCTCAGGCAGCAGTCGGTTGGTTGCCGCGATGACTCTGATGTTGATCGACCTGGGCGTACTCGCGCCCACACGAGTGACTTCGCGCTCTTGAAGAACACGCAGCAACCGAACCTGAGACGCCAGAGGCAACTCACCAATCTCGTCCAGAAACAGCGTGCCACCGTCAGCCGACTCAAAGTAACCCGCACGTGCAGTGGCGGCCCCAGTAAACGCTCCTTTTTCATGCCCGAACAACTCGGCATCAACCAGTTCCGGCGGAATGGCGCCGCAGTTCACAGCCACGAAAGGTTTGCCATTTCGATTGCTGGCTTGGTGTATCGCACGGGCGAAGAGCTCCTTACCGGTCCCGGATTCACCCTGAATGAGAACCGGCACCTCACGAAGGGCAAGGCGGTGCGCCATTGCAACGGTTCGCTTCATCGCCGCGCATTTGTGCACGATCGAACTAAAGGCGGGGCTCTCTGGCGGAAGGCCCTGCATCAGTCGGGTCAACGCATCGTCAGCAGCTTTGTCCGAACCAGGACTAAACTCAACCGACAGCTCGAACGGAACTTCAACTTCGCGGACACCAGCCTCTCGTGATGACTCGATCAATCGCGCGGGGAACTTGGTTTTCGCCAGGAGTAGCCAAATTGAGGCCATAGCGGGCGTCCCCGGGCTCAGGTGCAGAGTGATCGCGGTATCAGGCGCTTGCTTACGAATCTCGCTCAGTACCTTGGTCGCCTCGCGATAAATGTCCTTGTGGTCCGTTGGGGAGGTTAACTTCGTTTGATGCTCGACTACTGCGACCTGACCCCGATCCCGCAACCATGAGGCAAAGGCACGGGTCTTCTCGGGCGGGTGATCTGACAGGACATGCACAACGTCGAACACCATTGCTTTTACGGCCCCAAGCAACGGCCCCAGCCCAGCGTCAGGCTCGGATGCCGCAGCTCGAAGGTCTGCATTACCCACCCATGCGACTAGTGTAGACATTGCACAAAATATTTTGTGTTAATACAAGAGGCATTGTATCAGCTGAGTGGGTGGCCTGTGACAAGTCTTTGACTTGACCAACACGGCGACCTGTTTGCCCCTAACTGGCAGCGGCTTTCGACCGGCCATGAGAGATCCATTCCGGGGGGAGCCCCCCATGCTTCAATTTGCACGCGCAAAAATCCTGGCAGGCGGGCGAATCGCGCCCGATGGAGCGTAGAGATTTCACCCCCCTGGGGGGGGTAGGGAGAGCCAATCTCTGGGGCCGACGCCCACAGATGCGTTCGCCTGGCCAGAGTTTCAGGCGTGCAGAATGCGGAAGGATTTTTGCGCCGGGCGACCTGGCGAGTTCACGCCGCAGCGCCTCATGCCGCAGCGCCTCATTGATTGCACTGCAATCATCGATTACAATTCAAGCTTGTTGCAATCCAGGAGCGACGCCATGGCCAGCATTACCATCCGCAACCTCGATGACGACATCAAGCAACGGCTGCGCGTGCGCGCCGCCGAGCACGGCCGCTCGATGGAGGAGGAGGCCCGCGACATCCTTCGTCGGGTCATGAGCGAGTCCGCCTCGCCACGTGATCTGGCCGCGGCCATCCGCGCCCGTGTCTCTTCGGGAGCCCGTGCCGATCTCGAACTGCCCGCCCGCGAACCGATGCGCGAGCCCCCTCAGTTTGGCCGCCAGCCTCGATGATCATCCTCGACACCAACGTCTTGTCCGAACTCCTGCGGCCGGACCCGGCCAAAGAGGTTGAGCGGTGGCTGGCCGCCCAGGACGGAACAAAGATCTACTTCACCACGGTCGGCGAAGCAGAACTACGGCATGGCGTGGCCATCCTTCCTGCAGGCAAGCGTCGCAACGCGCTCTCCACCGCCATCGAAGGCCTGCTCGAGGAAGACTTCCGCGACCGCATCCTCCCGTTTGATCGCCCCGCAGCGCGGGCCTACGCCACCATCGCTGCTGAACGCCGCGCCGCTGGCCGGCCGATCAGCCAGTTCGATTGCCAGATCGCCGCAATTGCCCGCGCACGCGAGGCCACGGTGGCGACACGCAACACCAGCGACTATGAGGGCTGTGGTATCGAGCTAATGAACCCCTGGACATTCAGTACCCGCCAGTAGGCAGCCACGACCCACCGACGATGCCCACCCCCACCTCTTCCAACCACTGTCTGCGTTACTGGGATCTGGCCGACCACATCCGGATCGACGATGCCATCGCGCTGTGGTGCGGTGTAGAGCCCGCGGAACTGGCAAAGCTCAACTTCGAGACCCAGTGCATGAGCGCCAAGCGCGCAGCCCTGGTCACCGCGCTGCGCGACGGGCGACTGGGCTACGAAGACCTGGGGCTTCTCACCGGACAGGGTAAGGTGTTTCGCGGCGCGCCGGTCGATGAACTCATCGAGAAGGGGCGGCTTGTCATCAACAAGGCGAGCCTGCGACGCTGGTTCGAGCAACTGCCCTTTGACGACAGGCCGGCGTTTCTGTTTGAAGAAGAGCGCCAGCCGGTATTGCCCGACGGTAGCGACGTTGCCGAGATGACCGGTCTGAAAGCCATCGCCCTGATGGCACACCTGCTGGCCAACTCATCAGCGAAATACAAGACCGGCGAGCGGCCGAACGCAGAGGCCATCGGCCGAGCGGTGAACGAAGCTGCACAAGCCCTGATGCCCAACGACACGCGCGGCCTGCAGGCCTTCAACAAGAAGGTGGGCGAGGCGCTGCGGCTCTTCGGGCCCGAGATCACAATCCACCGCAGTCGCTAAGACGGCTGACCCCGCATTCCTGAACGTCAGGAAATATTTCTGAACTTCGCTGACGGCTGAACAGCCCGTCGCGACCATGGCGGCATTCCAAATGAATCCAAAGGAATGCCGTCATGCCCAAACAGGCCCGAAGCCACCACGCCAAGAGCGACGCCGATCTGCGCGCCGAGTTCTGGGCCGCGCCTGACGCGGCGCTCCTCGATCGCAAGACCGCGGCAGCGGGACTGGGCTACACCGTAGGCTGGCTTGAATGGGCAGCCACGCATGGGGGCGGGCCGGTGCTCACCAAGCTGGGTCGGAGCGTGCGCTACCGTAAGGCCGATGTGCTGGCCTGGATCGAAGCTAACAGCCGCCGCATCAGCAGCACGGCCGAACTGGGGGCGACACGGTGAGCCGGCGCATTGCCCTCCATCGCGACGTCGGCGTTCAGGCGCGACTCGCACAGTTCGCACGCCTTCGCACGACAGTAAGTCCCTGGTCCTCTACGACATTCGCAGGATTCGCACGATTCGCAGCGTCGCACGCAGAAATCGCACGTGAGGCAGGAGACCGGCCATGAGAGGTGTCCCCAGCCGCCGTCTGCCTGCGCCCAACTGGGCTCTGGGAGAGCCGCCGATGCCGCTCACGCGCGACCTCCCCCCGGCATCGCCGTTCCCAGAGGAGGCCATGGGCGCCATCGGTGCCGAGGTGGTCGCACTGATGCAGCGGATCATCCAGGCCCCAAGCGCGCTCGTCGGCCAGTCAATCCTCGCCGCCATGAATCAGGCGAGCCAGCCCTACGGCAACGTCTGCATCGACGGCCGCGTCTCGCCCCTTTCGGAATACTTCCTCACGCTCGGTGAGTCGGGCGAGCGCAAATCGGCGGTCGACGGCTGGGCGCTGGCCGGGGTGCGCGAGCACCAGAAGAGCCTCATGGCGCAGTACGAACAGGACCGCGACGCCTTCGAGAAGGCCCTGGAGGTCTACGAGACCACCTCACGCCGCATCCTCGCCGACAAGAAGCTCAGCCCCGAAGCGAAGCAGGGGCGGCTGCACGAGCTGCAAAAGCCCAAGGCACCGGTCATGCCGCTCCTGATCGTCTCGGAGCCCAGTAGCGAGGCCATCCAGCGGCAACTCATCATCGGCGAGCCGTCGATCGGCCTGGTCAATGACGAGGGCGGGCAATTCCTCGGCGGGTTTGCGATGTCCCCCGAAAAACGCCTGGGAACTCTGACCACGCTCTCACGCCTGTGGGACCGGGGCGAATTTGATCGGGTGCGGGTGGGCGACGGGTCGGGCAGCTACTACGGCCGCCGCCTGTGCCTGCACCTGATGGTGCAGCCGGCCGTGGCCACCAGCCTGCTGGCAGACCCCCTCGCACGCGAGCAGGGCTTTCTGGCGAGGTGCCTCGTGAGCTACCCGCAGTCGACCGCGGGCTCGCGCAGCTACGTGGAGGCGAACCTCGGCGAGGCAGCGGCCTACCAGCGCTACGCGGCCCGCGTGAGCGCGTTACTGCGGGGGCCTTGGCCGAAGGCGAGCGACCATGAGCTCGAGCCGCCGAATCTCTTCCTGAGCACCGAGGCCAAGCGCACCTGGATCGCGATCTACAACGATCTCGAGGCGGGACTCGCACCGCAGGGACCATTCGCCAGCATCCGCTCGCTTGCCGCCAAGGCGCCCGAGCACATTGCACGACTGGCGGGGACCTTCGCGGTGTTCGAGGGTGATGACGAGATCCACGAAGAACAGGTAGATCGGGCGTTGCGGCTTGTTCTGCACTACCTCGATGAGGCCACGCGGCTGTGGGGCGCGGCACAGATCAAGCCGGAACTGCGTCTTGCCCAGGAGCTGCTGCAGTGGTGGCGGCTCAAGGTGGGGCCCGGGCGCGTGATCACGCTCACTGACATCTATCGCAACGGCCCCGCGGCGATCCGCAGTGCGGCGGTGGCTCGGGCGGTGGTGCGCACGCTGCTCGATCACGGCTGGCTGGTGCCCGGTGAGCACCCGCGGTCCAAGGAAGCCTTCGAGCTGCTGGAGCCCCGATGAAAACGCCCACTTTGCGATCGGCCCGTGCGAATCCTGCGAATCGTGCGAATGCAGCGCAACGCCCTGGTGCGGCTGGCTTTACAGCCACGGAGCGGAATGCGACCGCGTGCGAATCGTGCGAGCCGCAGTCCAGCGATACCGAACTACTGATACCGAATTACCCACCCGCCGACCGCAACCCCGGGCGGCCTTTACACCTGGAGAAGCCCGTGAATGATGTGACCACCGATTTTCTGCAAATCCCACCCGAGAACGCGACCATGCAGCGGGTGCAGCAATGGTTCGCCCAAGGCAGGCGCCTGGCGTGGCTGCCGATCTTCAGCCAGGTGAACTTCCCTGGGGTACCGGTCGAGATCCTCGAATGGGCCGATCGTGGGTTGTTTCAGAGCGCCTGGCCCATCCTCGAGTTCGAGGACCTCGGCCGACTGCCACCGGGGATCACCGGATGGCTGCTGCCCGAGGGGGATGAGGACACCGACATTGTGGTGGGCCTGTGGGATGGCGCAGCGCACTTCCTTGGGGTGAAGGACCGCCGTACCGGCGAGCCGCAGACGCTTATGTTGAACCGCAAGCGGGACCTCGAGGCCCAGGGGGCGGACCCGGGTACAGAAGCCGGGGATTACCCGGGATGAGCATTTATGACTTGGCTTCTGCCCGGGAAGAAGCGTTCATACAAACCCCAGATGACCGGAGACTTCCATGAGCCCCGATGTACCCGTCGCCGCCCGGTTGGCGGCCCTGCCCACGCTCCCGATGGAGGAGCTCTGGGCGCTGTGGGATCAGCACTTCCCTCGCCGGCCCAGTCACCCCAACCGCAACTACCTGCAGTCCCGCCTGGCCTACCGCATCCAGGAGGTGGCCTACGGCGCGCTGCCTGCCAACGTTCGCAAGGTGCTGGTGGAGGCGGGGGCTAAGCACTCCAGGATCAAATCATCCGCAGGCCGCAGCGCCCAAACCTTGCTCATGCCCGGCACCACCTTGATTCGACAGTGGGATGAGCGCGAGTACCGTGTCACGGTCACGCCCGACGGTCTGTATGCCCTTGATGGCCAGGTGTTCAAAAGCTTGTCGGCTGCAGCGCGCCACATCACGGGAACGCGATGGAACGGGCCGAGATTCTTCGGCCTGCGTGATGGCAACGGAGACGGTCCATGAACATGCCCCTGCCATTGCCGGCCAGGCGCTGCGCGGTGTATTGCCGTGTTTCAAGCGACGAGCGACTGGACCAGTCCTTCAACTCGATCGACGCACAGAAAGAGGCTGGTCACGCCTTCATCAAGAGCCAGAGCCACGAAGGCTGGATCGCGGTGGCTGACGATTACGACGACGGGGGCTTCTCAGGCGGCAATATGGAGCGCCCCGCGCTCAAGCGCTTGATGGCCGACATCGAGGCGGGCAAGGTCGATGCGGTCGTGGTCTACAAGGTTGATCGGCTCTCCCGCAGCCTCCTCGACTTCGCCCAGATGATGCAGACGTTCGAGAAGTACAAGGTGTCGTTCGTCTCGGTCACGCAGCAGTTCAACACGGCGACCAGCATGGGCCGGCT
>SXGQ01645096.1_pt1 | contig 19551 bp, 12 predicted proteins | sample 3178371 | NCBI WGS metagenome assembly SXGQ01 (sample SAMN11356859, study PRJNA531348) | freshwater metagenome | isolation source: freshwater sample F1-20 | place: China: Fuxian Lake, Yuxi | collected 2017-12-25 | reverse complement strand
CGGGCTCCACAGGGCACGGTGGTGGGTAACTCCCACCGCCCGAAGCAGCATGTTTCATCGCGTGTTGCCCAAGGGTAGGGAAAGTGCAACAGAAAGATACCGCCCCAAAAGGGTAAGGGTGAAATGGCGGGGGAATGTGAATTCCTTAATGTAAGAGCCCACCAGCAGCCTGGTGACAGGCTGGCTCGGCAAACCCCACCGGGAGCAAGGCCAAATAAGAAGGAAGGACTGGTCCGGTCCATTTGACCTTCGGGTAGGTCGCTTGAGCGTTCGGGTAACTGTTCGCCTAGATAAATGACTGTCATCCAGCCTTTTTTAGACTGGAAACAGAACCCGGCTTACAGGCTGGCTTGTGAATTTTTTTTAGATCGCGTTTTTAATCACTTGTCCCCTGCAAATCGGCAAGGGCCTGCCTTGTATGTCATGGATTTCCGTATCAAGGGGAATACCCATTTGATGATATATGGTGGCATGGAGGTCTTGAGGTCTGATGGGTTGATCCTTGACATAGGCTCCATTTTTATCAGAAGAACCGATGATCTGGCCACCTCGTATTCCGCCACCCGCAAGCGCTGCGGAAAAAACATGGCCCCAATGATCCCTTCCGGCATTTCCATTATGTTTTGGTGTCCTGCCAAATTCCCCGGCCCAAACCACAAGGGTATCTTTGAGTAATCCCCTGTATTCAAGGTCTTCAAGAAGTGCGGAATAGGATTGATCCATAACCGGCATAAGTTCTTTCTTTAATTTTTCAGCGTTTTTCGCATGGGTGTCCCAACTTGGACTTCCTTGTGGCTCATTTGCAAAACGCGTCCAATTCACCTGAATCATCGGGACTCCGGATTCGACAAGCCTGCGGGCAAGCAGCACGCTTTGGCCCCAGCGATTATTGCCGTATCTTTCCCGCACTGACTGGGGTTCAAGGTTCAGGTCAAACGCCTTGCGGGAAGCTTCTCCGCTCATCAAGTTCAATGCTTGTTTGGTTTGGTTTTCAAATTGCCGCTCTGATCTATCGGCTTGATTTTTATTTGTTCCCTTGTTGATTGTTTCAAGGATCTTAAGCCTGTCATCCAATCGTTTATTATTGATTCCTTCAGGAAGAGATAATCCGGGGATTTGAAATCCAGATGATTCCGGATGACAATTAATCAACCAAGGGTTGCTGGAACGACCTAAAAAGCCTGCATCCTGGCCGGGCCATGAGATCCCGCCATCGTTCCAAATATGTTCAGGCAAAACGATTGATTCAGGCCTTACAGAGCTGGACCCTAGGATTTTTTGAACAATTGCCGCAAAACTGGGGCTGTCATTCGGCGCCCCGGGCTTTGCATTTTCAAAATTCATGGGTATATGCGGAACCCCAGTCAACATTGAATAACCACTCGAGGAATGTGCGTTATCATTGGTCATCATTGATCTGAGAACGCAAATTTTGTTGGTTAATTGTGCGGTTTTTGGCATTAATTCGCAAACTTTCAACCCAATTGTTGCTGTGTCAATAGGTTGGTATGGCCCTCGTATTTCAACCGGGGCATCGGGCTTTGGATCCCATGTTTCGTGCTGTGGTGGCCCGCCCGTCAAATATAAAAAGATGCATGACTTCGCTTTTCGCCCTTGGGCAAATTTATAATTGGCGGCATTTATTCCAGATGCGCCCAATCCCAGGAAACTCAAGCATCCAAGGCTTACGAAATCTCTCCTAAGAATATTGTTTGCTGTCAGACTACTTTTGGATTTTAAAGTCATAAACTCTCCATTTGGCATGATAGAGTAATTTAATCTTAATAGTTAATCGGATCAAGTAATAAGGGTCATTAAGCTTAAATAAGGATTAAAATTTAAAGCGGAGTGAAAAATGACTGAATTGGTGATCGGAACCAAAAACAAATCAAAGCTTAGGGAAATCAAGGAGATCTACGCTGATTTACCCGTGAATTGTTTGGATCTTTCCTCTTTTCCGAATCATTCCGAGGTTCTTGAGGATGGTTCTAGTTTTTTGGAAAATGCCGAAAAAAAGGCTTCTGGCTATGCCCTTCAAGTCGGGAAGTGGGTTTTGGCGGAAGACAGCGGTTTGGTTGTTCCGGTGCTTAAAGGTGAACCAGGTATTCACTCTGCCCGATATGCGGGTGAGCATGGGGGAGACTCAGCTAATAATACCAAACTTTTAGAGGCGCTTAAGCTCTTCCCGCCTGAAAAACGGGATGCTTACTATATTTGCGTGGCTTGTTTGGCAAATTCTGAGGGAAAGATCATGGCTCGAGCCGAGGGAAGATGTCATGGTCGAATTATCAAAGACTACATGGGGCAGGGTGGTTTTGGATATGATCCCTTGTTTTTGATACTTGAATATCACCAAACATTTGGTGAATTAACCGCCAGAGTCAAGCACTCGATCAGTCATCGAAGTAAGGCTTTGGCCCAGTTGAGACCCTCAATCTGGCAACTACTAAACAATTCTTGATTCTGAGAATACTTGTTTTAAGCAATTTTACGAGGAACTTGATTTATTTTGCTTATACTGTTTGACCCCTGTTTGATTTTCCAATAAACTATCTTTTTAGCAAGAAGTATTGCCCGATTGAAGGGTTGCACGGTTCCCTGTGGTTATTTCATCAAAAGTAAGATGCACCGGGGCTGCGTAGGGAAAAACATCTGCAAAAGCGGGAGAGTGCTGCGTGTCGATTGTCCAAGTAAAAGATCTCATTGAAGCTGGCGTTCATTTTGGTCATAGGGCCAGTCGTTGGAACCCGAAGATGCGTCCGTACATTTACGGAAAACGCAATTTGATTCATATCATCGATCTGCGTGAAACCGTAAGGGGCTTGTTGCGTGCCTTCCGTTTCCTTACTAAACTTTCCGCATCGGGAAGCCAGATTCTTTTTGTTGGCACCAAGCGGCAAGCCAAAGATACCATCGAGACTGAAGCCCGCCGCTGCGGCATGCCCTTTGTTTCTGAGCGTTGGTTAGGTGGAACACTCACCAACCACCGTACCATTCGTGATCGCTTGAAGAGATTGGCCGAGCTTGAAGCCATGTGGCTCCCCTCTTACGAAAACCCCGCAAAGGTTGATCTTGTAGCTTATATCAAGACAATGATGAACGAGTCGGGCAAACTCGACATCCACAAGGCCCCAGAGTCCAGCGTGATTCGCAGCTACAGTAAAAAGATGATTTCAAATTTGAGCCGTGAACTCACCAAAATTCAGCGTAACCTTTCCGGTATCCGTGAGATGAACAGGCTTCCTGACGCCTTGGTAATCGTTGACCCAAGGCGTGAGCATATTGCTATCAAAGAAGCAAAGCGCATGGGAATCGCAACCGTAGCTTTGATTGATACCGATAGTGATCCGGATGATGTTGATCTTCCAATTCCAGCCAATGATGATAGTATTCGTTCAGTGGAGCTTGTATTGGCGAAACTGGCCGATGCGATCATTGAAGGTCGTGCTGCTTTGGCTACAGAGCAAGCCACTGCCCCAAGGCCAAGGCCCGCTCCAAGTGGAACAGCAGGCACAGTTCGAGCCCCTGCCATTGTGGATTAATCGGTTTGATTGCTTCTTAATACATGAATTCTATTTTAGGTGAGATAGTATGAGTGCCATTACAGCAGGTGTTGTAAAGTCTTTGCGTGACAGAACTAATGCCCCGATGATGGATTGCAAGGAGGCATTGATCGAGGCCAAAGGTGATGTTGAGGTGGCTGTTGCCATTCTGCGCAAAAAAAATGCTGCTATACAAGCTAAAAAAGGTGAGCGGGAAACCGCAGAGGGTAGGATTGCGTTTTGTATTGATGCTGCCTCCAAGGTTGCTTCACTTATTGAAGTTCGATGCGAAAGCGGACCTGTTGTGAACAGCGATCATTTTGTCGCTCTTTCCAATGATTTGGCTGGCCAAGTTGTTTTTTCCAATCCAGAAAATGTGGATGCGTTAAATTCCCAGCCTTTTTACAAGGAGCCTAGCCGCAAAGTAAACGACCGTATCGGCGATGTTGTGGGCTTGATTCGCGAAAACATGAAGCCTGCCAGGTTTGTTCGCCTTCAGGGTGGTCATTTTGGCGCTTACATTCATCACGATGGCACTGTTGGGGTTTTAATTCAAACCGAAGGTGCTAAAGCTGATGACCAGATTTTACGGGATGTTTGCATGCACATAGCTGCGAAGAATCCCTTGTTTGCAACCCGCGATGAAATTAAAAAAGAGCAGATTGACCGTGAAATGGAAATCGCCCGAGAGCAAGCTGCCGCTACCGGTAAACCCGCGAATATCGTTGAAAAGATTGCTGAAGGCAAGGTTAAGACCTGGTTTGCTGAAAGTGTCCTTCTTGAGCAGCCTTTTGTCAAGGAAGAGAAGAAAACCGTTGGCGAAATTCTTAATGGCGCCGGGCTTAAATTTGTCCGGTTCGTTCGTTATCGGGTTGGGGAATTAAGCTAATTAACCTTTCTTGTAATGCCAATAACATTTTTAAAACGCTCACTCAACCTGGCGAAACGGACATGAGATGAGCGTTATTTTTTCCCATCAACCCAACCCCAAAGTTACTTTTCTTGGCGCTGCAGGAACTGTCACTGGTTCCATGCATCTTCTTCAGTACAAAGATTTCAATTTTCTTTTGGATTGCGGACTCGAACGAGACAAAAAGACCGAGTTGAAGGATGATGAATTTCCGTTTGACCCGGACATTATAGATGCTGTTATCCTTAGTCATAATCATTCTGATCATTGCGGTAAATTGCCCGCTCTTGCTAGGAAGGGTTTTCGTGGCCAGGTTTATTGCACTCCTGCCAGTAAGGATTTGCTGGGTGTTGTTCTAAAAGATTCCGTTAATATCCAGGAAAAAGAAGCCAAGCATCGTAATAAATCCAAAAACCGCTCCGTGCCTTCCCAGAATGACGCCTTTTCGATTTTGGATAGATGCATACCCATTGAGTATGGAAAAACTTCAGAAATTCGCAATGGCGTGAGCATTCGCTTTCATGATGCGGGGCACTTGCTGGGTTCCGCAATCACTGAAATTGTAATTGGTAAAGGTGAAAAAGTTTTCAAGATCACCTACACTGGCGACCTTGGTCGCTTTGGTCTTCCATTTCACACCAATCCCTCTCCAATTCCCGCTGCAGATCTTTTGATTTGTGAAAGCACCTATGGTGGTAAATTTCATGATGATGAGGAAAAAATGGCGGCAAAGTTGGATCTTGTGATTCGAGACACAATCAAAAGGGATGGCAAGGTTCTCATGCCCGCATTTAGTCTGGGGCGCACCCAATTGCTCCTCTACTATCTTGAAACATGGATGCAACAAAGGAAGATTCCAAGGATTCCTATTTTTCTAGATAGCCCGTTGGCTGTTGAGATCAGCAGGATTTACAAGAAATACGGGCATCAACTTGCTGTGGACTGGGATTCGGAATCAGGAAATGTGATGATTTTGGATTCATGGGAGGAGGCCCAGTCGGCCAGTTTTCAACCCGGCCCCGCAATTATTGTCGCATCCGGAGGTATGTGTGAGGGTGGGAAAATACTTTCCCATTTGAAAAATCACCTGGATGACCCGCGTTGTAGTATTGCCCTAGTAAGTTTTCAGGCCCCTTCAACCCTTGGTGCAAAGCTTCTGGAAAAGAAACCTTCTGTTTATTTTCATGGGAAATCCTGGAACAAATGGGCTGAAATCCATGAGATCAAGGGGTTTTCAGGCCATGCTGATCAAAGCGATTTCAACAAACTTCTCGGCCCCATCGCTCAGGATTCCAGGCAGGTTCGATTGGTGCATGGGGAACCTGAGTCTGCAAAGGCTCTCGCACTTGAATTGGCCAAAATGGGGTTCAAGGATGTGAAACCGGTTCGCAGGGGGGAGTCTGTCACTTTGATTTGATTTCTTTTCCGGGGTGAAGCTGATGCATAGGCGCATTTATCTTCTCAGGCACGGTGATGTGAGTTATTTTTCCAATGATGGAAAGCCTGTTTCCTTTGATAATGCCTCTCTTAACGAACATGGTTTGGCACAAGCGGCTGTCTTGGGGGAAGTTCTTTCAGCAGTGCCATTTCAAAAATTTATTTTCAGTGGGTTGTTGCGTAGTCGCCAGACCATCGAACTTGTTGCAGGTGGTTTAAGGCCTGTCGTTACTTCCCCGGATTTCATCTCATGTCCAGATTTAAGTGAAATCAAGCCGGCTGCAATCAATGCTTTTCCCGGTTCTGACTTTGAGCATTGGAAAAATTACTTTTTAACAGCACTTGGCCCCGGTCTAACTTTTGATTCACGGTTCATGGGTGGTGAGGCTTTTTCTGATTTCACCAACAGGGTCAATCGCGCGCTTGGTGTTTTGCTTGATGACTTTTCCTGGACCAATTCCCTGGTGGTTGCACATAGTGTCGTTAACCGATGGATACTCTGCAGGTTTCTCGGGCTTGGACTTGATGGAATTCATGCGATTGAGCAGGATTCGGGATGCATGAATGTGATTGATATTTTTCCCGGGGGAAAGTCAGTCATCAGGCTCATGAATTACACCCCCGTTGATCGTGCGAAAGTGAATCTTCGAAAAAACACCTTGGAAATGCTGTTTGAGCAATCCGTTGAGGCCCACCTGAAAAATAAACCTGAATGAAAAAGTGGTTTAATTCTTGATTAAGTGTTATCTTAAATCATCATAACTCGTTTTGGGGAATATCCAAAATGGCTCATAAAAATCACCTGTTTTGTATTCTCGCCCTTGTGGGTTTCTTGAGGGCTGATTTTAGCTTTGCACAAGAAGTGCTGGCTTTTTGGCATTTTGACACCGAAGAGACATCTAAGTTGCAATCATTCGGAGGTGTTCACCGTGATATTCCCGGTCCCCGGCCTCCCATGTTCCCTGATTTTTCTCCCGTTAATACATCCGTGAAATTTGATGGAAAAGGTTCTCGTTTTGTTTTAAAAGATCCCGGCAATAACAGCAAATTTGATTTTACCAATGGAGACAGCATAACCTTGGAATCCTGGGTGAATTTGCCCCAGATTAACTCAGGTGAAAATGTCTATATCATTGGAAAAGGACGCACTCATTCACCTGGTTTTTCGAAAGAGAATCAAAATTGGGCCCTGAGAATTCGTGAGCAAAAAGGTGCTTCCTGCGCGAGTTTTCTATTCTTCAGTGCCCCTTCGAAAAATGAAAAAGGTGATTGGCATCGGTGGACCACAAATACAGGGTTCAAGGCAGGCTCAGGTTGGCATCATGTTGCGGTAAGCTACACATTCGGAAAACCTGAATCCATTTCCGGATGGCTCGATGGTAAAAAGATTTCAGGTTCATGGGATATGGGCGGTGCAACCAACAGGCCTCCAGTGACGGATAATGATGACATTTGGATTGGTTCATCGATGGGAGGTTCTGCTGGCAATAGTTTTCGTGGTTCCCTGGATGATGTGGCGATCCATCGTGGGATTGTTGCTGATGATGTCCTTCAAAAAAGATTTCGCCGTGTCGGCCCCGAACAAGTTGTCACCCAGGTTGATTCCTTCATTCCACCCAGCCATGTTGGGATCAATAGTGTAAAAGTTCAAATTCATGAAGGATGGAATGCGATTGATTCCTGGCCGTTAAATTCTGAGGATCTTCCAAAGTCCTCCGTCACTTATGAACTTCCAGCTTTTCTTTTTCATCGTATTCCCAATCGGTTTGACGCATGGGGTATCCGCGATAACTGGCAGGGCACCGTTGTCCTAAAGGCTTCCATGGATGTGATTCTTCCCAATGGTAACCATGATCTATTGATTCGCTCAAAGGGTGGGGCAAGGCTTTGGATTGATGGTAAATTGATTTGCAAGACCCCATATCATGCGAGGGAAACAGGGGGGCATGACGCGGTCAAACCGGTTCCCAATCCCCCAGCTCCCCAGGCCAGACCGGTTGGTTATGGGGACCATGAGGTTGTGGTTCGATTTTCGGGGATGGGTAAAAAACACCAGATTGTTTATGAATCATTGGTTGGTGGAAAGAAATTCAGGCATGATACCGGTGATTCTTGCCTGGCGATCAAGCTTGAAGGTGAAGACCAGTACATGATTCTTGGCAATCATTTGACAGTTGCCAAATCTGATTTGGACAACTCTCGAAAGGTCCTGCTTATTGATCGCGATTGGGAGCGAGTCGTGCCCTCTCTTGAATATGAATTGGTGAAACTTGACGACCAGGCTCGTAGGCGTTTGGCTTCCAATCAGGATGAGTATTGGGCAAAGCGACTGGAGGCATCAAAATCTTGGGCTGTTGCAAACCCAGCTCCTAAAGTTCCTGAAGTTTCAGGGTTGAATCATGTGAATAATGAAATCGACAGATTCATCATTGCCAAGGTTGATGCCAGGAAAGCTGTCAAGCAGGAATCAGCAGGGGCAAATAATTTTCATTCCAAGGTATTGCCGTTACTTAAGGAACAGTGCTTCCGATGCCATGCCGAGAAGGTCAAGGGTGGACTCAAACTGGATTCCCGTGAGGAGCTATTGAAGGCAGGTGATTCTGGAAAAGTGGCTGTTGTTCCTGGCTCTCCCGAAAAGTCCTATTTGATAGAGAAGATTCGGGGAAAATCCACCGAAAGAATGCCACCGAATGGCAAAGGATTGACTGATCAAGAGATTGAAATCCTTGTGCAATGGGTGAAATCGGGTGCAAATTGGATACCTGAGCCGGTGAATGCAGGGGATCTTGTTTTTGCGAATTTGACCAATGATTTCACTTTCCTGCGAAGGGCGTTTTTGGACACGGTCGGAGTGCCTCCAACCCCGGCTGATATCCGTGATTTCATGTCGGATCAGAATCCTACCAAACGAAGCAAAATGATTGACAGGCTTCTTGATGACCCAAGATACGCGGACCACTGGGTTAGTTATTGGCAGGATGTTCTTGCGGAGAACCCGAATATTTTAAAGCCCACATTGAATAACACGGGCCCTTTCAGGTTTTTCATCCATGATGCTCTCAAAGATAACAAGCCCATGGATCGTTTTGTTTCCGAATTGATTTTGATGCGGGGTAATATTTATCTCGGTGGTAGCGCGGGCTTCGCACTTGCCGCTGACAATGATGTTCCCATGGCTGCGAAGGCGCATATCATTGGTACTGCGTTCCTCGGTGTGGAAATGCAATGTGCTCGATGCCATGATTCGCCTTTCCATTCAACGACCCAGAGGGATCTGTTTCAAATCTCCGCGATGCTTGATCGTAAGGGTCTGGTTTTGCCAAAAAGTAGCACGGTGCCCGCGGGGTTCTTTGAGAAGAAAGAACGAGAATCACTGATCAAGGCGACACTGAAGCCAAACCAGAAAATTGATCCAGCCTGGCCGTTTAAAAACATTTCGACGGATGAAATTCCGGCCCAATGGCTTCTTCAAAAAGATGATGCCCGTGAAAAACTTGCCGCCATTATTACCCTCCCTTCGAACAAGCGCTTTGCAAAGGTTCTTGTGAATCGATATTGGAAAAGATTGATGGGGGCGGGGATTGTCGAGCCTGCTTTTGATTGGGAGAATAAAAGCGCCAGTCATCCTGAACTTCTTGAATGGCTTGCTCATGAGTTTGTGGCATCTGGCTATCAGTCAAAATCGATTCTTCGCCTGATAATGAATTCCCAGGCATACCAACGGGATGCCAATGGCCACAATCTTGCTGCCGCTCCTGAAGTGCGATTTTTCATCGCACCTGATAAGAGAAGAATGTCCGCTGAACAGGTGGTTGACTCGCTTTTTCATGCCTCTGGAAGAACCATGAAAGTTGAAGAGATAACCTTTGATTCCGATAGCAGGCAACCGCCGGATAGAATGTTGAATCTTGGTGTCCCAAGGCGCGCATGGGAATATACATCGCTTTCCAATGAACGCGACAGGCCAAGTCTTGCATTGCCAAGAGTGCAGGCGGTAACCGATGTTCTGGAGGCTTTTGGCTGGCGCGGGGCCAGGCAGAACCCTATTACAGATCGTGAGACCTCACCACATCTTCTTCAACCGGCAATTCTTGCGAATGGTACTCTCTCCTCTTGGATAAGCAGATTGTCAGATGGTGCTTCGCTGACAAAGGTCGCATTAGACGCGAAAAATCCTGATGATATTGCTGATGAAATTTACCTTAGGTTTCTTTCCCGGTATCCCACAGCGGAAGAAAAAGGCAAGCTATTTGATGTTCTGGAACCAGGATTTGTTTCAAGATTTAAAGCCCAGTCTTCGGGTGGTATCCCGGAGCTTAGCAGGCTTCCGCGTATCTCCTGGACCAATCACTTGGTTGAGGAAGCTACCAAGGTTAAATTTGAAATGGAGAAAAGAGCCAGAATGGGTGACCCACCAACCGAATTGCTGGATTCATCATGGCGCGAAAGAGTGGAAGACATGGTCTGGGCTGTCTTTAATTTGCCTGAATTCGTTTGGATTCCCTGATTTTTCTTCAATTGAATTAAGGGTGATTTTAATGGACTCATTTTTTGATCGCAGAAAGTTTCTTGCCTCTTCCGCATTGACAATTGCTGGATCGGCATCTGCATCCTTTAACCCCATCCAATCTCCCCGAGGCAGGGCTGAACATTGTATTTTCATCTGGCTAGGGGGCGGAATCGGGCAGACGGATTCATTTGATCCAAAACGGCTGGGAGATCCAAAGAAAAAAATCGCAGGTTCCTACTACAAAGCGATTAACACATCGGTAAAAGGTGTTCAGGTTTGTGAGCATTTTTCCAAAATCGCGCCCCTGATGGACCGAATGACCATTATCAGAACCCTCAACCATGATGTGATTGATGAGCATGCCGCCGCAGTCAATCGCATGCATACTGGTAGGAATGTTACTGGAACAGTAGTTTATCCATCAATTGGATCTGCTGTCGTTCATGAAAAAGGTGCTGCCCAGGAAGGTGCACCACCCTATGTGTTGATTGGTTATCCAAATGTTACCCGGGGTCCCGGATTTTTGGGTTCTAAATTCAATTATCTCTATCTCACTGATACTGTAAGTGGCCCTGCAGGTTTGTCCCGCCCTGAGATTATCACAGCTCCAAGGCAGGATCGAAGAGAGGCCCTACTTGCAGAACTTCGAAGAGTCAACAAAGTTGATGGTAAAAACAAGGTTTTGCAAGATTACGAGTTGGCGCTGGAGCAAAGTTTAAAGCTCAGTGGCCCGGCTTTTTCCAAAGTCTTCAATCTTGGGGAAGAAAAGTCCACCCTTCGTGATTCCTATGGTGCGGAATTCGGGCAGCGATGCCTGCTGGCAAGAAGATTGGTTGAAAGAGGGGTACGCTTCATCGAGGTTTCACACAATCTTAACTTCTCAAATGGAACCGGATGGGATGTGCACAATCAGGGCATTGAAAAACAACATTTATTGATTCAAGAGCTTGACCAGGCACTTGCAGCTCTTGTCCTTGATCTTGAATCCAAAAAATTGCTCGATAAGACCCTAATTGTGGTTGCGACTGAGTTTGGTCGGCCACCTGAGTTTGACGGTGGCGGGGGCAGGGGGCACCAGTCAAAAACTTTCAGTGTGCTTCTTGGTGGCGGCGGGTTGAAGCACCAAGGTGCTTATGGCGAAACTGATGAACTTGCAAAGAAACCCGTTAAGGATTTGGTCAGTGTTCCTGATTTCTTCGCAACCATGCATGCTTCGCTGGGCATTGATCCCAATAAAAATCTGTATGATGGTGACAGGCCGGTTCCAATCACCGACTCCGGGGTGCCATTGAAGATCCTCTTCCCGGGTTGAAAAAGATCAGCTTTGCATTTATTTGAAAGTGATAAAAAAAGAAAAGGGCGGATAATCTTATCCACCCTTTTCACCTGGATAACCATCAAGTTTTTATCATGGCATTTCCAAGTGCTTTTCCTCCACCATATGCCTTAATTTTCGCATCGATCTTGCATGAATCTGGCGCACCCTTTCCTTGGTGATTCCAAATTTAATTCCAATTTCTTCCAGGGTTGCGGACGCTTCTTTCTCATCCAATCCCGCCCGTAATCTTATAATTTCCCTTTCCCGGGGGTCCAGGAAATTCAGGAGCCTGTTGATGCTGTGATTCGCCCGCTCTTTCTGGGCCATAAGTTCTTTCTCATCAGTCCTCCCATCAACGGTCATATTGAACACTTCATCGTTGCCTGTGACAAATCGTTCCCGATGATGTATCTCGGTTGGAATGCTTCGGGCGAAGTTTTTCATGATCGCCCAGCTTGCGTAGGTGCTGAACTTGAAACCCCTTCCAAAATCAAATTTCTCAACAGCCCTTATCAGTGACATGTTGCCATCGGATATCAGTTCGAAAAAGTTCTCGACCTGCCCACTATGTCGCTTGGCGATGTTCACAACCAATCGCATGTTGGCATTTATCAAAGAGTCTTTCACCGTATTGGCCTGCTGAATCAAATTCTCGATTTCATCAAGCAGTTGGACTTTTAACTTTGAAGAGTCAATTTCAGGAGGGGTTGAACCTTCCTTGATGATACTGTTTCGGAGGATGGATGCCTTATATTTCAAATAATTCATCTTCCGAAAAAGGTGTTGTTCCTGTTCCTTGTTCAAAAGGGGAACTTCATAAAGGTTTCCCAATTCGGTTTGCACATCCTTTGGGGCCTTCATCGACCTTCGTTTGGTTTCATATTCATCCGCGCCAGGCATGGGTGCAAGAATGGCCAATTCCATATTTTCATCTTCAAACACCGGGTTGTGAATGAAATCCAGGTTGTGTTCAAGAAGTTTTTGCGCCCTGACCTCATGTATCACACGGTACATCGAGGTTCGGTTTCGCTGAAAGCGTTTTGCTAGTATATCCACGGTTTCACCTCGAGAGTAAGAGTTAAAAATTCCCTGCCTCATCTCATGAGACAAAGGGGCGGTAAGGTCGGGAAACACCGCGCTCTCCGGATTCATGCGATCATGGTTCTTGATCGTGTACCTTACCGTTTCCGGTGAGCGTTTGAGTTTTCTTGCGATACGAAAGCTGATTTCCGTCAGGGTGGAATTTGTAAAACGAGCCATTCTTAAGGCACGGTTTATAATCCTGGACTTTTCCTCGGCTGAAAGTTGGGAGAAAGTGCCACTTTTGCTGATCCTTTCCTTGTGATCTTGAACAAATCTTTCAATTTCACTTTTGGTGTATCCCAATTTCCTTTTGCGATCCCTGATTATTTTCACCCCGATCAATCCTAGTTTTTTCCATCTCCTCACGGTTTTTGTTGAAACATTCCAAAGTTTACTGACCTCTTCCACTGTGTAGACTGGTTCAACTTCAGGCTTGCTACTTGCAAGTGACTGAATCAGAATCGGCAGGTCATGCAAAAGGTCCGCACCATCAATCCGCAAGTCAGGGAAAGAATCAGGGCGGTATCCAGTTATCCGAAAACAAACAAGCTGGTAGGGATATTTTTTTGAGGCATCAATCTCTCTCAGGAATTGCCCGGCTCGTTCCTGGTGTTGAGTCTTCCGACCCACAGGCGTGAAACGAGTGAGTTGATCTTCCAACAACATTAATGCAGGATGCCTGAAAATCACTTTAAGAATCCCTCCTCGATTAGAGCCAGCTTTTTATGAGCCTCGCAACCTTGCGATTTCTACCATCTATACGAATCAACCATGAGAAAAGTTCGAATATTTTTTTGATGGTTCACAATCTTATTCGAGTCCTCGAAGAATTTATTAGCCAAATGCGGCTTTAAATTTTGAAAAACTTATCCTTATGAACAAAACTTCAAGAATTCCCATACTTGCGAATGGAAACTACATTTGAACCATAGGTCAAAAAATGATGATTGGGAAGAAAATGAAAACTTTAACACCATTATTTGATAAATTTAGTGTACATTTGTACATTAAAACATTTATTTAGCAAGAATTAGTTCGATAAGAGCTGAAATTTCTTCAGAAGTTTCACGATTCTTTGAATTTTTGGGATAAGCTTCCATATTAATCAACTTTTGTATTGGATTTGATCAAACCATGATTAATAGACGCAACTTGATTCATAGCTTAGGTTTAGCTGGTTTTTTCGGTTCGAATTACTTGACCGCCGCAGATAATTATCGCCTAAACGAAGTTTTCTCGCCTGGCAATCGTTTTCGGGTCCAAACTACCACCGAGCTTTCTGGTTTCATGAATTTGATTAATGGTAATCAACAAAAACAAATCCAAATAAAAGGTCGGAGTCTGATTGATTTTGATGAAACTGTTTTATCCTTGGATTCATCGTTCAAGGTAAGTAAGTCTTTAAGAGACTATCGTAAAGTGGAATTGTCTCGGATATTGGATGGTCAAAATCAGGAAACCACACTCAGGCCAATTGTCCGGCGTTTGATTTTGGCCCGCCAGGGATCAAAAAAAATTCCCTTTTCATTGGACTCCCATTTGACTTGGAGCGAACTCGATTTAATCCGTACAGAAGTTTGTCCATGTTCCCTTGAAGGACTATTTCCAACCCGAATGGTTGGATTAAATGAGTCTTGGAATACGGGTTTGGATGCGGTTAGGGAACTTACTGACTTGGAACTTCTTGAATCTTCGACTATTTCCTGCAGATTGGATTCTGTCAATCTGGTCAATAATCGGCAGACGGCAAGAATTGTTTTCCAAGGCAAGGTTTCGGGGGTCAATGAGGACGGGCCGAATCAACAAATCTTGGACGGATATTTGTTTTTTGATTGTGAAACAAGGCATCTTTCCTTTTTGTATCTTAAAGGCACAAGCCTTTTGAAAAACAAAGAAGGGGTGGATGTTGGGAAAATTGAGGGTCGTTACACACTTTCCAGAGATATGTTGCCTGCCATTCAATTGGATGGCAGGACTCTTTCACAATATGAACCGGATGGCCGTAACACCAGATTGTCCTTTGATTCCAATGGAACAGGATTCACTTTCCTGTATCCCAGATCTTGGAAAGTGACCTCGCAATCAGGCCATCAGGCCACCCTTGATTATTCGAAAGATTCTGGATTGCTTATCACGATGGATGATTCCGGGAAATATTCATCAGGTAAAATTTACAGGGACCAAGCGTTGGGATTTATTCAAAAGCAGCAAATGCGGATTGAAAAACAGGAGTTGCTCCAAGTATTCAATGGAATGCCTGGGGTGGAGTTTTTCTCCTGGGATGTCGAGGATGCTGGCCGGAGGTTTTATTTACTTTATTATTTTCATAGGTTGGATGGAAAAGTTTTCACTTTTTCCTGCAAATGTCCCAGTGAAAACAAGGCAATCATTCAAAATGAAATCCCTGGGATTGTGGTTTCAACAAGGCCCGTGGAAAAGGGGCGTTAGAATGGATGATAAATATAAACTTCTTGAACAGGACCATAGATTCCCTAGCGGTAAATGGACTGGCTTTTTTATCCAGAAAAATCCACCTCTTGGCAAACAATGGATGGACCTCCAATGCATGTTCGTTCAAGGTGTGATAACCGCCAGTGGAAACGACCTGGTGGGAGCTTTTGTGTTCAAAGGAAATTACGAGACAGTTTCTGGTAAGTGCAGTTGGAACAAGATTTATAAAGGTGGACACCCTGTTTATTATGAAGGATTCAATGAAGGGAAGGGGATTTGGGGCACTTGGTTGATCGAGGACAAGGAAAAATCAATAAACCTGAAGGGTGGATTTCATATCTGGCCGGAAGGAATGCTGGTACCCGAAGATGAGGAATTAGTCGCAGAGTTGGAACTACCCGCTAACATTGGCAGTTTGAAGAAACCAGCTTTGGCCTCCACAAGGGCGTGATTACTTGCCGGGAATCGTAACCATGATTGGTGCGCTAGCATAGCCCCGCTTGACAGTGAAGTTAAGGGAAACATTTGCAAGTATGCAGATGGGCACTTCAGGGAATGGTTTTGCATCCGGAGCGACTTTTAAAAGGATTTTGCCCTTGGTTTCTTTTTCAGAAAGCGCGGTCTTCGCTCCGGCATCAAGCATGGTGACGCCTGGGGGCAATGGGTTGCCAAATATCTGACCTAGATGTGCATGCCTTACATCCAGGCTTACCCGTCCCTTGTAATTTTCCGATCGGGTTATTTCCACATCGATTGCAATTGTCTTGCCAGGTTCCAAGCTGATTTTCTCAGGGCTTATTTTTACAGCTTCGATGTCTTTTTCTGGTGTGATGGCGATAATTTGTGTTTCCACTGGCCAGGTGCTTCTTCCCCCGCCCGGCATTTTAAGCTCAGTAAGAGGCCCAACTCTTTTTGTGATTTCTTTTTCTTTGCCTTCCTTGTCCTTGTAAGTTGCCTTTGCGATTATGCTGACAAGTGATGCGCCAGGTTTCGCGTCTTTTGAACATTGAAAAAGCAGCAATCCATCATTTTGAGATTCCGGCAGGGTGAGGGGAACCATGGTTATGCCGGTAGGAAGATTTTCTGGGTGGAAGGTTATAGCCCCCGTAAATCCAGCGGTTCTTTTAACACGAACATACCAGGCGGCCGCCATTCCGGGTGCTATACCCGCTTTGTCATCATCGCAATTGGCGATGAAATCGGGTTCTTCGTGAGTGATATTTAGTAGATAATTGAATCCGGGACCACCTCGGTTTAGCAGGTCGCGCACTTGAATTTTGAAAACACCATCAGATGTTGCTGTGTAGGAGAGGTAGGAGTCCTTGGTGGCATTTGACTGGTCATCGTTGCTACCTAGGATTTTGCCTTTGTCATCAATGATACTTATGAAACTATCGAGTTCCGAACCCAACCGCCGTGCCTTAACCTCGACTATGATTGATTCACCCTTTTTTAGCTTGATTGGAAAAATATCTGTCTCAGCGGGTTTAAGGATCCTTCCATTTATGGTGCAGGGGAAAGGAACTTCTGAGTTGTTTGCGGATTCTTCAATAATCTTAAGGCCTGATAGGTAGACCGGGAAAGAGTTGCTAAGGCCGTTTTCAGTTTTTATCAATGCATTGAGAGTTGTGCCGGGAGTTGAACCATTGGGAATTCCTTCAAGTGTTAAGGGTGTTTCAGGTACATTTCCACCACCAACCTTGACCTTGAAAGGTCCATCCGGGGAGTGCGCCAGTGGATAACACCAGTTTACATAGGGGCCACCGGTGACAATAAGATTATAGGGCATGTTAGCGCTTGCCGCATAATCCACATCACGAACGACAACCATGTATTCACCGGGGGAGGAAAAACGATAGCTCACACAAGGGTCTGCAAAATGGAAGTCGTCATTCGCAGCGAGTTCCCTTCCTGTTGAATCGTGAATACTGATCATCGGGTCTATCGCGAGGAATTGACTATGGCGCTTGTAAAAAAAGCGGTGAGACACGACACCGAAAGAAACCGTCTGGCCTGCTTTTGCTGTAAATTTGTAGGCATCAACTTGTTCCTTGGCGTTGATCATGCCGGATATGATGTTGTTGATTTCTATTTTTTGGGCCGTTGCGAAATCAGCATGGGGAGTGGTTTTTTCTACAACCACAGGATGGTCCGCGATCAAAACCTGACCCACCGTGGATGCACCGGATGCGCAAGCAAGGCGGAATTCCCTCATTCCCGGGGAGGCGGTTTTGTCTACAGTTACTTTAAGCTTTAGCTCGTTGGTTTTATTTGCCTCGGGAATGCCCTCGGCTTTGACACCTGTACCAGCGAATAAAACCGCGATCGGGTTTGATGGATTACTGGTTTCACAATAAAGAGTAATCTCACTGGTTTTTCCCCGTTCAAGAACCGCGGGGAAGACATGGGTGATTTGTGGGAATGATGTCTGGGATACAGCCATACCGGGCAGCATCAATGCCATTAATGCCAATATGCCGATAGTTCTAATTAGTGATTGAAAAGGAACTCTCTTGTATTGATAAGCGACCACAATAAATCCTCCAAGCCTTCTTTTGGGTTTTGCGTAATAGCAAGTTCCTCAAGCGCGTCTTTCTTTTCCTGATCCCTGGGCAATCGTGACAAGGTTGCGAGGAAAATCTCGTCCACAGCTTTATCCAGAGGAACTTTCCTGCTTATCATGCTGCTAACCCTGCTGTTGGTTTCAGATAGCTTGCGGTTAAGGAGATTTCCCGTCATTAGCACAAGCGCCTGCATCATGTTGGCATCCTCACTGCGTTCGCATTCGCAAGTCGCCACCCTGCGTGGCCTGCCAAAAATATCCATGAAGCTTGAACTGAATTTGCTGTCCGGAAGGGATATTGCGCGATACCCAAGGGGGACATCCGTGAATTTTTCACGGGTGCCACACGCGAAATCAACCGCGTCTAAAAGTTGTTCAGCAGACAATCGTTTTGATCGGAAGTGCGTGCAATAAATGTTGTCACCATCCGCCGCGGAATCGGGATTGCTTTCACTGCTTAGCTGATAAACCTGTGAGTTCATGATGGTCCTGAGGAGATGCTTGATGTCATAGTTGTTTTTGACAAGGTCGTTGGCGAGGATGTCGAGCAACTCGGGATTGGAGGCTGGATTAGTGATCCTGATATCATCGATAGGGTGAATGAGTCCCCTGCCGAAATAGTATCCCCAGTAGCGGTTGACAAAATTTCGGGCAAGAGCGGGGTTGTTTTTGTCTTTGAGCCAGGCCACGAGGCCGTTTCGCCTGTCAACCTGGTCTTCGATGACAGGTCCGCCAACTGGTTTTGGTGGAAGTGTTTTGCCTGTTTTGGGGTGGGTTGCTTCCCCCGCCATGTTCAGGTAGATCGTTGTGTCACTTCCTTGAAGTCCGAATTCAGTGCTGTTTTTCTTAGCGACCCTGGAGAAAAAGGCGGCCATGCTGTAATAGTCGGATTGTGCGATATTTTCGAAAGGGTGATGATGGCATTTCGCACACTGCATCCTGATTCCTAAAAAAACCTGGCAGGTGGTTTCGGTCCAATCATCACGGGATCCGATTACAAAGAAATTGGCAGGACCATTTGCGTAGGGGCTACCAACTGCTGTGAGAAGTGAAGCTGCAAAATTATCCATTCGCATGTTGTCGCGAAAGACTGAACGCAACCAGTTGTGTTGGGACCACATTCCTTTTTTTTGTAATGCGTCCCTGCTATTTCTAAGCAGATCGCCCCATTTATAGGCCCATGAATCAACATATTCTGGCCTGTTTAGAACCCTTTCAATTGCCAGTTTTCTTTTATCAGGGCTTTTGTCAGCCTTGAAGGCGAGTATGTCTTCAGGGTTTGGAAGCGTTGAAAGGGTGTTGATGTGAATTCTGCGAAAGAACTCCTCATCAGAACATAGGTGAGTCGGGGAAAGCCCGGTTTTTTTCCATTTATCCGCCCAAATTTTATCTATCAGATTCTCACTCTTTGAAAATTTGTCAAGATTCTTGGCTTCTCCAAACGGAAGAATGATCCTGAAAACACCAACTGCCCCAAGGTACCTCACCATGATGACAGTTTCACCTGGACCTTGGGCAACCACATTTCCAAATCGATCAACCGTCGCGACTGAGGTGTTCATGCTGTCGAATGATGCCTTCATGCTTACATCTTCAGTGCTATTGTCATCGTATGTTCCCTTGGTGCTGATTTTGATTCTCTGGCCGGGCTTCGCGATAATTTCAACTGGGGAAACTTCGAGTGACTTGAAAACTTTGTCTTTGGGCGCAGGGCCTATCATTCCCTCTGCAATCCAT
>SXGQ01496034.1_pt1 | contig 19551 bp, 17 predicted proteins | sample 3178371 | NCBI WGS metagenome assembly SXGQ01 (sample SAMN11356859, study PRJNA531348) | freshwater metagenome | isolation source: freshwater sample F1-20 | place: China: Fuxian Lake, Yuxi | collected 2017-12-25 | reverse complement strand
GAACATCAGGCCTTGGTCGCCCGCACCGGTGTTGAGGTGATCGTCGCTGGCATGGTCCACGCCTTGGGCGATGTCGTTGGACTGCTTGTCATAGCAGACCATGACGGCGCAGCCCTTGTAGTCGATGCCGTACTCGGTGTTGTCGTAGCCAATTCGCTTGATGGTGTCGCGGGCGACCTGAATGTAGTCGACATGCGCGTTGGTGGTGATCTCGCCGGCCAGCACCACCAAGCCGGTGTTGCACAAGGTTTCAGCCGCCACACGCGAGCGGGGATCTTGTTTGAAGATCGCATCCAAAATGGCGTCCGAAACCTGGTCAGCGACCTTGTCGGGGTGGCCTTCTGAAACGGATTCGGAGGTGAAAAGAAAATCGTTCGCCATGAAATTGCTCTCCAAAAGGTTTGTGTTGCTCGGCGCGTTGCCGGCTTTGGAGTCACGGCGAACGCTTTAGCAGTTGGGTTTAAAGTCGCCCTGCAAGTTGTTCAGTAACTCGGCGACGACTCAATTATAACAAGCGCCGCTGAGCGTGATGCCTCGTGCCACGGTTGGCGCGTGGCCCGGGCTTTTACACTTGCCGCTCCTTCGCTTGAACGCCCCATGTCAGTTCTTTTTCGAATTCTCTCCAGATGGCCCTTGCCCGCCCTGCATCTGCTCGGTTCGGTGTTGGGCTGGCTGGTGTGGTGTTGCAGTTCCTCTTATCGACGAAGCTTTCGCGAGTTGGTGGCCCAGGCCGGCCTGCCGTTCGAGCAAGCTCGCCCGGCCATTGCAGATGCGGGACGCTTGGTGGCCGAGCTACCACGGCTTTGGATGAGGCCGCATGACACAAGTTGCTTGCCCAAAGTCCAAGTTCAGGGTCAGGAGATCGTCGATGCGCTCAGGGCTGGCGGTCGTCCATTGATTTTTTTTTCTATCCATGGCGGCTGTTTTGAGGTGATTCCTCAGGTGCTGGCCGAGCTTTACGGACCAGTCACGGCTTTATATCGACCTGCACGCCAGGCCTGGTTGGCCCGTTTGATGCAAGACTGGCGCGAGCGCCCTGGACTGTTCATGGCGCCTGCGAGCATCTCTGGTGTCAGGCAGATGCTCAAAGCCTTGCGTTCGGGCGGCACGGTGGCGCTGATGACCGATCAGGTCCCCCCAGACGGACTGGGCCTGTGGGCGCCATTTTTTGGCAAGCCCGCCTACAGCATGACCCTGGCGGCCAAACTCGCCCACCAAAGCGGTGCGGCGCTGGTGCCTTTGCGGGCGCAGCGGCTTGCAGGTGGACGCGGCTACAGCCTTCAATTCTTTGAACCCGTGGCCGGACTCGATGCCACGCCAGCGCCAGATCTCCTGGAGTCGGTCACCCTGATTAACCGGGCCAGTGAGGTGATGATTCTCGGACTGCCGGGGCAGTATCTTTGGGCCTACAAGCGCTACAAACAACCCCGGCCACAGGTCACGGCCAAGGACGCGGCCGCATGAGTGCTCTGGGCAAAGGCTTGACCGGCGTTGGCTTGAGCGCCATGCAGTGGCTGGGCAAGCTGCCTCTGCCGTGGCTGCGCCGCCTGGGCACCGTGCTGGGCTTGTTGCTCTATGGCCTGGCCCACACGCGACGGCATGTGGTGTTGCGCAATCTGGCCCTGTGCTTCCCGCAGTGGCCTGAGTCCAGGCGGCGTCAGGTCGCTCGGCGCAGCGTGATTTGCCTGGCCCAGAGCTGGCTGGACCGTGGCTGGCTTTGGCATGCCCCCGAGGCCGTGGTGCGCAAGCGCCTGCGCCTGCATGGCGCCCTGAGCGAGTTTGATGGTCTGGCACCGACCATCGTATTCAGTCCCCATTTTTACGGACTGGATGCCGGTGCGACGGCCATCAACATGAACGTGGCGCGCGAGTTCACTTCGATCTACACCCCTCAGGCCAATGCCCGGGTTGACGGGTGGATCAAGGCTGGGCGTTTGCGTTGGGGCCGGGTGCGGCTGTATCAACGCACGGATGGCGTGAAAGACAACATCGCGGGTCTGCGCGGCGGGCAGGTGCTGTATTTGTTGCCCGACATGGATTTCGGCCCCAACGGTTCGGTCTTTGTTCCCTTTTTTGGTGTGCCCACAGCCACCGTTCCATCGATTGCGCGTTTTGCCCGTCTGGGGCGGGCCAAGGTGATCTCGGTGGTTTCGCGGATCACGCCCAGCGGCTACGACGTGGAGGTTTTACCGGCCTGGGAAGATTACCCAACGGGCGATTTGCAGGCCGACACTGCCCGTGGCAATGAGCTGCTGGAGTCGCTCGTGCTCACGATGCCGGAGCAATATTACTGGGTGCACCGGCGCTTCAAGAGCAGACCCCCCGGTCACGGCCCGGTGTACTGACTGCTGCGCTGCATGAAGGCGGTGATCCGTTCGATCACCCGCTGCGCTTGTTCATGGACCACCCAGTGGGTGGCATCTTCAATGCGCTCCACCCACAGCCTGGGTAAGAATGCATCGAGACCGTCGAGCAGTTTGGGCAGCAGTGCAGTGTCTTGCATGCCCCAGATCACTTGTGTGGGCACTTCGGTGCGCCCCAAACTCGACGGCGTTTGCGGCGACCTCTCGGGCGTCCCGGATTTTTCCCCCCGGCCATCGGGCGGCCGCAGGGCGGTGGCGGCGTAATAGGCGCAGGGTCCGTGCAGTCCGGCCCGCCAGATGCTGCGGTAGCGCTCGCGCATGGGAGCGTCGAGCCAGGGGTGCGGCCCGTTGCAAGCGCCCATGCCTTCGAACAGCGCCCACAGCCGTCGGAAATCATCTTCTGCCAGACGATCGGCCGCGTCAGGCCGGGCCAGAAAGTTCATGTAGGCACTGGCAGACTGCTGCGCCGGGCATTGGGCCAGATCGCGTGCGAAGGTCGCCGGGTGCGGTGAATTGATGATCACCAACCGCTGCAGCAAGGCGGGCTCCTGAGCGGCCAGGTTCCAGGCCAATGCGCCGCCCCAGTCGTGCGCCACCACAGCCGCCAGTGGATCGGCGCTGACGGCTCGGGCCAGGGCCGCGATGTCTTGCACCAGGTGGCGGGGCCGGTAGGCTTCGATGGACTTCGGTGCGCTTGAGCCGGCATAGCCGCGCAAATTGGGTGCGATGCAGCGGTAGCCACCCTGCTGCGGCAGGGAGAAATGAAGCAGCAACTCATCCCAGACAAAAGCCGCTTCTGGAAACCCGTGAAGAAACATCATCACCGGTCGGCCCTTCGCCCCGGCTGCACGGCACGACAGGCTGATGCCGTGCGGCAAAGTGGCATCGAAGTGTTCGATGCCGTTCATCACGGCCCAGATTGATCGGCCGGCGGGTGCGACCAGTGCCACAAAACCTGCGCCGCCTCATCTACGCCTTGCCTCTTGAGCGCTGAAAACAGCTGTACCTGCCCACCGCCAGCCTGCAGCCGAACGATGGACAGCACCTTGGCGGCCTCGCTGCGGTTAAGCTTGTCGGCCTTGGTCAAAAGGACTAGAAACTTCAGTCCTTGCTCGACGCGCGGACGGATCACATCGAGCAAGATTTCGTCGAGTTCGGTCAGGCCGAGGCGGGGGTCGCACATGAGCACCACAGCGCGCAGGTTCTCGCGCGTGATCAGGTAGTTGGCCATCACGCGCTGCCAGCGCAGCTTGGCCTCTTTGGGCACTGCCGCGTAACCATAGCCCGGAAGGTCGGCCAGAACGGCGTCGGTCAGCCCCTGCTTGCCCAGCGCAAACAGGTTGATGCTTTGCGTACGGCCGGGTGTCTTGGAGGCAAAGGCCAATCGGTGCTGCTGAGTCAAGGTGTTGATGCAGGTGGATTTGCCGGCGTTGGAGCGACCCACAAAGGCAATTTCGGGCGCGTCCATCGCCGGCAGGTGCTCTAGCTGCGGCGCGGTGGTCAGGAAACGGGCCGTATGCAGCCATCCCAGAGCCACCTTGGGGTCGACGAGGTCAGAGGGCGCTGGCAGGTGCATGAGGGGCTGCTTTGGGTAAGTTGGGCACAGCAGTGGGCTCGCGCTGCCGCGTTGTCGCCGGCTGGCGGTGTCTGTCGGGCCGGCTCAAGCATTGTAAAATCAGGCGTTTGTCATTCTTGGCATCCTGTCTTGAATTTTGCGTTCACCAAAAAGCGTCCTTATGAAGCTGCTCGCCCCCTCCTTATTGGCTGCCCTGTTGGCCTTCTCGGCTCCCCTGATCCAGGCCGCTACACCGGCCGCCAAGGCGCCCGCCAAACCCGACTTGGTGGCAGGCGAGGCCAGGTTTTCGGCCGCTTGCGCGGCTTGCCATGGTGCCGACGGCAACTCTGGCTCTCCGGCCAACCCCAAACTCGCTCAGCAACACCCCGAGTACCTGATCAAGCAACTCAAAGAGTACAAATCGGGCGTTCGCAAAAATGCCATCATGCAAGGCATGGCGGCGGGCTTGTCGGATGAGGACATGAAGAACATTGCCTTTTGGTTGGCCAGCAAGAAGGCCAAACCTGGCTTTGCAAAAGAGAAAGAGTTGGTGGCCTTGGGTGAGCGTATTTACCGCGGCGGTATCGCAGATCGCCAGATCGCCGCCTGTGCCGGTTGTCACAACCCCACCGGAGCGGGCAATCCGGCTCAGTACCCCCGGCTCAGCGGCCAACACGCCGATTACACGGTGGCGCAACTGACGGCTTATCGCGATGGGGGCCGTGGCAACAGCCTGCAAATGTCTCAGGTGGCAGCCAAACTCAACGATCGCGAAATCCGGGCCCTGGCCGATTACGTGGCCGGCCTGCGTTAAATTGCCGAATCAAAAAGGGTGCATTTTCAAAGGCCTATTGATCCAAGGGCTTCGACCCGGCGAGCAAGCCAGTTACAGTCCTGGGGACGGGCTGACTGTTGCGCCTCAAACTGAGTCCCCATGCAAGCGGGTCTTTCGTGGCGAAAGTCCCGCTTTTTTCTTGGATGACCGCAGCTTGCCTGCAGTCTATTCGCCGGCGAGGGGTTGATCACGGATGAGCGCTAACACCACCGACATCGAGAGGCTTTCTGACTCGGGCTCGGGGCGTGGCATGGTTGAGTTGCTCTCCTCCATGCGCTTTGCCATCTCGCTCCTGACCGTCATTTGCATCGCCTCGGTGATCGGCACGGTGGTCAAGCAGGCTGAGCCCGCGGTCAACTACATCAATCAATTCGGTCCCTTCTGGGCTCAGCTTTTTGGCAAGCTCAATCTGTATACGGTCTACAGCGCTTGGTGGTTCCTGCTAATCCTGGCATTTTTGGTGCTCAGTACGTCCTTGTGCATTGCACGCAATGCGCCCAAGATCTTCGCCGACCTCAAGGCTTACAAGGAAAACATCCGGGAGCAAAGCTTCAGGGCTTTTCCACACCGTGCCGAAGGCCAATTGGGGGGGGTGCCGCAGCAGGCGGCCCAGGCTCTGAGTCAGGCCCTTGTGCAAAGCGGCTGGAAGGTCAAATTGCAGGAGCGTGAGCACGGCTGGATGGTGGCGGCCAAGAAGGGCGCCGCCAACAAGCTGGGCTATATCGCCGCCCACAGTGCAATCGTGCTGGTGTGCATCGGTGGCCTGCTCGACGGCGACTTGATGGTGCGCCTGCAGATGTGGTGGGGCGACAAAGCTGTATTCAGCGGCGCCGGCATGATTGCTGACGTGCCGCCCAAATACCGGCTCAGCGCCTCCAATCCGACGTTTCGCGGCAATGTGCTTGTGGGCGAGGGCACGCATTCGAGCACCGCGCTATTGGCCCAGCCCGGCGGCGTGATCTTGCAGGATCTGCCCTTTTCGATCGAGCTGCGCAAGTTCATTGTGGAGTACTACTCGACCGGCATGCCCAAGCTGTTTGCCAGTGACATCGTCATTCACGACAAGCAAACCGGCGAGGCCATTGCCAAGCGGGTGGAGGTCAATCATCCGGTGCGCCATCGGGGCATTGAGATTTATCAATCGGGATTTGACGATGGCGGCTCGCGGGTGACTTTGCGTGCCGTGCCCATGGGCGCAGCCGTCGCGCCCTTCGAGGTCAGCGGCACGATTGGTGGATCGACCCCTTTGTCCAACGGCAATGAGCAGATGACCCTGGAGTTTTCGGGCCTGCGCGTCATTAACGTGGAAAATCTGGGCAAGACCGTCACCGACCCTCGCCAAGAAGGGCAATCGCAGCTGGGCCACGCGATCGAGCAGCGCATGGGAGCGGCCAACAAAACCACATCGCGCAAGGATCTGCGCAATGTCGGTCCGAGTGTGAGCTACAAGCTTCGCGATGCTGCTGGTCAGGCGCGCGAGTACAACAACTACATGTTGCCGGTTCAACTCGAGCAAGACCCAGACAGTGTGCCAATTTTCTTGCTTGGCGCGCGTGAAACTCCGGCCGATCAGTTTCAATATTTGCGCATTCCTGCCGACCCGGAGGGCAGCAAGCTGACTTTCTTGCGCACCCGCGAGGCACTGCAGGATCCGGCATTGCGCGAGCGGGCTGTGCAGCGGTATGTGGCCCAAGCCATCCCGGCCCATCGCACCGATATGGTTGCCCAACTCTCTGCATCCGCTTTGCGCGCCTTGAACCTTTATGCGGGCGTTTGGCCCGAGCTTGGCGCCAAACAGGTCAACGCAAAGCCAGCCGCTGGGTTGCAGGCGATTTCCGATTTCATGGAGGCCAATGTGCCCCAGGCGGAGCGGGAAAAAGCCAGCGAGGTGTTGATCCGTATCCTTAACGGCGTCCTTTTTGAGCTGGCTCAAATGAGTCGGCAACAAGCGGGCATGCCGCCGATGGAGTCCAACCAAAGGACGCAAAATTTCATGGCCCAGGCGGTACTGAGCTGGTCCGATGCCGCGTTTTATCCGGCACCCATGGCGTTTGAACTCAAAGAGTTCGAGCAGGTGCAAGCCAGTGTTTTTCAGGTCACGCGTGCCCCGGGCCGCAACGTGGTGTATCTGGGCTGCCTCTTGCTGATTGTGGGAATTTTCGCCATGCTCTATGTCCGGGAGCGTCGCCTGTGGATCTGGTTGGTGCCAGCGGCCAGCGGCTCTCAGGCGAGCATGGCCTTGTCGAGCAATCGAAAGACGCTCGACGGCGACAAGGAATTTGAACACTTGAAAAATCGACTTTTGCAGGGGTCCTCATGAGCAGCACATTGGGCCGGGACGGCATGGTCCTGAGCGAAGGCTTCTTTTCCCGCCGCTCCGTTTGGGAGTGGTTGTTTGCCGCGTTGGTGGTCATTGGCGGCCTGTATGCTTTGGCCACCTACCAGCACGCAATGGATGGGTATGAAAAGGCCATTTTGGTCGGCCTGATGCCCTGCGTTGTGGCGATGGGCTGGTTCTGGCGGCCTTTGCAGGTGTTGATGCTGGGCGTAGCCGCAGCCTCCTTGCTGGCCATTGCTTCCTATCAGGGGGATCTGGCCCGCGCTGAGCAGGTCTTCTGGCTTAAATACTTCCTCTCAAGTCAGTCCGCCATTCTCTGGATGTCGGTGCTGTTTTTTATGAGCACCGCCTTTTATTGGATGTCCATCGTGATCAAGGGCCAGGGCGCAGCCCTCGAATTGCTCGGCTCGCGCATCGCCTGGGCGGCCGTGACGATGGCCTTGATTGGCACCATGGTGCGCTGGTACGAGGGGCATCAGATGGGACCGGACATCGGGCACATACCGGTGAGCAACCTCTACGAGGTGTTCGTGCTGTTTTGCTGGATGACGGCTCTGTTTTATCTGTATTTTGAGGCCCAGTATCAGACCCGCAGCCTGGGCGGGCTGGTCATGTTGGTGGTCAGCGCCGCCGTGGGCTTTTTGCTCTGGTACACCTTGGTGCGCGAGGCCCATGAAATCCAGCCCTTGGTGCCGGCCCTCAAGAGTTGGTGGATGAAGTTGCATGTGCCGGCCAATTTTGTCGGCTACGGTATGTTCGCTTTGGCCGCCATGGTGGCTTTGGGCTACCTGATCAAGCAGCAGGCCGAACAGACCCGTTGGCACAAGTTGGCGCCGCTGTGGTTGCTTGGCCTGCTCATATGCTTCGTGCCCCTGGTGTTCCGCAAATCCTCGTATGAAGCCGGCGGCATGTATTGGGCTGGGTATTTGCTGATCTCCGCCCTGATGGCTGCGGTGATGGTGCTTGCGCGCAGGCCCATCGGAAACAGACTGCCGAGCTTTGAGATCATGGACGACGTGATGTACAAAGCCATCGCGGTGGGGTTTGCCTTTTTCACCATCGCGACGGTTCTGGGCGCTTTGTGGGCGGCTGAGGCCTGGGGCGGGTATTGGAGTTGGGATCCCAAGGAGACCTGGGCCCTTATCGTCTGGCTCAACTACGCGGCCTGGCTGCATATGCGCTTGATGAAAGGGCTGCGGGGCACGGTGGCTGCGTGGTGGGCGCTGGCCGGGTTGGCCGTGACCACTTTTGCCTTTTTGGGTGTCAATATGTTCCTCTCGGGGCTGCACAGCTACGGCGAGCTCTGAGCTTTGTGACCGACCCCTGGGCGGGGCGTTTCGTCGCGGCGCCGCGCCACTTGGGCCCTTGCGCACTCGGGTATTGGATTGCCTGTCTAATTAAGTCCGTTTCAGAAACCGGGGGTGCTGGCCATGTTGATCCGCAATGACGACAAAGATTGGAACCACGCGCGAAGCAGCGAAATCACGCCCCTTGGCGTTTATCAGGATCGCCGGCAGTGGATACGCCAACTGGCCGCGGGAGCTGCGGGTGTGGGGTTGACGTCCTGGGCTGGGCGCGATGCGCTGGCCCAGGGGGCCACTGCACGGCCTGGCAAATTGCCGGCGCTGCCAGCGGCCATTTCCAAAGTGGCTGGTGCAGTGACGATGGAAAAGCCCACGACTTACCAGGACGCCAGCACCTACAACAATTTCTACGAGTTTGGTACCGACAAGGCCGACCCCGCGCGCAACAGCAGCCGGTTCCAAACCAGTCCATGGAGCGTGGAGGTTGAGGGCTTGGTCAAGCAGCCGCGCACCTTTGCCCTGGAGGATTTGCTCAAGCTGGGTGCCCAGGAGGAACGGATCTATCGCCTGCGCTGTGTGGAAGGCTGGTCCATGGTGATTCCCTGGATCGGTTACTCGCTGGCCCAATTGCTCAAGCAGGTCGAGCCTTTGGGCAGCGCCAAGTACGTGGAATTTGTCACGGCCGCCGACACCAAAACCATGCCTTATGTGGGATCGGGTGTGTTGGAGTGGCCCTATGTGGAGGGTTTGCGCCTTGACGAGGCCATGCACCCGTTGACCTTGCTCAGCTTTGGCATGTATGGGGAGATCTTGCCCAAGCAAAACGGCGCTCCCGTGCGTCTGGTCGTGCCCTGGAAATATGGATTTAAGAGCAGCAAGAGCCTGGTCAAGATTCGTCTGACCGAGGCGCAGCCGCGCACCGCATGGAACAAGTCTGCGCCTCAGGAGTATGGGTTTTATTCCAACGTCAATCCCAATGTGGATCATCCCCGCTGGAGTCAGGCCAGCGAGCGGCGCATCGGCGAAGACGGGCTGTTTGCCAAGAAGCGCAAGACCTTGATGTTCAATGGCTACGAGGCGCAGGTGGGTCAGCTTTACGCCGGCATGGACTTGAAGAAATTCTATTGATCAATCGCTCGGCAGCGATGAACACGCTTTTGCTGCACCCCGCAGCGCGGCCGCTGGTTTTCTTGCTGAGTTTGGTTCCATTTCTGTGGCTATCGCTGCTCGCAGCAACCGATGGCCTGGGCGCCAACCCTCAGGAGGCCTTGATCCGTTCGAGCGGTGATTGGGCTCTGCGTTTTGTCTGCATTGCTCTGGCGGTGACTCCGCTGCGGGTCATGACCCGGCTGCACGCGCTGGCGCGCTGGCGCCGGATGTTGGGCCTGTTCGCCTTTTTTTATGCCAGCGTGCATGGCTTGAGCTACGCTGTGTTTGACATGGGTTTGGATCTGGCAGAAATTCTTGCCGACATTGTCAAGCGCCCCTTTATTTTGGTGGGTTCGCTCACTTTTGTGGTGTTGCTGGCCCTGGCTGCGACATCCTTTAACCGAGCCGTCAGGTGGTTGGGTGCTGTGCGCTGGCAACGCTTGCATCGCCTGGTCTATGTGGCGGCGCTGACCATGCTGCTGCATTTTTTCTGGATGCGCGCGGGCAAGAGCGATTTCGCCGAAGTGTTTCTTTATGCAGCTCTGGTTGCAGTCCTGCTGGGCTGGAGGATATGGCGCTGGGTTGGCCTGCGGCCGGCCAACTGAGCGGTCAGGTTTTGCAGGCTCAGAGCAGGCGCTCTGAGCGCATCTGATCACTGGCTGTTTCTCTGTGTCGAATCAGGTGGGCGCGACCGCCGTCTATCAACACCTCAGCGGCCCGGCCGCGCGTGTTGTAGTTGCTGGACATGCTCATGCAATAGGCGCCGGTTGAAAGCACGGCCAGCAAGTCGCCGCTGTGCACCCGCAGGTCGCGCTCGCGGCCCAGCCAGTCCCCGCTTTCGCACACCGGCCCGACCACTTCGTAGCGCGTAGACGGGATATGGTCAGCCGCTTGCGCGACTGGCACGATCTGGTGGTAGGCCTCATACATGGCTGGGCGCGGCAGATCGTTCATGGCGGCGTCGACGATGCAGAAATTTTTCTGTTCGCCGGGCTTGAGATAGAGCACCTCGGTCAGGCAAACCCCCGCGTTTCCAACCAGGGATCGACCAGGCTCGATCATCAGCTTGCGTTGGCCGTAGCCGCGCGCATCGAGCTTGGCCAGCAGATGCACCCACAGCTCGTCCGCCTCGGGCGGGACTTCTCCGTTGTAATTGATGCCCAAGCCCCCACCAAAGTCGATGTGTTCAATGGCGATGCCTGCCGCCTCGATCTCGTCGACCAAGTCGAGCACCCGATCCATGGCATCGAGGTAGGGTGTGGTCTCTGTGATTTGCGAGCCAATGTGGCAGTCGATGCCGACCACTTTGAGGCCAGGCAGCTTGGCCGCATGCCGGTAGGCCGTAAGGACGTTTTCGTGGGCTATGCCAAACTTGTTGCCTTTTAGACCCGTGGAAATATAGGGGTGTGTTTTGGCGTCAACATTCGGATTGACGCGCAGGCTCACGGGTGCCTTCAGACCCATTTGCGTTGCGACAGCGCTGAGCACATCGAGCTCGGCCTCGCTCTCCACATTAAAGCAGCCAATACCTGCCTGCAGCGCTTGCTTCATTTCAGCGCGGGTCTTGCCCACGCCGGAAAAAATCACCTTGGACGGTTCACCACCAGCGGCCAGTGCGCGCGCAAGCTCACCCCCGGAGACGATATCAAAGCCGCAGCCGGCACGGGCAAACAGTTGCAACACGCCCAGGCTGGAGTTGGCCTTCATGGCATAGCAGATCTGGGCTTTTCGTCCTGCAAAGCCGCGCTGGTAAGCCGCCAATGCATGGAGCATGGCCGCTTTGGAGTAAACGAACAGCGGCGTGCCGTGCTCAGCAGCCAAATCTGCCAGAGGCACGTCTTCCATGACCAGTTGACCGGCTCGGCGCTGCAAAAAACGGTGGCCAGGCAGCACGCTGGCAATCGAAGGTGTGCTCATTTATTTCGGCGCAGCGGCTGCTGGGGAGGGCGGTACGGCGTTTGCAGTCGCCCCTTGTCGCGTTGCGGTTGACTTGGCAGGATCGACCGGGAGGTAGAGGGGGCCTTTTTGTCCGCATGCGCCAAGCGCGGCCAAGGCCAGTGCGCCGGCGCTTCGCCGTGCTGCACCTAAAATCGACGATCGTTCGACTTCCATCATATGGGCATTGTAATGACCGACCTTCAGTATCTTGACCACGCCGAGGCTTTGCTCAAAGCGGTGGAGGCCGGCTGCGATCGCATCAATGACGACAGCGATGTCGACATTGACAATCAGCGCACGGGTGGCATGGTGACGCTGACTTTTATCAACCGCAGTCAGATCATCATCAACTTGCAAAAACCGTTGCAGGAAATTTGGATGGCTGCCCGAGCAGGTGGATTCCACTACAAGTTCAGAGATGGCCGCTGGACCGATACCAAAGATGCCAGCGAGTTTTTTGCCACCCTGAGCCAATGTGCCAGCGAGCAGTCTGGCCAGTTTCTTGTGTTTGGCCCCTGATCGCCTACTGGCGAAACAGGTCCAGAATGTTGCGCCGTTCCTCGGGCGGCGGTAAGGGCCCGCTGCTTGCGGCCTGTCCAGCGCCATCGGCGCCGCGCCCGTCGACTCCAAGGCTGGTCACGCCTTTGCCCCGCGCAAACTCTTCGTAGTACCACTCCCCGCCCAAATTGAGAACGCCTGGCGGCACGGGCAGTTCGGTCACGGGCACTGACTTGAGCGCGTGTTCCATGAAACCAATCCAAACCGGCAGGCTCAGCCCGCCCCCGGTCTCCCGGTCGCCGAGCTTACGCGGTTTGTCATAGCCCATCCAAACGCCGGCCGCCAATGTGGGCTGGAAGCCCACAAACCAGGTGTCGATCGCATCGTTGGTGGTCCCGGTCTTGCCAAATAGGTCGGGCCGCTTGAGTTGTGCCTGGGCCCGCGCGGCCGTACCCGAGCGGGTGATCTCTTGCAAGAGGCTGGACATCACGAATGCGTTGCGAGGCTCGATCGCGCGCTGGGTTTCGTTGGGCACCGGCGCAGGCAGTTCAACCAGCACCTGCCCTTTTTGGTCGGTGATGCGGGTGATCAGGTAGGGATTGACCCGCAACCCGCCGTTGGCAAACACGGAATAGGCAGCCACCATTTGTATCGGTGTGACTGAGCCAGCCCCCAGAGCCATGGTCAGGTAGGGCGGATGCTTGTCCGAGTCGAAACCAAATCGGGTGACCCAGTCCTGCGCATTTTGGGCTCCAACGGCCTGCAACACGCGTATGGAGACCATGTTCTTGGACTTCTTCAAGGCCGTGCGCAGGCTCATGGGCCCTTCGAATTGCCCATCGTAGTTTTTGGGCTCCCAAGGTCGACCGCCGGTCACGCTGGAGTCGAAAAACAGGGGGCTGTCATTGACTATGGTGGCTCCGGTCAAGCCCTTTTCCAGCGCAGCCGAGTAAACGAAGGGCTTGAAGCTTGAGCCCGGCTGACGCCAGGCCTGAGTGACGTGATTGAATTTGTTTTTGTCGAAATCGAAACCGCCGACCAAAGCGCGGATCGCACCATCGCGCGGGTCCATGGCCACCAGGGCCCCTTCGACTTCGGGCAACTGGGTGATTTCCCAGCGGTTTTCAGTGACCTTGATGACCCGAATCAAGGCACCGCGCCGGATGGCTATTTGTGGCGAGGCTTTGTCCGACAAGCCCGATTGGGCCGGCTTGAGGCCCTCTCCGGTGATTTCTATCGACTCGCCATTGCCGCGCACGGCCACAACCTTGCGCGGGCTGGCCTCGAGCACCACGGCCGACACCACATCGCCGTTGTCGGGGTGCTCGGCCAAGGCATCATCGATGGCATCTTCTGCCTCTTTGGGGTTGGTCGGGATATCGATGAATTTCTCAGGGCCGCGGTAGATCTGGCGGCGCTCATAGTCCATGATGCCCTTGCGCAGGGCCCTGTAGGCGGCCATCTGGTCGCTCGCCTTGATCGTTGTGTAGACGTTGATGCCTCGGGTGTAGGTTTCCGCGCCGTATTGGTTGAAGATCAGTTGTCGCACGGTCTCTGCAATGAATTCGGCATGCACGCGCGAAGCGTCTGAATTGCTGCGAATTTTGAGCTCTTGCTTTTTTGCGGTCTGGGCCTGCGCTGCGGTGATGAACCCGTTTTCCTCCATCCGGTCGACGATGTAGAGCTGACGGATCCTGGCCCGCTTGGGATTGGCAATCGGATTGAATGCCGACGGTGCTTTGGGCAGACCCGCCAGCATCGCAGCCTCGGCAACGCTCAATTCCTTGAGCGGTTTTCCGAAGTAGATCTCTGAGGCGGCTGCAAAGCCATAGGCGCGGTTCCCCAGGAAGATCTGGTTCATGTAGATTTCAAGGATCTGGTCTTTGGTCAGCAGATGCTCAAGCTTGAAGGTCAGCAAGATTTCATAAATCTTGCGTGTGTAGCTTTTTTCGGCAGTGAGATAGACATTGCGGGCCACCTGCATGGTGATGGTCGATGCACCCTGGCTCTTGAAGTTGCGAACATTGGCCAGCCCGGCGCGAACCACGCCCAGGTAGTCCACGCCCCCGTGCTGAAAGAATCGGGCATCCTCGATGGCCAGCACAGCATCCTTCATGACCTGAGGAATATCCTTGATCGGCGTGAACAGGCGCCTTTCTTCTCCGAATTCCCCGATCAGCACCTGGTCGATCGAATAGATGCGAAGTGGCAATTTCGGCCGGTATTCGGCCATTTCTGAAACGTCCGGCAAGTTGGGGTATGCCATGGCCAGCGCCACAGCCAGAACCAACAGGACAGCGGTCGCCGCGGCCGCCACGAGGCCCAAACCCCAAAACACAAGCCGCAAGGCCATTTGCTTGAGGGAGCCCGGTGGTGAGCGGTCGTTCGAGCCGGAAGCAGGGTTGGGGGGCGCCATGGTTGGATCTTACGGGCGGTCCCGAGTGTTGAGCTGCTGATTATAAAAACCAAACAATCTGACGCCTCAATGCCGCCTCACGGGTCCATCTGTCCGACCGGGAAAGCTGCGTTTCATGGCTGCAGGATGTATCCAGGATTTAACACGAATTAACGTGGAACGGGTGGCGGCTCGTTAGTCTTTACCCTGGCGTGCCCCATGACGGGCTCGCTTAGCTGTGTTCCGTGCGGGAGTTGGACCCATGCGCATCGCTTCATTCATCGCCCAGTCCCTGGCCCCTGCGCCGAGGCCGATTGCTGGGCTGGACATCAGCGACTCTCATGTCCGGTGGGTGGCTTTTGGGCAACAGGCCCGCGGCCGGCCGTCTTTGCAATGTCACGAATGGCCGTTGCAAGCGGGCTGGGTAGACGGCGGGCGAGTGATTGAATTTGCCGCTCTGGCTCAGGCGCTCGAGCAATGGGTTGCCGTCACGGGCGTGCATCGGCTGGCCATGGCTTTGCCGGCCGAGGCCTGCGCCAGCATCGTGGCAGAGCAACCGAAACGGCAGATGCCATGGCAACGCCATGCTTGGTTGGCGCAGCAGGCCAGCGACCTGCTGGCCCGACCTGTGACTCAAATCAGCTGGAGCGCCCATGCACTGCCGGGTCGATCGGGGTGCTGGCGCTTGATGTGCACCGCGATGGAATGGGTGCAGGACTGGCAGGGCCTGGCCGAGGCGGCGGGCTGTGAATTGGTCTGTCTGGACGAGGCGCATCAGGCGAGCTGGCGTGCGCTGGATCGTTGGCATCAGGGCGCAACGCCGGGCGCGATGGTGTTGCAAGTCGGTGCCGCTTGCGTGCAGGCCTTGCAGGCGGTCGACGGGCAATGGCAATGGGCCTGGCGTGTCCAGGCGCCTGCAGACCATGTGATTGCCCAGTGTCTGATGACGCTTGGCCCGGCTTCGGAGCTCGCCCTGATTGGGCACAGTGCGTTGGCTGCAGCGCTTTACCAGGGCCTCCAAGATGCCGGGTGTGTGGTCTCGCAGCCGGCGCCTGGTGGCTTCGGCGCGTGGGCCGCAGAGCACAGCGGATCAGAGCTGTCCGATGCCTTTTGGCCGGCGCTTGGACTGGCCTGTGGGTCGAGACTGGCCTGATGCGCGCCGCGGTACCGAGCTTCGATCTGCTGCCAGCAGGCCCTGGCAAGCGGCGCTTTGAGTGGCGCCGGCGCTCGCCTGTGCTGGGCCTGGCCCTGTGCGCAGGCCTGACGGCAAGCCTCTTGAGCCTCAATGAGACCCGCGATCAGGCTGAGCGCATGCATACCGAAAATTTTCGGGCCCAGCTCGATCTCGAGCGCATGCAGGCGCAGCACCGAGATTTGGAGCTGCAACTGCAGGCAAAGCAGCAACGCGAGGCCCGATGGCAGCAGCACCTTTTGCAGCAAGGCCGCTGGCTTGCAGCACACCAGACCCTGGTGGCGTTGGCCCATCCGCTGGGGCCGGTTGCCGGCTCACAGCTGCTTGAGCTGCGACTGGACGAGCAGAATCTGCACCTGGTCGGTCAAATCGGCCCCCAGCAGATGCACGGCTGGCTGCGCAAGCTCGGTGATCGCGCCCACGCGTTGGGCCCTTTGCAGATCGTCGAAATCGGTCCTGGCAGCGTGGCAAAGTCCGGGCCTCTGTCCGATTCCAGGACCGATTCCAGAACCGATCTCCCGTACCCGACTCCAGGCGGCGGCGGGCCGGTCCTGCGCTTTGTGGTCCGCACCGAGCGGGGTCTGGACGGTGCCGCGGGATCGAGCCCATGAGGCGATTCCTGGCATCCTGGCGCTGGCGATTCGCTCGGTCAGTGGCTGTGATTTCGGCGGGACCCAGAGTCGACGTCCGGTTTTTCTTGGCAGCCACGGTTTGTGGGGCTTGTGGTGCAGTGCTGCCCTGGCAGCTGCTGGGCCCGCAATGGCAGGCCGATCGTGAGCGTGAACAGCAGCGCGGACGGGATCTGTCTGCTGCGCGCGAGGCGGTCGCGGCCAAGCTGCAAGCGGGCCGGATGAACCTGGAGGGTGGTGATGACGTCCCACAGACCCCGAGCATGGTAGAGGGCCCAGCAGTGCCGGCCGATCGCCTGTGGCTCCACCGCATGGCCATGCAACATGGCTTATGGATCGACAGGCTCAAGCCCAAGTCTGAGGTGGCGACGGGTCCGCGCACTGCTGCCGGTCAGAGTGCGCCGCAGCCGGCCCTGCTGCTTGAGCTAAAGGGTGGCTACAGCGACATGCACGCTTACTTGAAGACGGTGTCGGGTTCTTCATGGGGATTGAAGCAAATGCACGTGCGTGCCGGCGCGGGCCAGCAGCATCAGCTCAGCCTGTGGCTTGAGCCGCTGATCCCGTTGCCCGGCCCACCACCCAAGACCACTGTTGGGCAAGGGCATGTCATTGCGCACGACCCGTTTGCCGCTGTCATGTTGCAGCCGCCCGCGCAAATCGTCGCCCTGGCACCATTGCCCAGGTCTGCTGCAGACGCAATGCCCGAGCACTGGCAAGCTGAATTGCGCCGGGTTCGCCAGCCCCTGGAGGCCCACGCGCTCAAGGAGCTGTTTCTGACGGGCACGCTGCGGCAGGGGCAGGCCTGGTTCGCTTTGGTGCGTGCCGGTGCTGTGGTGCACGCCCTGGGTGTGAACGACTATGTCGGCTTGGATTTGGGGCGTGTGCGTGCGATTGATGAAGAGGGCCTGGATTTGCGCGAAATTCGCCGTGATGAAAGCGGCCGTTGGGCCGAGCACCTGCTGCGCTGGCGTGTGGGAGCCAGTCCATGAGACGCTTTTTCGGGGCGTTCATCGCAATGTCGCTATGGACCGCTTTGGGCCTGCCGGCCGTGGGACAAACCGCGCTTGCGGCCCCCGCTGCGCCAGCGGCTGCCAAGGCTTATCAGGGTCAGTTGGTGTCCTTCAATTTTCAAAGTGTTGAAGTGCGTAACTTGCTGCAGTTGCTGGCCCATTTCAGTGGCTTTAACATCATCGTCTCCGACGGCGTGGCGGGCAGCACGAGCTTGCGTGTTCGCGACCTGCCTTGGGACCAGGTGCTCGACATCATTGTCCAGAGCCGCGGATTGGTGATGCGGCAAGATGGCCCGGTAATCTTTGTGGGCACCCGCTCCGAACAAGCGGCCCGTCAGCGTCAAGAGCTTGAAGGCCAGCAGTCGATGCAGACGGTCGAGTCTGTGCTCACTGAAAATTTTCGGCTCAAGTACGCCCGGGCCGATGAGTTGGCGCGGCAACTTCAGGCGGGAACCGCTTCAAGCCGAGTGCTGTCTGCACGCGGCAGCGTGATGGCCGAGGTCAGGACCAATCAGCTCTTCGTCACCGACGTGGCACAACGACTGGCCATGGTGCGCACTGTCATCGAGCAACTCGACATCCCGGTGCGGCAAGTGCTTATTGAGGCCCGTATCGTTGAGGCCTCCGACTCGTTTGGTCGATCGGTAGGCGCTCGCCTGGGCGGCAGGCTGGCCGGCAATGCGGCCAATCCGGCCCAATCGGGGCTGTCGGGCGGTCAAGCGGGCGGTGGTTATGTCGCGCCGCGCGTGCCGGCCACGGGCGATCCGCTGATGGGCCGAGACTACGGTGTTGCTGGCACCGACATGCTCAACCTGCCAGCCCTGGCGCAAAGTGGTCAGCAGGCCGCCTCCTTTGCGGTGTCGCTGTTCAATGCGTCGCTGACGCGCGTGATCAATCTGGAGATCTCTGCGTTGGAGGCCGATGGCAAGGGCAAGGTGGTGGCCAGTCCGCGCATCGTCACTGCCGATCAGGTCAAGGCCATCATCGAGCAGGGCACCGAGCTGCCGTACCAGCAGGCGGCGGCCAATGGCGCAACATCCTTGAGCTTTCGCAAGGCCAATCTCAAGCTGGAAGTGACGCCGCAAATTGCGCCCGATGGGCGCATCATTCTCAATGTGGACATCAACAAAGACAGTGTCGGCCGGTTCACTCCCAATGGCTTTGCCATCGATACCAAACACGTGCAGACCCAAGTGAGGGTGGACAACGGCGGTACCGTCATGATTGGTGGCATTTTCGAAACCACGGAGCGTGAGGACGATGCCGGAGTGCCATTCCTGCGTGATCTGCCCGTCCTGGGCATGTTGTTTCGCAGCCGCACCCGCTCGGCGAGCAAGTCCGAATTGCTGGTCTTCCTGACACCTCAGTTGCTGACCGAACAACCCCATACCGCCCAGCCTTGAATTCGTATCCGCGGGCGATTTGGGGATGTTTTGCAGCTGGGCGTTTATCATCCCCCTTTAACCCATCGCTTTTCAACCGGTGTTGCCAGACCCTTGTTCATTGATTGCTTGCGTGGGCTTGCCCGGTTCGGGCAAGTCCACTGTCGGGCGCCAGTTGGCGCGGCGTTTGGGGCTGCGTTTCGTGGATTCAGACCAGGTGATCGAGCTGCGCCTGGGTTGCTCCATTCGGGAATATTTTGAGCGCGAGGGTGAGGACTCGTTTCGTGATGTGGAGGAGCAGGTGCTCGACGAGCTCACACTGACCCAAAGCGCAGTGGTGTCAACCGGCGGTGGCTCGGTGCTTCGTGCATCCAATCGTCGGCGTTTGCAAGAGCGGACGATCACGTTTTATCTGCATTCAACTCCGGATGAAGTCTTCAAGCGTTTGCGACATGATCAGAACCGACCCTTGCTGCAGGTCGCCGATCCTTTGGCCCGTCTGCGTGATCTTTACAGGGTGCGCGACCCGCTCTACCGCCAAAGTGCCCACTTCGTTATCGAGACGGGTCGGCCCTCCGTGGCCAGTCTGGTCAACATGATCGTCATGCAGCTCGAACTCTCTGGTGGGGCTGCCGCTGCGACGGGTGTCCCGGTGGCTGCTGGGCCAAACCAGTCCAGGGCCGAGTCATCGGCTTCAAACCCATGAGCTCTGTATCCAACGGCTTGCAACGTGTCCAGATCGATCTGGGCGAGCGCAGTTATCCGATCTTGATCGGTCCGGGCCTGCTGGGCGACCCGCAAACCTATGCCGGTTTACCGCGTGCGCGCAGCGCCTTGATCGTGACCAACACCACCGTTGCGCCGCTGTATGCGCCCGCGTTGCAGGCGGCGCTCAAGCCGCACTTTGAGCGGGTCCTGCTCCTGAGCTTGCCCGACGGCGAGATGTACAAAGATTGGCAGCAT
>SXGQ01676001.1_pt1 | contig 19553 bp, 22 predicted proteins | sample 3178371 | NCBI WGS metagenome assembly SXGQ01 (sample SAMN11356859, study PRJNA531348) | freshwater metagenome | isolation source: freshwater sample F1-20 | place: China: Fuxian Lake, Yuxi | collected 2017-12-25 | reverse complement strand
CTTGATGTAACAAAGGACTTTACATTAGCTGGGTCCAAATTAATATTGTATTTTAATATCGACAATAATCCATATCTTCCATGAATATTGTGTTTTATAATACCCATTACCTCTTCCCTAGACAGATAATTTGGCTTTACTAGCACCCTTTTTTCTTGCTTCATTTTTTCTATTTCATTTTCTCTATTGATATATACACATTTAACTTTTATGCTATGCACATCATCTAAATAAAAAATATTATAAGATTTATCTATATTTTCAAATTTAGTTATCCAATCTGTATCTAATATGTCATTTTCATCATCAGTCATGATTATAATGACGACATATATTTGAATGTATTATTTAACGTAAATCAAATCATTACTTGTCATAGTAGTAATCATCATACGCATCGCCGTATTCATCATATAATTCATCCACTTCTTCTTCTACTTCCTCTTCTTCGTAATCCATGTCATCGTCATCATCCTCATAATTCATGCGTGGAGATATGAACGTTCTTTCATAGTCTTCGTATCCGTTCAATTCAATATACTCTTCTTTATACCTTTCCCATTCTCTGCAGTATTCGGCAAGCAATTCCTCCACAGAGGGCGAGTCATCATTGATATTTGGCATTTTGACAAGTTCCACCACCTCACGTTTGTCATTTTCAAACCAAATCTTGTGTGGATTCTTCTCGCCAAACCCATATAACCATCCAGGTTCACGATTATTTTCCACGCTTATAACAGGCGGGGGTTTATAACAATTTTTAAAGTCCATCTCCACGACGCTCTTTTGAGGTTTTGTTGTGTCATTGCTGGAGGCGGATAACGGAGCTATATCAGGAAAGTCCTCCGCATTCATGCTAAATTGTTTCTTGACTGGCTGAAGTGAATATCTGTTTTTGTTTCTAAACATCGTTAGATATATTAGCTATCTAGTTATTATTCCATTGCGACATTTATTTAAATTGATTGAATAACAATATAAAGGTTATTTGGAATGCTTATTTGGGAGGCCTCCCATTGTATATAGTGTATACTTCTTCTCCTACCCGAGTAATAATACTTTGTAAAAATCATTGCAAGTGGAGTGATGTCTTGTAGACCCCCATATGTTGCAAAATATATATGATATAGGAGAGTTAAAAAACAAAAAAAAAATACGTGTTTATTTTTTTGTTTCGATTGGCGTAGCGTATACGATTAAAAATTCACAAACCCAATTTGTATATGACGGAAATATATATAAAAATAATTGCGCTTATTTTTATATAAATGCCTGAAGCTAGCGCCGCACCTCCTCAGTCATTTTCTCGTAAGGTTTGCATAGCCGATTTTTTTGATGATGACGATGATATGCCTATGCAATGCAATCAAAATAGAAATTACTCACAAAATGATGTTGTTATCGCAAAAAATCAGCAACATTTTGGTCATAGAAAAAGGATAAAGCCCTGACGCACTGGAACCAAGAGTCAGCAACAAATCGTGCCCAAGGGTTTTAAAAAGGGGTTCCGTGGATAAATAACATGGTTCAATCAAGAAGAATAATACGTGCATGACGCAAATTAATTGAGTGAAATAAACTCTTAAATTGCCGACAACATATTACACTAACCATCAACTGAAATGATAAAAATAACAAAAGAAAATATATACATTTTTATCATTTAATTTGTTTACGTTTTTATTTGAGTTTGTTTTTTAAGCGACGATTTTAAATATCGTCAATGTCAACCTTGCCTTCATCCGTATCAAAGGCAATCGTCGTCGTCTTGGCGCCCTTGGATTCCGCGGTAATCGCCGCTTTCATCAACGCAGCATATTCATCCTGTGTCGCATCATTTGAAAACATCAATGTATCATCCCCCACAAAGTCAGACGATGACTTTGAATCTGCGACATTTGCAAAACTCCATTCCACGCTAGAAATACTCTTCTTCAGTCGCTCTTTCTCAACGTCAGAATACACTTCTAACAAATCGCATTCGGGAGCCTTGCCTGCTTTTGAAGAAGTAAAACCCCAATCACCCACCAAGACCAACGTTCCCGCCTTGAGCATATTATCACGACGATGACCTCCGCGAAACTTACCTCGAATATGACAATGCCGTTCTACCTTGTCCATACCGACAACTGAACATATTGCCCCACCCAAAATTTTAACCACACATGCATATAGCTCGCCCTCTTCGGCGATAACACGCAATTTTGTGGGTTGTTTTGCGCCGTTCACATTCTTGCGCGCTACTCCCTTGCTTTTGTTTCCGCCAGATGTATTCTTTACCATCTTTAAATATATCCTATATATTATAATTACACATGCCCCCAATCCAAATCAATTTTTTTTGTAATACATTTAATTAACGATATTTTTTTATAAGTTATGTATAATGACTACTGAATTAGATTTGAATATAAATAGTTATACATTACCAGAATTAGAGGCATTCTTGAAAGTTGTTGCCCCGTATTCATTAAACGACATTTTAAAAAGCGAAAAACAAATAATAAAGGTTATTAGCGATGACCAAAAATACCCAGTCGAACACAAAAGCAAATTTATTACGTTTATAAAAAATGCAAAAGCCAAATTAGTTGCCCGTTTAAAAAAAGAATTGGATAAAACGTTGGAAAATAGTGAGGATTTGGAACCTGAAAAATTTGTAATAAAAGAAGATGTCGGCAAAGTAGTTAATCAAACAAGCGTTATTCAAGCGGGCGGAAATTCATTTGTTTTAAATCAAGAAACCACTAGCTTTAATGACATAGCAAACCCCAATAAATACTTGAACCCAGTAGAAGCATTTCCAACAAATATTGCACGAAGCAATTTGAACAATTTGAAACGAAAAACGATTACCCAAACAGTTATATTGAATTCGCTATTTAGAGAAGATTACAAAAATACGAGGTCTACTGATTTCAGCTTGGTATTGCCATATCAATTCAAGAATGTTCTCTCTGTGCGTCTCTCTTCCATCCAACTTCCCAATGTGTTGTATTGTTTTTCAAAAGCAAAGATGAATAATCTTTTTTACATAACAGAGTGTGGAGATGGACCCACTGCTTCGGGACCGATTATGCTACCCGACGGAAATTATACTTTATCTCAGTTGGCGACCACATTACAGAAAGAAATCAACGAACAATTAGAGATTAACCCTCCGCGATTTGAAGTCATTGCACACGAGACGACGCAAAAGATTACTATTATGAACAATCGCAACGTGTTTTCAATGAATTTTCTCAAGGATGTAGAGTCCATTGACTTCAATAGCACACTTGGCTGGATTCTAGGGTTTCGTCAGATACAATACCACGGGTCGGCGGTCTATACGTCTGAAGCGGTCTATAATAGCGTCGCATCTGATTATATTTACTTCATCTTGAACGACTTTAACCACTCTCAGTCGCAAAACATTCTCGCCATGTATTCAAAAAGTTATATTGGAAACAATATTCTCGCCATGATTCCGCTAACAAGCAACAGCTTCCATATTTGTTTCGACAACGGCAACGATTTTATTGAGAAAAAAAGAGAGTATTTTGGGCCTGTTAATCTACAGCGACTCAAAATAGAACTGCGTAATCAGTATGGCGAATTACTGGATTTAAACTGCATGGACTTCTCTTTCTCTCTTGAGGTTGAATTGGGATATGATTGGTAAGACAATCATTTATTCAAGTGCCTCTAGAATATCTGGGTGGGGCGTGTATAGACGCGGGCGCGAATCTGCGAGTTTGTTATAAAACGCGCGCCATGTAATATTCTTGCTTGGTTCTAACGGCGGAATGTTGCGATAAAGTAATTCTATCGGTTGCTCTTCAGGGTCATAGCCATATGCCTCATAAAACAACTCTTCGCCGTCATCGTCAGCCCAGCATATCTGTTGATTTGTCTCGTCAACTTGACCGCCATATTCCGCCAGCCGTTGTTGCCAGATGGGCGTATTTTTTGCCGCGCAATACAACCAATTACTTCTGTAGTCGTTCAACGTGGTGGGTGCACGAACATAATCGTTTCTGAACAAGACCGAATAATTGTATCCATGGTCAACTGGCGAATAAATGACTGCTTTTTGAAGTATCTTGTCTGGCGAGAGACCAGAGTTCACTTCAATCGTCTTGTAGGCAACCATTTCTTCTGGCTCAACCACCAAGTATAGGTTTTTCCCCATTTTAATATTATTTTTATTTTTGTTTAGGTCTGCATAATAATGCATGATTCTTGACATGAGGACAATAGTTGGGTGAAGGCCTTCAACGCGCAACTCCTTCAACAGCTTGGGGTTTTTGATTCCTTGAGACTTAAAGTAGGTTGTTGCAACGGCTACTATTGGTTCGCAATCTTCCACGCTGGTGCATGAATCAAACATGGCATGTGCAATCGCTTCGTAGTTGTTGTTTGCGAACCGCTCCTCCAAGCTCAATTTTGCGTCCTCTTCGTCCAGCTCAATATTGACCGATACTTCTCTCAACATGAAAACATCCAGAGTGTATTTGCGAATCAATAAATTGTGAACAAAGATTCCGACGAAATGTCCTGTCTCTTCTTTGGAAGCTACTTCTGCTTGTTTTTTCTTTAGATAAGTTTCTAGTGATGGATTTAGCATTGCGTAGAATTCATAGTATATTCTCCACAATGTCAGCAAGAGGCCATCTACTAAACCGCTGTAGTATAGCTCATACGCCCAAAACACCGCTCTCTCCTTGTCTCCATGCAAGAGAGACATTAGCAATGCAACCTCCACCTCCTCCTTCAAATATAAATAACGAGTAAATTCTGTCATTTGAATTGATATAATGTTGTATTAGAATAATTATATAAATTCTATTCAATTTTTTTTAAGTTTTCTAACAAGCTCGCGTTTTTGATTTTAATCTAGCGATAGTATATAAATGGGAGAGAAATGGTTTGAATTCGTGAAGCGTATTAAGAAGGAGGGCAATTACGGGTCATTGAGCGAGGCCATGAAGGCTGCTAGTGCGCGTAAGAGCGAATGGAAGAAGGACGGAGCTGCCCCTGCAAGCGCTGCTGCGTCCCCCAAGGCCAAGTCTAGTGGCAAGAAGACCAAGAAGGCTCGTAAATCCCGAAAGTCCAAGAAGTCCAGAAAGTCGCGCAAATCCAAGAAGCGTTAAACTTCATCGCGCAACTCTAGCTTGTGTAAAACCTTGTCCGAGAGACATCGTCTATTAAAATCAACGCTAACACATTCAAATAACACATTTACAAAAAAAGACGGCATATCATTGCTCATATAACTTATCATTTCCAAAAATACGTAGCTTATTCCATAATTATTCCACGTATTCTTATATTTTCCGATTTCATCCATAATAACTTGTTTAGGCTTATTGATGAGATGTACGAACAGATTCACACATTCTCTCTGCGAAGGCCTTTTATGATTGAATGGATACATTTTCAAAAAAGTTCCACAAATCTCTTCAATATTTGATTTGGACAAGGATAATACGTCATTTTTCTCTAGAAAGGCCAATACGTGCGCTTCAATCGGCAAATATTGCATTTTTGCCTGATTTCTCTCAAAATCAAATAAAATGGGCTGATTTTGGCGATTAAATCCAATTTTGTCGTAATTTTCATAGACGATTCCGTATTGGTTTAATATCTGACATGCGCGTATTAAATGGCGATATGACGTGAATATACGCGAAATTCTCTCTTTTTCCGCGCATTTTCCGAAAAAATCAGAGAACGGCACCAATTCTTCACGATAAACCAATATATATTTTTCGGAGATATTCAAGTAGTTGAATTTACGAATTGGAGAGAAAAAGAGAAAATACGCGGGTATTTTCAAGATTTTTTTGCAAATTTCTAATTCTTCTTCGTCATATCGTTTTATTTGTTTGATTTCGTGTTTTTTTGTCTCTTTTGTGCTGTTTTTGTGGGTTATATGGGTTATTTCAGTTGCAAAGTATTTTGGGTTCATCAAGCTCGTTATTATGGATACGGCGACGTTTTTATTTGTTTATTGCGATAAAATATCTATTTTTGTATGTTTTTTTGATTTTATTCTGCGCTTCTTCGCAATCTGTCATATTTTGTCTTTTCAAGTCCTCCATGCACTCGCGCAAGACCACAGCGTTTTCTTCGCAAAATGCGATAAAACCTGTCGCGGGCTTGTAATTCTTGTTCTCAGAAAGGTTTGCTTCAATGTGTCGATCCATCTTCTCCAACACGGATTTTTGCAAACTAACGTATTCGCGGCGCTTCGCTGGTGCCTTTTTTTCAGTGCTCTTTTTTCTGAAGTAATAACGCGCACTTTTAAACATTTTATCCAAAATGTCGCCATCATAGTCCAGCGACATGAGGCGTTCACATTCTCTACTTACCTGCTCCTTGTTCTCTTCCACCCAAACGCCCCACGCCTCCTTGTAGCCGACTCTATCATCATACTGATGAATCTTTGCAAAATTATACAAATCTGCAACAAATGGCTCCGAAAACTTGTAGCGGAATATGGTTTTATCTGTCATTTTACCGACGCACTTGATATTATTTTGCATATACTCATCTATTGTAAAAGTATTTCATTTTTTTTATCGCAATACAACATAATCAATGGCCTTTAACAAAACATGCACCATTTCGTGCCAGCCGTTTCTTGACCGATTTCAACAATGTTATATAAATATTCTAACGATAAACCACATACCTGCCGGACCTCTTAGAGAGAAAGTCATCCAAATTCAAACACCCCCATTGAGCGAGTTCAAGGCTCCAGGTCCGTGTTGCCCGCTTCCATTGTGTGCCCTCGCACTAAAATCATTATGTTGTGGAGGAATCATGAGAGAAGCGGAAATATCAGACCTATTTTCATACTTGTTGGCAAACGGATACACGATTAATGAAGGCATTACCAAAATCCTTACGAAAAATGATACAGAAAACAAGCGAACTATTTGTTTTATTACCTACGTTGGACATACGTGATGTAAATATAAATTTCCTAATTAATTATGAAATTTATGAATGAATAATTTAACGACGACGACGACGACGACTCGTTTTTCTAGACTTTCGCTTTTTGGATTTATTACCTTTTCTAGACTTTCGCCTTTTGGATTTATTATTGCGCCCGCCTTTCCTACCGGAATTAGCCGCATTCACCAGGCTAGCTATCTCTCTGCGGTTTCCTCGTGTCTCTCCATAATTCCATGCATTTGAATTCCCGAGAGTACCGATAAGTGTGGCGCCATCAGGAACCGAATAACCACGTAATAAATTTACGTCGCCTGTCGTGCCAAATGCACGTTGTGCGGCTATACGACTCGCAGCATCCGCAGTCCCTGCCTCTCTGGATTCTAATCCATGAAAATGACCTGTTGCCCTTCTCGCATAAACATCATTATCAAAACCTACCATTATATAAAATGCATATATTTTAATTGCTCACTCATGAATATCAAATAAAATTGAACAAAACATAATTAAACTTAATCCATGTATAACTAAATTATAGATGGACTCTTCCACAGCAACACCAGAAATAAAGCCAAGCATTCAGCAATATTTGGCGCAACTAGATGACATACAGAAAAAGGCACACGACATTGCCAAACAACATTTGGGCACGTCATACAACATCGCCAAGAGCAATGGATATATGGACTGGCTGAAGCAGCAGAGCCAAAAACCAAAAACATAATTACCTCCGTAATTTCTTGGTGGTGTTGTGAAAATCGCGAATTGATTTTGCAGTTCGTTTTAAAATGACATGATGCGTTAAATCGCCGTGATGTTGCGAAACAGAATGACCTGCGCGCTCCAATATGGTTTGTAATTTATTTGTGTTTATCTTGTTTTGTCCTCCCTTTTGTGAGTGGTTTTTATGTGTGTTTTTTTTATTACGAAAACTATGAATGCTACTCTGGTGTTCAATTAAATGGTGCACGTCTCCGCGATGTTGAGCAATAGAATTATGTGCGCGGTCTATAATCGTCTGCAAATTATTGGATATTATTTTCCCGTCGCCACCAATTTGTCCTGCAACATCATTTATTTTATTAAACTGGTCCTGAACCTTGTTAATTTCATCCGTTATTTTGTTCACACTTCTTTTTGTGTTTTTTATACCAGCCAAAACATTATCTGCTGCAGACAAGGCCGACACCGCATTACCAAACGCAGGCGTTGCTTTGATTATATTTAAGCCCGTATCAAATGATTTTGAAGTTATATCTTGGACCATGTTTTGTATGGTCCCTTCAATATTTGTTTGAACGTCTTCCTTCACTTCTGGCGGTAAACATCGCAACATTCGTTTCTCAACTTGTTTTGTAACTAGTCTATTTACCAAGTCAGACGCTTTGTGTGATAATTTATTTTTTAATTCATAAATATAACCATTGTTTGGTGCGTCTTGTTCCTTCTTTTCAACTGGTGCCTCACTTGAAGGCGGTGCCTCGTTTATTTGTGGTTTTGTGCTATTTATTGAATTCATGTTCTTACATTAAGGTTAGGTTTTTTTTGCTTGCATCTTCTTAAAATCGGCAAAAGACATTTTTAATCTTTTGTCCACCAACGTTTTATCCACCTTTTTCAACACTATAAAGTTAGAATACCGACCATCGCACGTATAGTGATTTGCGTTCTCCTTCAATATTAAGTCTTCGGTCTTTGTATTCGCAGTCGCGGCGGTTGGATTACCTGTCGTTGGCTTGTTGGACGAGTCCTTGGTCGTATTTTTATTGTAATTCTTAAAACTCGCAAACACATTCTTTTTCTTCGGCTCCTCCTTCAATTCCAGTTCTTGTTTTTCTGCTTCTTGTTTTTCTGCTTGCGCTTTTTCTGCTTGTTCCTCTTCTAATTTTTTCGCATTTTTTTGTTCTTCTATTTTCATCTTGGCTTTGTTGATTTCGTCTTCCATGTCAATAAACACTCGTTTGCAATGAAAAGTAATGACGTATTTTCGCGCAACAACCTCCAAATAACGATATGGCATGACACTATCGCTATAGTATACAAACGCCTCTCTCTTATTGTCATAATACATGGCGACATTTCCCAATGGCGTATGTTCCACCACGATGCTGTTTTTCAAGGATTCTATGTCTAATGATTCATTGTCAAATGGCATACTTTTAAATTTCTCTAAATACTTGTCGGGATATGGCACTTCTACTGGCGGTTTTGTCTCTTCTTCCTTCAGTTTTATATGTTTTTCCAAGTCGTCATCGTCTATGACTATCATACTTGAAAACAATAGGAACAAATTAACACTATTGGATAATAGATATATAAACGGCATCAAATAAAAAATATAGTAATACAATCCTTCCATGGGCTCTATATCATATAACTGAATCACTATATTTAAATATTTTTTTGGTATCATCTATAAGTTTTTTATGGTTTCTAGTCTTTGTGCAAACAATGTAGCAATATCTTCACTCAAATCGGGCACAGGTATGAGTTCGTATGTTTGTTCCGCGGTATCGGGATGCAGACGAACAAGACATAGCTCGCCGACCTTTCTCTCATACTTGGCTTCTATGATGGCCTTGTAGGTGTTCAGCTGAAGCGCGTAGTGCCAGAAATTGGAGTCAGGCATATGGCTAATGCAAAAGGTCGTCGCATACTTGTTGAACGTGTTTACTTTTGAAATGTCCTTGCTCCGCTTCCAATCATATATCATAAGGGTCCCATCGGGCTTTTCATAAACCATGTCAATGGACCCCGACAATTTCAGGTCATCGTGATAAATCAGCCACTCGGTGCGAAACGGCTTCAACTCAGGATGGTCTTGCACAAATTGGAGGAAATACTTCCACTCGGGGGTGTTGGCGATGGGGTTCTCTTTAAGTTCGTTTACCCATTTATTATATAAGTCGGCGTGGGTATAACCTGGTGGGACCTCGGGGTTGTTCATGAAGCATTCTATTTCATAATGCATGTCTGTGCCTGCGCCACTTACCGCTGCGCCATTGTCTGTCCATTGTTGCTTGATTTGCTCGGCGGTCATTCCCCAATACTTGTGCCCTGGCTTCCAGTTTCTGCCTGACATCATCTGCTTGATGATTTTGTCCGCGTCAAAATGCGGAAAATGGCTGTGATTCCAAGTGGTGACGGAAGTATACTTGCTGGTCGGGTCGGTGCTAATAGTATACTTGTGGCCTTCCTCCTGAAAAGAGATGTTTGCATCTCTTGGGTGGGCATTGGTTGTTGAGAGAACTGGGTGTAATTGACTTGCTTGCATCATTCTTATTGTTGGTTGAATGATGCAAATAGTGTAAAATGTAATCAATTTTTTATTAAGTTCGTTCAAAATAAAAATGAATGTAATACATAGTTATTAGCGATAAATAATACGCGTATATTTACACGATGGAATTTATCTGCGAGACCCACGAAAAAATGCGCCGGGAGACGCCGTTATCTCCTTGTAGATTTAAGTGCCGAGTTTGCAAAGAGAGAAGCATTCACGGCTATACAAACCCGAATCACGTCTCAAATCCGTTTGGATACTTGTATCTAGCGCCACGCGTTTGCGAGAAATGCTCTGAACAATATAAACTATGTATGTGGTGCAATGATGGAACAGAATGATTTCATTTACCTATGGAGGTGGCAAAGAGAGAATCGCATATTTGATTTTATTTCTTTAATCTCTTTTTTAAGGTCTTGCACCTCTTTTACCAAAAGACCAATCAACCCCATGTAATTTACAGACTGATAATTTTCAGCGTCTTTCTCTCCATTCACAAGAAACGGAAAGAGTTCTTGTAATTCATGTGCGATGAACCCCATGTCTTCTTTGCCCATTAATTTGTTGAAATAGGAACGTGGTTGTAGTTCGTCAATCGTGCTTGTTATTGGTCTTACGTTATCTTTGATGCGGTAATCTGATGGAGGATTAAATGACGTTGCATTTACTGCACCATTAACATCCAATGCATAGATTGTGCCAGACGATGATACTTGTTTTCCTATTCCTACTCGCCCATCTATTTTTACGTTCCCGTTAATTGGGGCGATATTTAAATTACCCGTTGTGTATAGACTAGTATTGCCACTTGCATCCACTACTATTTCACCTACTATGGAAGCATTGGCTACTCCATACCCACCAACAGAAAAAATACTTGGAGAACTGGCAACCCCACTCCAACTTATTCCATCACTAGAATATGCAATAGTATATGTTCCAGTACTAACACTACCAACCGCAACCCATATATTTTGCTGTGCTGAATAGGCGACGCTATATCCTAGAACAGGAAAAATACTTGTAGAACTGGCAACACCAGTCCAAGTTATTCCATCGCTAGAATATGCAATCGTATATGTTCCAGTACCAACAGCAACCCATCTATTTTGCTGTGCTGAATAGGCGACACCTTGTCCATAATTGAATGAACCAGAAAAAATATCTGTTGCGGCACTCCAACTCGCTCCATCGCTAGAATATGCAATACTATTTGCTCCATTATCATCACCAACAGCAACCCATCTATTTTGCTGTGCTGAATAGGCGACACCATTTCCTGTAATAGAAAAGAAATTTGTTGATGCGTCAAACCAATTTTGTCCATCGCTAGAATATGCAATACTATTTGCTCCATTATCATCACCAACAGCAACCCATCTATTTTGCTGTGCTGAATAGGCGACACCATACGCAGCATTAGAAAAAATACTTGTTCCTAACCCAGTCCAACTCGTTCCATTGCTAGAATACCCAATACTATTTGTTCCACTACCAACAGCAACCCATCTATTTTGCTGTGCTGAATAAGCGACACCTTCTCCATCACCAGTAAAAATACTTGTTGCTGAAGTCCAACTCGTTCCAGTGCTAGAATATCCCATATTAGCTGTTCCACTACCAACAACAACCCATTGATTTTGCAGGGCTGAATAGGCGACATCATTTCCATAACCAGATACACCAAATATACTCGTTGCTATTCCAGTCCAAGTTGTTCCATCGCTAGAATATGCAATACTATTTGCCCCTTCACCAACAGCAATCCAAGGATAAGTTTGTTGGGTATTTTCAAGTAAAAGTTCGTTTGATGATGGTGTTGCCGCATTGCTGTAAGTAATCTCTGACGTAGAAGTATTATATTTTAAAGTAGCAGAATTCTCGGCGTTTCGAATTGGCTTCACATAGAATGCACTCGGAGTGCTGGGGCTTAAATCTGCACCTGACGCATTTAATATGATACTATTCGCTGGTTGAGTGGTTTGACCTGCTTGATAACCGATAGCAATAGCATTTGCACCTTGACCATTATAACCTGCCTGATAACCCATCGCAACGGCATTTACACCTTGAGTATCATAACCTGCAGTAGCGCCCACAGCAACCGCATTTCCACTTTGGTCGAAATGGCCTGCATCAGTACCTACAGCAACTGCGTTTGCACCTTGATTACTAAACCCTGCACCCCATCCCATTGCAACTGCAGATTGACCTGCACCCTGGTTTGTCGTACCAGCGTTATGCCCAACAGCAACGGCTCTTCCGCCTTGATTCGTCTGCCCTGCATTTTTACCTATTGCTACGGCTGCCCCTGGAGTTGCCCCTCCACCTTGCCCGTTAGACCCGGCTAGTTCACCAATGGCAACTGAACCCGCCTCCTGATTCGTTTCACCTGCTTCAGAGCCAATTGCAACTGATTTAATGCCCTGACTTTGATACCCAGCATTTAGGCCAATTGCTACTGATTGAGAAGATTGAGAAATTCGCCCAGCACCTGCACCAAGATGCACTTCACTGCTACCGACCGCCCATAAGTTTGTAGATGAATCCCAATAGAGATAGTCAGAGTAACTTGAACCAGATATGTCAAGTCCGCCAACTGGACCTGTTGGACCAGTCGGCCCGACTTGTGTATACATTACCTGTTGTGCGGTTACTATAACGGACGGAATAGATGGACTAATCAGATTATTAGCGACTAAATGTATTCCAGTATCAGCAGTATACCATTTAATTTGAATATAATCTCCTGCGTTCAGTTTTAACATGTAATTCCAAGAGGCAACTAAATAACTATTTTGATTATCTAATGTTACACGCGTATTACTCTCAGGAATATTTACACCATTCTTACAAAACCATATATATACATAATTATTGCTTCCGCCTGAGGTTAAATCAGCTATTTGCGCAGAAAATTGTATATTATAAACACCCTCATATGCAAAAGTTATTTGTGAACTGGAAGCTATAGATACCCCATTTGTATCAGGATCAGTATAATTTAAAGTCATTGCAGTGCCAGATGCATCTATAATATTTTGACTAACATCAGACCAAAATGAACCCCAATAACCTAAAGCACCGCCTGCACCAGCTGGCCCAGCTGGACCATCTGCACCAGTGGGTCCTGTTGCACCAGTGGGTCCCGTTTCGCCAGTGGGTCCCGTTGCACCAGTGGGTCCCGTTGCACCAGTGGGTCCCGTTGCACCAGTGGGTCCCGTTGCACCAGTGGGTCCCGTTTCGCCAGTGGGTCCCGTTGCACCAGTTGGTCCCGTTGCACCATTTGCGCCAGTTATGCCTGTGGGACCCGTTGGACCACCACTCGGACCAGTCGGTCCAGTATAACCAGTTCCGCCACCTCCACCACCATTTGGCAAAACAGACCCATCACAAAAATAAATATTTTGTACATTCAACAATGAATTGCAACTCATATCTAGATGACTTTGACTTAATATCTTTGAATTATCCAAGCCAGCCGAATTAGAAATAGTCACCTTTGTTTCATTTGCATACTCGTGTCGCACTATATTTCCTATAGCAGAGCGATTGGCTCCGCCATATTTTCTAAAACTGCTCATATAGTATCTCTCTCTAAAAAATAGTAGGATGATTAACACTTTAACAAGAATATTGCATCGCCCTAGCCAACCAATAGATAATTTTCTTATTGACCTCCAATAGGAAAATTTAATGCGAGCGCCTTCGTGAAGATGCAGATGAAGAAGTCCGTCGTCTGTTCAATCGAATCCTCATAGTTTTAGGACGGCTTGTAGCCTTGCGCCGACTGCTTGACGTCGTCTTCGGTCGTCGTTTGTATTTCCGAGTACGGATGACTCGTATTGGTTGTTGGTATGAAACGGGCTCCAGTTTGTAGACTCTCCTATCCACTAAAAAATCATTTTGCAACCGATTCTCCAAAGGTTCATTTACAGAGGGAATATTCAAGAGATGCGCTAAATCTTCGTTAGATAGAACCGCCTTATAATGCGTCGTTTCACCATTAGTTCCAATATCTAAATCAATCTCAGCATTATCACCATTGTAATCTACATCCCAGTTAACCTCCTTTGCATCACGATGCATCCCGTGTTGAATATATGCCTTGGCACTCCCCATGGTTTTTATATAAGTTTTGGCGTCCATTATAATTATCAAATATAATATTATATGGACGCAGATGATATTAACAATTTAGAATATGACACTATGGAACCAACCGACAATGACAATACTCGGTCTTCCGCTTATTTGAATCATTTAGTAATACCCATCAAGCAAATAGTCCGCCCATCGTCGCAACCAATGGTATTTCAAACACCTGTAAAAGTAAAAAAAATAGATTATGATGATATTCTTGCGTCAATGAATCTATACGTGAAAGACGGACAACTGCATAAAATAAACAGAAACGAAGGAATCCATATTGCGGGTCCTAAATCGAGGACCACAGCCCACAAACCACAACCCACACAAGAAGAATTGCAAAAACAACGAATCGAACGACGCAAAGCATTGCATCTAAATTATTTGCAACAACAACGAATGCGGGCTCAAATCGCCGCAATAAAATCAAAACAAATTAAATTTATAAACGATTCCAGAAATATTGAATTAGATAGTCATACCACCATGCAATTTTTCAAAATGTTCGGCAAATAAATGTCGTTGGACAAATAAAAATTGAAAGTAAATAATAGGATAGTATTGATTCTGGGCGGGCTACTAACTTGGCTCGCTCATTGGTTCGTAGACTAGGTAAAGTTAGAGACAGATAGCGTGAAAAGCACCTTCGAACGTGTATAAATGGATATAATACTTAAATCATACGTATTTTGGTATATATATCCTGGATGCCTGGATCCCGTTCCCTCTGTCTAATGTTGAAGTTATTATTATCTGGTATTATCTTGTTAAAGCTCAATTACATTAAGTTGTTAATGTAAGGAAGCGATGAACACTCTGTGGAACTGATCACTCCCCATTGCATGTTTGACTTGATAATATTCGGGACGGCACTTGCTTGCCAACTCTAGGGATAAATAATGAAATGTGATGCTTCGATTGTAGTTTAGAATTGCACTACATGGATAAATTGGGGGATTAACGTATTAATAAAAAATTAATGCGCATCTTTCATAGTGGCCCTTTGCTTTTATAGAAAAGGTATACGACAATCCGTATCGAAAACGGAAAGCAATCACAGGGGACGCCCTGTTTTTTTTCGCAGCAAATAAAAATAAAAATAAAAAGACCATGCTTGCTATTTTTATTTGTATTCTTTTGGTTCTCTACTACGATTGACAATACACTCTTGCTCGACACATGGGGCAATCTACATAGGGTCGGTTGTGCCACGCATCAAATTTTTTATTTTGGTCGGTATGTCCCCCCCAACATCTCCCACAAAACATGTGTTTGCATGGATTCAATAATACAGGACTTTCATATTTTGCGCCATAAGTATATACGCACTTTTCTATCCATGATGAAGTACGATGACACCAATGATACATAAACATGTTTTCGTAGCAAATTGGGCAATCATTTATTTCGGGGGGCGAAGATTTCAACTCTCGAACTGGAGCGAATCCAGTCCATCGGTCGACCAATGCGCGCACAAGTCGGTTCTTGGACAATGTAAGTGGAATGGGTTGTAGCGAATACTTGCGGTTGAACTTGTTTCCCATATGGTCGTGTTGCCACGTGGTTTTCTCGTAAAGCGCATAATTGCACGCAATATATCTCAGTTCGTTGATGGGAAATGAGTTGAAATCGGGACATTCAGGAAGCAACATGCAATTCCACATACCATCTAGCAATTTGCGTCGTCCATTCATGTTGCTGTTGCAGTATCTAGTCTTGTGCGACAAACTATTGCAAAAATCGCATCTAGTTGAAGTCATATTGTAATAGGCTAAAGTTATAAGATTTGATATATAATTATCAAATGAAAATATTTCAATTTTTTATACAAAAAAAATTGAAGGAAAATATCTATGTAAAATAAAAGGTATAATTAAAATGAGCGATTCTCCTGCCACCAACGAAAATATGATTCCACAAGGCCCTCCTATTGTAAATCTCTACAATACAAGCGCACATGCAAACAATGTTATAGAGTATCATGCGCATACACCGCCGACTTCCCCCCCACAGAATCGTCCTCCAAGACTAGAGCGTCGCAATAATAGTCGCGCTCCAGTGTTGATGCGTAGTGATTCAGTTCGTCCTTTGATGTTGGAGCAAACCGATATACTTAGTCCTCCGCTACTAGAACGCAACGAACCAGTTTGCCACGAACGAATGCTGGACCCAAGCGATTTTGGATACGACTCAGTTCCGAATTGTTATGAGTTGTTTGATCCAAGCATTTTTAGGTATATCGGATATGGCCCAGTTCTGGAGCGTAGCGATTCCATTCGTCATACGGGGGCTACGGATACCAGCGATTTAATTCAGCCTTCTATCTTGACGCGCAGTGGTTTCATTCCACCTCCTGCACTTATTCGTAATGATTCAAGGCCCTCGTTTGATAATGATAATGAGGATGGACCGCCCCCGCTAATAAGACTTGGCTCAGATATATTCCCACATGTATATGAGTTTACAAGCGACGATGAGTACGATGTAGTGCAACGAGACAATTTTGAGTGGTTCCCCCCGTCCTCATCGTCCCCTCCATAAAAATAAAAACAAACAAAAAACAAAAATAAAACCAACAAAAACATTGGGCACCATGTGCCATTTTTTTTTACGTGATATAATATTTACATAACATATTTAAAGTAGTATCGTGTATGTATATTATATAGAATGACCTCATTTACAAACACCTTATTTAACCGCACCGACAAGTACATGCTTCTAAGATTATTTGTTGAAGATAATGACCTTAGACTATTATATAAAACGAATGTCAACGCACACAATGCTAAGATTTTGAATAATCAGTTTTACGACGCTGGGTTTGACATTTTTACGCCCGTTCCATATTCTTGTGCACAAGGTATTGTCACCAAGATTAATTTCCAAATTAAATGCGCAGCACAAATGGTTTGTGAGACTGGCAAGCGGTATCCGATTGGATTTTACATGTATCCGCGGTCTAGCTTGTCCAAGACTCCCCTTCGTCTTGCAAATAGTGTCGGCATTATTGACAGCGGATATCGTGGCGACTTGATTGGCGCGTTTGATTGCGGAACATATGGCTCACAATATGTTGTTCTCAAACAAGACAAGTTGGTCCAAATTTGTGCGCCTGGATTGGTTCCCATTATTGTTGAGTTGGTTGACACGCTAGAAGAATTGGGCGAGACTGCGCGCGGAGAAGGCGGATTTGGTTCCACTGGCCGATAAAAAAGACCCCTACAAACACATGCATAATACAAACACAAATATTTATTCAAACTCATATTCTATGACATTTTTTATCTCGCATCTTAAATGATTGCACAGATGCGTTTTAATTTTATTCAAGTTAGAATCTTGATTAAAATCCACGTCCATCAATCTAATCATGGCTTGATTATATGAAATACTTAGCTTATCATTCGCATTTAGTCGTTCTAAATTTTCTACGCGCCACTCACACAAACGATTCAAGAACACATGATACAATTTATTTAACATTTGAACCAATACTTTTTTTTCAAGCTCAATCCATTTTGGCGTTTCGGCTGAAGCATCATGCACATAACAATAAAGCGTGTTTTTGACACAATATAACGGACATTCCGATTTTATCAGGTCGGTCTCCAGTATATTACAAATAATAGGAATCAGTTTTGTTTCAAAGAGCATCTTTATGTGGTCTGGTTGAATTTTCAAATAGCTAGTTATTTCCGCGAATGTATAAGGCGCCTTCTTGTGTTGATTAAGCCATTCTTCCACATTAATCTTGCATTTTTTATATTGGGTTGTCTGGTTCTCCAACTCGGTCAACTTCTTTTCTACTTGATTATTTTTACGCGCAAGCTCCTGCACTATGTAAACTAATTCCGTATAAGAAGGCAGGTTGCTGGTCTCTTCAAGCTCTACTTGTTTTTCTCTAGTTGACTTGTGCAAGAACTCACATAATACCTGATGTCTTTCTAGAGACGATTTTTTGGTATATTCTTTCGTGCAATGATTGCAACACCATTTCATATGATGTTATATGTTATATGATATTATTCACATTGATGGATGGTGAATTCAATTTTAATATTAATGTAATATAAATGACTACTTGTACAAGAGTATTTAATTGCAGAAATGGGCGATGCGACCAAAATTTAAATGGAAACACGCCGTTTGACCAATATCAGCGACAAAAAATTATTCAGAATACTGTGCGCGTGCCGTCTTCGGAATATACTATGAATGTAGGCGCTTTGTCGGTATACCAACGACCTGACCCAAGGTATGGGGTTAACTGGAATCAAATGAGTGATCGTAAAGAACGACATATACAACAGGCTAACGCGCCTGGCACAAATCCTGGTGGAAATAGCACAAAGCACACTATTACACGATTGCGTCCAGGTGCATTATCCCCTGGTGGAGCAGGTGTAGATATTAAACACAATTCCTATGCGAGATATTTAGCCCGAATTAAAGGAAAGGCGCCACTTCGCCAACAAGCTGTGCCACCCTATTTCGGAGCGCCAATCCCCTTCGACCCAGCGTTCCCAATATATGGAGGCAAAGTATTTAAGACGGGAATCGTTGCGGGTTGTAATTGTTCTCCAGATAACGGAAATCTAGCGACTGCTTTTGTGGATAATGTTGAAAAGAAAGTAAATGACGCCATGTTTGATTCAGACAGCTTTACTAATCAAGCCCCATGTGTATGCCCAGAGGTCGCATGCAGTCAACAAAATCAGTATTATGGATATAGCCGAAGTGATACATTCCTTTTGCAATGCAAGTATAAGATTTTCTGCGGAGATGTTATACCTATATTGTAATAGATTAATTCTTTGATTGCTTGTTTCTGCAAAAATATGTCCCACAGAAAAAATAATTTTAATTTAGCGTGCGCGCGCAACTTAAAAGTTTAACGGAATTTATAATTTTAAAATATTTAGTAGTAATATACATGCCTGCAAAAATAACTATGCAAGTTTTAAGACATTCCTACCACCCGTCTATGCAAACACCAGGTGTTAGTCCGACTCTAAATGCACAGCATGCTCAAATACCACGTTATACCAATGACTCTGGGGGGTTAAATAATATGGGAATGATTAATCGCGTTCGGTTTGCAAAAGCAGGTTGCAGTTCATGCGGAGGTTCAAAATAAATGGTGATATTTACTACTAGAAATGAAATTGAG
>SXGQ01183958.1_pt1 | contig 19553 bp, 16 predicted proteins | sample 3178371 | NCBI WGS metagenome assembly SXGQ01 (sample SAMN11356859, study PRJNA531348) | freshwater metagenome | isolation source: freshwater sample F1-20 | place: China: Fuxian Lake, Yuxi | collected 2017-12-25 | reverse complement strand
GACATCGACGATCTCGAACTACTCATCGTTCCCCTTGGCGGCGGCGGCCTGCTTGCCGGCACCGCACTATCTATCAAGCACCACCGACCAAACGTAAAAATCATCGGCGTGCAAGCATCCGTCTGCGCGCCCTTCATTCATGGCTTCTCACCCGACGGCCAAGTGCTCACCCTGGCCGACGGCATTGCAGTAAAACAACCCGGCAAGTTCACCAAACCAATTATCGACATGTATGTAGATGAAATAATCGAAGTCGACGAAGACTCAATCGCCGATGCAGTCGTCCTCTTGATGGAACACTCCAAAATGCTTGTCGAGGGTGGCGGCGCCGTAGGCCTCTCCACACTCCTCACTCAACAGATAACACCAGCCAAAACAGGCAGCACTTGCATCGTTCTTTCCGGCGGCAACATCGACATCGGCCTCATCCCCAATCTTGTACGCCGCAACGAAACCAACGAGGGCCGCCGCCTCACCATCTTTGTGCGCCTACCCGACCGCCCCGGCTCCCTTGCCGGCATCTTGGACGTGTGTGCCAGCAACGGTGCCAATGTCATCGAAGTCATTCACGTGCGTGAGGGCATCCCGCTTCACCCGCGCGAAACTGGCATCCAACTTGTTCTCGAGGTTCGCGGCCGCGACCACGTACAAGAGATATTGCACATTGCCCATGCCAATGGCTTCAATGTGGAATTAGCGCACTGACCCTGAAACAACCTCAAGATATTTGGTGTAGTCGCGTATGTAATCCGCGTCGTCATACTGGTGTGAAGCAAGCACCAACAGCACTGCGTCACTTGAGAACTGGTACTGGCTTCCCCATGTCAATGGCGGGATATACAAACCCCTGTCGGGGCTGTTGAGCACTACCGACCCGCGATTTTTTCCATCGTCAACCGAAACGGTTACCGAACCAGATGCAGCAATAAGAAACTGGTGGCACTCATGATGCGCATGTTCGCCACGCACACTCTTGTTTGGAACACCGTGAACCATGAACAAACGTTTCGGTGTAAACGGACATTGCGAAGCAAACTCCATTGCGGCAAGGCTGCCGCGCATATCGACTGCTTGCGTTAGCGGATGCAACACGGCCTTCCCCGCAACCACCTGGGGCGAGGCCAAGGCCTTACTTGCGCTACCCACAACATCAGATTGCTGATTCTCGCCAACGTAACCACTGATTCGTGCAGGGTTTCCTACCACCACCGCGTAGGGCGGAACATCGTGAGTAACTACTGCTCCCGCACCGACCATCGCGCCACGGCCAATGCTGACCCCCGGAAGAATCGTTGCATTCGCACCGATTGATGCGCCTTCGTGAACAGTGGTTTGCAGAAACTTTTCTAGCCTCTGTTTTGAACGCGGGTTCTTGTCGTTGGTAAACGTGGCGTTAGGCCCGATAAACACATCGTCGCCAACACGTAGGCCATCCCACAGCTGCACACCCGATTTGATCGTCACCCGATTGCCTACAACAACATCATTTTCGATGAACACGTGATCACAAATATTGCAATCCTCACCAATCACCGCACCAGGAAGAACATGTACAAAAGCCCACACATTGGTGCCTTTCCCAATGTTCTTCGATTCGCAGATTGCGGCGTCATGAATCATCATTAAAACGCTACTCGGCAATCTTTCGAGATGGCATCTCCCATGTCTTCCAGGTAATGGAATCTGGGCGGTTGCGAACATTCTCAGCCAGACGCCACAAATATGTTCCGATTATGCCAAGCCCTGCCATGAGGTAGGAAGCAACAAACAGCAGACCGATGGCGGTAATTTCACGCTGAGATTGATGGTCTGATGTAAACATGTATTGAAATGCGCCAATCAGTGCAAAGGCCAACGACACGACTGCACCGATTACGCCGCTCCACAAAAAGACACTGAGCGGAAACTCGCTGAAGGCTGTGATGCTGTCCTTTGCGTAGTTGATCCTCTTTTGCAATGACCACGAGCTCTTACCTACCTGGCGCTCCACACGGTGATAAGGCACTTCCTGTCGGCGAAAGCCCATCCAATAAATAAGACCAATGAGCGATGTACTGGACTCTTCAAACGAGTTCAATGTCTCGCGAGCACTTCGGCTCAGTGCGAAGATATCGACCCCACCCCGCGGCAACTCCAGCGAGCTGACCCGATTAAAGACTTTCCAAAAAACTGCGCTCAGAGTGCGCGAAACTACGCCATCCTTGCGCGATTGACGAACACCAACTGCAACGTCGGCCTCGTCACGTTGCACAATGCCCAGCATGTCGAGGATGAGAGATGTTGGCTCTTGCAAGTCGGCTGCCATAACCACCGTGGCTTCACCGCGTGCTTCTCTCAGCCCTGCACGAATTGCAGAAAATGCACCAAAGTTTCGAGAAAGCAGCAGCACCTTGGCATCGAAACCGTCACGAGGCAGCATTGATCGCAATGCCTCTAACGATTTATCAGGAGAGCCATCCACCACAAATACTGCCTCAACCGAGCCAGTGACTGCGCCAGAAATTTCGCTGATGCGATTGAGCAGATGCTCAATTGAACCTTCGTTCTTGTACACCGGAACAACGATCGATACGGAATATAAGTTCATCGTGCCTCAAAGAATGAATTGTTTTTTTCTATCGCTGCGCAGACTAAGTCAATTTCATCTTCTGTCATTTCTGGGAAGCACGGCAAACTAACAATCCTGCTCTTCGCGCCCTCCGAAACTGGCAATGGCGCAGGCGAAAGGTGTTTGGTCGTTGGAAAATCTGTGTCCAGATATGGGTAATGCACGCCAGTTGAAATACCTTCACTCGTTAAGTTTTCAACAAACTTGTCTCGGTTGTTCACAGTGCACACTGTCAGGTGCGCAACATACTGATCGCTCTGGGCAAACTGCGCGTGAATTGCCGATGCTCCACTAGCCACATACCGTTTTACAATTGCTCGTCGCTTTACGTTGCGTTCGTCTAGCTGCGGCAAGAACACCGAAAGGAAACCGGCCTGCAGCTCGTCCAGCCTGCTGTTGCGGCCACCTGGCCGCTCCTGAAGGTATCGGGCAGTCCATCCGTATTGCCGCAGATTTCTCATGTGCTCGGCAAGCGCGGCATCACTAGTCACAATTGCGCCACCGTCGCCCAAAGCGCCCAAGTTCTTTGTCGGGTAGAAACTGAAACAACCAACAGCCGCTTGCGCGCCAGCCCGCAGATTGCCAACCTTCGCACCGTGTGATTGCGCGCAGTCCTCCACAATTGGAATCGACTTGCCCAATTTTGCTTTCACGGCCGCGTCCACCAATGTGCAATCAATAGCCAAGCCAAATAAATGAGTGACCACTATCGCCGCAGTATTGCTTGAGACACGAGCCGCAATCGATTCGATCGATACCAGAAGCGTTACGGGATCAATATCGCAATAAACCGGCGTTGCTCCAATGGCCAAGCACGAAATGGTGCCGTAACCACCAGCATTTGCGACAACAAGCACTTCCTTGCCCTCGCAACCCAATGCGCGAAGTGCAATCTCGATTGCATCGGTTCCAGAAGCGACCGATACGCAGTGTTTTGAGCCGATGTACGCAGCAAACGACTCTTCAAACTGGGCCACCATGGGGCCAAGCACCAACTGTTTGCCATCCACCAGCCGATCCACAACCGCGTGCAACTCGCTTCGCATTTGCTCGGCGTAGCGCGCTGGGTCGGAGAGTAAGAGCAAACCCACCACCTCAATTTACTGGCTGGTTTTAGTGAATCTGCCGAAGTGCTGCCCACCCAGAGGCAGCCAAGACAGAATTGTCTCAAGCGGCGTAAAGGCTTTAAGCCGAGGAGGGAAAAAGAGGAAATACCCTGCATGTTGTGGGGCGAAACCACCAATGCCAGAAATCAGAGTTCTGAGTGATCGTTTTTGAATCAGTTCAACGCCTTCATCAAAAATGCAATTGGAAACAATTTTTCGTGTCACAGGGTTTATCGGATTATGTTCAAAAACGCACAGGCTTCCACCGCTCTTTAACGCTTGCTTAATCGAGCCAACCACGGACTGCCGCGATGGTGTGGGTATGTGGTGCATAACGCATGACAACACCACCACGTCACAAGAACTGGGTGGTATCTCGTCCGGTGCGAATACATGCACATACGGATAAGACTTCTGCAGATGCTCTAAAGAAAGCTTTGATACATCCGTTGCCCAAATTTGTGCATCAGGAAAATACTCACGCAGGTGAGGAATGAGGGCGCCCATGCCACTTCCGTAGTCAAGAATGACGGATGGTTGTTTGTCGCGAAGAGATTTTGCAAGCACCTGCACCTTGCGACGGGCAAAATAGGCCGACTCGCCACCAAGACCACCAAGTGCCTTCTGAAGTTCGGTCGAATACGAATTGATGTACTCATCAAAATTTCCGATGCTCTCTACCACAACACCTCGCTCAATTTCTTGCCTCTGCTAATTGCCCAGCTTGATTTGACTTCAACAAATTTTGATACACCCGATGGACTCCGACAACAAATGGTGTTGGTTCAATGTTGTCTGCCTCGCGAAAGTTCATTGATTTCATTCTCAAATCTGGTGGGTATGCGGCCAAGTCGCGAGATCGCGAGAGAACTACGCTCGGAGCAGAACCAAATGCCATTTGGCATTCTTTCAACACTGCACTGATGGTCAGGTTCTGATTAGACGCAATGATTTTTGTTTCAACCGAGCCATTTGGCAGATCCGCGACAATACCCATTGCCCGCACAATCGACTCGACCGCATCTTCTACATATATATAGTTTCGAACAGTGTCGAGGCCGACAAAAATTTGTGCTGGTTTTCGCCGAATGTACGACTGGCAAATTGCGGTAACCAAACCCTGCCCTTTTGATCTATTCTGCGCTGGACCATACAGGTTGGCAATTCGACCCAATAACACTCGCACACCTTGTTCGCGTCCAAATGTTCCAAATATCTCTTCGTTCTTCAGCTTTTGCAACCCATAAGCAGAACGAGGTGCAGCTTCCGTTTGCTCTGTGATTGGCAGCGAAGTGACGCCCGCATAAATCCCACCCGCAGAGGACGAATAGAACAGTGTTCCCTGGTCGCTGTGTAATCCGGTCGAGTTTCGAATTGCCGTAAGGAAATGCCCAATGTTTACGATCTTGTTCCGCAGTGCTTCTTCACTTGCCGCGACAGTTCCCACTCCGGCGCACCAATAAATGGACCATGGGCCGCCCGCTACTGCCTTGCCGAAGTCGTGAACCTCCTGGTCAATCTCTCGAGCAAATAAGTCTGGCTCGTTCCAACTAAAGCGAAGTTTTGGCTCGTACACATTTGTGGCAAGCCGTAATCGTTTTTCGACACCTGAGCCCAGCATGCCCCCGCGGCCAATTACCCAGCAATACATAGGGAATCGTTATTGCTTCTTATGCAGCGGGCCAGTATGGGTGTCGTTTCCGATGACATACAGCGGAAGCCCGATAGATCGTCGCACCAGTACGCCCACGTATTCGGCAATAACGCCCAAAGCCAACAGAATCGCCCCGCCCAAAATCAGAATCAACGAAAAGAGCGACGCCCAACCGTTGGATGTATATCCCGCAGCATATTTGCCAACAGTCACAACAACTGCACCAACAACACCAGAAGTGAACGAAATCAAACCCAGTGCAGTAATCAACCTAAGTGGACGAGTGCCAGAACTGACTACTAGGCGAAGAAAGTGCGAGATCAATTTCTTCGTGGTGTATCCAGACTGCGGGCGCAACTCGTTTCGAAAATTTACGTCGCATACTGCCGATTGGCGAACAATCCAGGAAAGGGCAATATCCAAGTAAGCGCCGTGCTGGGCAAAAGCGCCCACCGTCCTTGCAACTTCACCCGTCATTAAGCGAAAACTGCTGAAGTACTTCAGGTTCTTATTGTCAATCAAAAGCGGCAAAGCCAACTGCTTAACTGATTTTGACGTGACATTCCGAAAAAAGCCGTGTGGTTCTCGATTGCTCTCACGCCCGTAAACCAGCGGGCTTTCATTGCGCAGTGCCGTATCAATTAATGCGCCGATGGATGCAGGGTTGTGCTGTCCATCCTCATCCATTGTCACCACCCATTCATGGGAAGACGAAGCCATACCTGCCACAGTGGCCGCATGCTGCCCATAATTGCGCGTAAGCCAGACAGGCACAACTCGTTCATCCGCCTTTGCCAATTCTCGAATGACCTTTGCAGAGTTATCCACGCCACAGTCGTCAACCAATATCACTTCGGCTACCTGATAACGATTGCCACCCTGAGATACCTGTTCGCTGTAAAACGATGACAGCTCGTTTACTACCTGTTGAAGGGTTGCACTACCGCCATAGACAGGTATAACGACCGAAACGCTATGAACTGCAGTATTGGACATTGACTAAACGATAGATGAAATCGCTCTAGGCTGATGACTTACGTGAAACTCCTTCTCGCACCTCTGCACGCCATAAAGCCAATTAGCCAGGCTTTAAGTGCGGCACTGCTGGTGCTTATTGTTCAATTGATCAGCAACGTGCCTGTCCTCCTGGCAGTGAGGGCCGAGGTGTATCTTGCCACCCAAGTGGTATTCGGTGCAGTAGTAGCAGGATTATTGCTTAGGCGCCGGCTTGATTTTGCCGAGTTTGTCGGCCTCGGCTTCGCAATTGGATCACTGGCAGCGATGTGCGTCGACCAGTTGCTCGTTCAGACAGCCATCGCACCAATTTCTTGGGCACTCTTACCCCTCGCCACCATCGCAATCGTGCTGTCACCAAAACTACGGGGATACGCAACTTTCAGTGGCAGCGAGAAACCCATCCCTGCCCTGTTTATTGCGTTCTTATTGTTATTTGTATTGGTTCACGAGCGTTATTGGCCTTTGTACATTGCCATCTCAATTATCCCACTGCTGCTCTTCAATGCCTTCCACCCTAAGAACATGCAGAAGTCGGCGACAAGAATCATCCAGGGTCTACTTTCAGCGGTAACTGTTGTCGTCGCCTTCGTCGTGTTACAAGATCGGCCGAACTTGTGGTGGATAAAGACTCAAGATTTCCAATTTTTTGAGGCACTTTCGTACTCGCTCACACATTGGGGTTCGAACGACCAAGTGTTCGTTCAGGGGCAGCCAGTTCTCTACCACTGGTTCTCGTACGCGTGGATGGGACTCACAACCAAAGCTATTGACGCCCCAACATGGGTAGTACAAACAAAAATTGCACCGATTTTCGTCTCACTAGCCATTATCTATGTGGTGTTTGCTTTACTGAAACGCGTTGGAATTACAGGGTGGCGCGCGATCATTGCTCTTATCGCTTTTGCACTGCTGAATGATTTTAACTTTGAATCATTCAGCATGGTTTTCTCGTATGTTTGGCTTCTAGCACTTGCATACTTCCTGATTCAATGGAGCGAGCAGCAACATTGGCGGTTGGTGTTTGCAACCTCTTTTATGGCTGCCGGTGCATTGGGGGCGAAAAGCAGCAACATCGCAGTGGTTGTTGCTGGCTGCGGGATGCTATTTCTTTTTCAGCTTGTACAACGGAAAATCAAACCAACGCTTGTTGTCACTCACGGGCTAATCATCGCATTTGCACTTGGCCTCGTATATCTAAAGTTATATTTTAATTCACCATATGACGCAACAATTAACTTTGGAACAATAGGTATTGCGCAAGATATCTTCGGAGATGTCGACTCCCTACCTCGACCACAATTCATCTTTTGGTCATTCATCATTCTCCTGAATCTGCTCCTTGTTTACTTCGTGGCAACTATTTCAACTCGCAACTCGCTAAACCCGGCCTTCAAACACTTTTGGCAAATCTTTGTAGGGAGCGTCGTCGCAACTACCACAGCACTCCTGATAACGGTGAGTTACTACGAACAGGAGGAGTACTTTTTGCACGCCTTTGTGCTTTTTGGCTCTCTCATTGTTGGTATTGCAGTTGGCGAGTTTGTTCAACTACTGAGAACCACCACCGATTGGCGGCCTTTGTTGGTGTCTTCCACAATCATGCTTCTGTGCGTAGGGGTGGTTCGCTTTGCATTCAGGGACGATAACTCGGGGGAATTCTGGGCAATTCGATCGCGCATTGTCGATGGTTCATCAATTGTTGTTTTGTTACTAGCGGCGATACTGATTGGCGTTATCATGCGAAAGCGGATACCCGTTGCACACATGGCTTTGGTATTCGTGGCCTGTTCCACATTGGTAACTGCATTTACCTCCAACAATAAATGGTTTACCTTTCAGCAACGCTTTAAAGATGAAGTGACGCAGCCACCGTTTGCTGACTTCATGATTGGTGCCTCCGAGATTCAGAAATTTCTACAAGAAGCAAAAACCCTGATCCCCGATGATGCAATCGTGGCTTCCAACTACGAATGCGATGACCCACAATGCCCTGCTGATTCCACGGGTGCTGACCGACTGGATTGGGAAGTGGGCGGCGAGGCAATGCTTATGACCATTTATTTAGAACGACGAATGCTCATTTCTGGATATGGATTTTTGTGGCAAAACGTGGAACTACCCGAGTTTGCAAAGGACCGTATGCGTTTGAGCTCCGAATTTGCCAATGCCCCCACCGAGGAGTCGGCATCCAAACTTCGTCAAGCTGGTGTTGCCTATTTCATTGTTGACAAATCACGAATTGGCATTGATCAACAAAGACCTAGTACCAATGTTGTACTTACGGATAAACGATTTGAGTTAGTCTCGCTGCATCCTTAATACTAGATCTCCAAAGTATTCGAATCTTAATTTGCTAGATCTGGCAGGACTAGTAGTAATGACAGTTGATCGTCGCGCAGCAAGACTAATTCCACTCCTTGGGGCAGGAATCAGTAACTTAGACTCAAATCACCTTCTATGAATTGGACCCCAGTAATGTTGAATTTCTTGCCTCGACTTGTACTTAGATTCCGTTTTCCTCTAAAGATGGTTTCCATTCCATTTCTAATTGGAATAATCACGTCATTGCTAGCTGGTGCAGGAGTTTGGGAGTCGCTTCGAATTTTTCTGGTGTTGTCTGTTCAAATCCTGACCGGTGTCCTGATCTTCTTATCTTTCACGCCGACACGCACTAGCAAGGTACCTCTTATCATCGGAGCCGGCGTAACCATTGGCACAGCACTAGCCACCTTCTCGCATCAATTGCTTCGAAGCACTCCAGTTGGGTCTATTGCTTGGTTCCTTCCATTATTCTTCGCAATCCTGATCTACCAGCTCCGTGCGAATGAAGAAGATTCTGATCCACCATTGAGCCCAGCATGGCACAACCTCACAGTTGTATTTTGCGGAACATTACTGACCATGCTTGGCCTAGCAGATCAGTGGTGGTGGTTGTACCCAACTATTTTCGGTTTGGCACTATTTCCTTTCGCAAGATTAGCAATACGATTTTTGAAGATTAGAAAAAAAGGCAAACTCTATTTCTCGCTCTTTGCCTCTGTGTGTGTGATTTTAGCGTTTGCGACCTATTGGTCGGTTGCGCTCCGAAAAATCAACTTTCTTTGGTGGATTTTGAGTTATGACATCGCATATTTGGAGTCATTGTCTTTTTCGGTGAATAAGTGGGGACCGAATGAGAATATTGGCGCAGCAGGTACGAGCATCTCATATCATTGGTTTTCTCTTGCTTGGACTGGAATGACGTCACAGGTTTCAACCGCTGACAACTGGTCGGTTTCCACGATTTCCGCACCCATCCTAATTATTTTAGGAATTGCATGTCTTGTCTATTCATGTGTTTACCTTTTGACAGAGTCAACACACTTTTCCTTGTTGATTACTGCAGCGGTAATGCTTGTACGAGACGTTATCAGTGTGACATCACCAAGCCACCTTTACGCTTTTCTTCCATTTTTGCTAATACTGAATGTTTCTATTGCTGCTTATCGTTCAGCGAGAATCTCTAAATTTGATGCCTTGTTAGTTAGCTTTTTGGTTTTTTGTCTATTTGGATCCAAGGTTTCAACGGGAGCGACTCTCGTCCTATCTCTGGGTCTCTTTACTGTTTTCTCCCGACACTTGAAAAATTGGGTTAAGGCAACTGTTCTATTTGTTTTGTTTGCCATGACAGCTCTCTCGTATCAATACTTTTTTGGTAATACAGTCCGGCCAGCATCGTTAAAATTTGGAATATCTGATGCTGGTGGCCGCCTGATCGTAGGTCGACCATTGGGTGGTGGAGTACTTCACCCTCTATTGGAGCTTTTTACTCAATCTCTCTACTTTCTTCCAATCTCTGGAGGTTTAATTCTACTTCTGTCCCACTTTCGTCGAATAGGAAGTGCCTCGGGAATTTACCTTCTCTCGTGGGTTTCGATATCTGGTTTTGTACTTGCTCGATTCTTGGATGGAGAGGGAACTGAGTCCTATTTCATGCATGTGACGTTTGCTTCGGGGCTGATTCTTCTTGGTAGTGCAATATGGTTAGTTGTTGCTGGTTCACGAAGACCTCTACAAAATAGGTTCTTTGTTATTTTGATCTTTACAGGCTTAATCGCTGGTTATTTTCGAAGATTACTTTCCAACGAGGTAGCAGGAGCACAGAATTATTCGGTCGTCGGTCGCTCTCTTCCTTATTTAATTGCATATTTCTTCGCTGTCGCTATCGCAATAATAGCTGCCCTGATGAATCGAAGGATTTCCAACTCTAAATCGGTTTTCTTTATTTCTCTTTCGATTGTATTCGGAGCGTTGTTCATCGGCGAGCAAGTAGAACGACGTGTTGGTTACACAAGAAGTGCGTATAATTTTGAATCGACTGCTGACTCAGAAATGATTGAATGGAATTTCTTTGCAGGTAGTCCAGATCAGCAAGACTCACTTGATTGGATTGCCTCAAACGTTCCCGAAGACGACATTATCGCCACGAACAGAAGGTGCTTGTCAAAAACCTTCTGTGGACCACCAAAGTGGATGTTGGTTTCTGCTCTGTCTAAACACCGAGTCCTCATTGAAGGGAACAAGACTGGTTTACCTGATAGCACTCCTTGGATTGATGAGAGGACAATTCTTTCACAGCGCTTTATCTCAGAACCAACCGAGGATGATGCCGCGAGACTTTACGATCTTGGTGTTAGATATCACTATGTGGAACTTGGTTTCATTGAGGGTGATTCGGGTTGGATTGATATCAAGACCGCTCAGAATATGAACTGGCTACCTTATGCCGAGGTAGTGCATCGGAATAGTTCAACTCTGGTACTTCGCTTATTGAAAAACGTGGAGCAATAGCCGTTAGCTTTAAGCGATTTTCTTTGCTGGAATTCCAGCCCATGTTTCATTCTCTGGAACACTTCGATTAATCAGTGCACCTGCACCGATGATGGCACCTGTTCCAATTTCAACTCGCTCAAGAATATTCGCACCAGTTCCTACGTATACAGAATTACCTATTTTTACATGTCCTGCAATAGTGGCTCCTGAGGCAAATGTGCAGGACTCGCCTACATGATCATCGTGTGTGATAACCACTGAAGGCATCACAATTGAAAATCGTCCTAATCGAGAATTCGCGGTAATTGTTGAATTGGCTAGGACTATTGAGCCAGGTTCAATGGTTGAAGATTTGCTTACCATTGCAGACGGATGGATGATCGTAGCAAATCGATCCGTTTGAATATCGTGATTCTTTGCAATCTTGCTTCTGTCAACAGAACTCTTTATTGATGCGATACAAATCAAGAAAAGCGAGTCGGTTAATTCATTCGCCATTTCAATCGGGCCAAATACCTTGTGTCCGTGAAATATGGTTCCATGGGTCCGTGCATCATCATCAAGAATTCCCGCCACGTCATATTCCTTGTACTCTTCGACCAAATCAATAACTTCTTTTGCAAGCCCACTAGCTCCCAAAATGAAAAGTTTTTGTCTAGCGTTCACTTGATGAATTCCAAGAATTTTTCAATGACATATGTTTGTTGCACTTCCGAAAAAGAATGAAACAGGGGCAAAATAATCGAGGAGTCAGACAGTTTCTCCGTTATTGGTAGATTGTTTTGACCTCGCTGTGAATAAGCCGGCTCCCGATGTGCGGTCATTATTCCCCGACGAGTTGTAATACCAACTTCGTCGAGATTCTGCATCAACTTGTTTCTGTCATCTACTCCATAGTCTTCAAGGTCCACCCAAAAGGATTGAAAATTTGTTTCGCCATATTTAGGGTCATTGTTACTGTTCGAAATTCGGTTTGAATTATTGAACGCATCCAAATAAATCCTGGCAAGCTTCCGTCTTCTAATAATCATCTCATCTAGTTTTGTAAGCTGGACTATTCCAACTGCTGCCTGAATATCAGTCATTCTAAAATTAAATCCGACTTCTTCGTAGGTTTCAAAACTTACACCACCGCTCCTGTGTCGATCTGACGCGCTCTTTGACATTCCATGCTCTCGCAGTCGTCTTAATCGGTCAGCAAACTTGGCATTGCTCGTCGTGATCATGCCACCTTCGCCAGTGGTTAAAATTTTGCGCGGGTGAAACGAGAACACGACAAGCTCAGAGTGGCCGCCAATTGGTTTACCTTCAATGGATGAACCGATTGCACAGGCCGCATCTTCAATCAATTGAAGTCCGTGAGCAACAGCATATTTTTTGATTTCACCTATGTCAGCAGGTAACCCGGCCTGATGAACCACAATCAATGCCTTTGTGCGGTTTGTCTTTGCCGCATCAATTGTCTCAACCGTCAAATTGCCCGTTTGGCCGCAAACATCAGCAAAAACTGGCAGAGCTCCTGCCTGCACCACTGCATTAGCTGTTGCGATATACGAGAATGAGGGAACGATCACCTCATCTCCAGCTTTAACACCAGCGACAATTAGCGCTAGTTGCAAGCCTGTTGTGCAATTTGAAACCGCAATAGCTTCAATTGAGCCAACCTTTGTGGCAAATGCTTCTTCAAATCGTTGAACTTCTGGACCCTGAGCAATCCAACCGGATTCAATCACTCTTCTTACTTCATCCGACTCTTCTTTTCCGAGCCACGGAACCATTAAAGGAATATGACTCATTGGCGGTATTCGATGAGCGGGCTGCACACAGATCTCACAATAGAATAGGGACGTGCTGACACACGCTGATTTTACACCTAAATTGCTATCTGTTGTAGTTCCTGCGCACAATGAGCAAGACAACGCTCAACAGTTAGTAAGTAAGGTTATGGATCTAGCGAAAGATCTAGGCACTTCAGGTTGGCTCGTCGAACTCATTGTGGTCAGCGACGGTTCTATTGACCTGACGGTTAACGAGCTTTCCAGGGTGTTGGAGCCTCTTTCTCTTGATTACCGAATAGTTGAGTTGCGCAAAAATGTTGGATCTCACGTGGCTATCCGCTGTGGGCTCACTTACGCGCGGGGGGAAGCAATAGTTTTGCTGTCCGCTGACGGTCAGGAACCAACAGCAATAATTCCAAGCATGCTTAATCGGCTGAATCACGAATGCGAGATCGTCTGGGGAAAGCGTACTTCTAGAGAAGCCGACGGCATCCTGACTCGTTCTTTAGCTTTAGTTTTTTACTTTCTTTTCCGAGTTATATCTGGAATTCACATTCCAGAAAGAGGGCTAGATTTTGTCATGTTCTCGACGAGCGTTTCGAAAGAGTTGCAACTGCACTCGGAGAGAAATCTTGCTGTTCACTTGACACTTTTCAATCTAGGATTTAAACCTTCGTACATTGAATATTCGCGGAATGAAAGGCTTACTGGAATAAGCAAGTGGACGTTCAGGAAACGAGTCAAACTAGCAATCGATATGTTTACTGGATCTTCCCTAAATCTTCTTCGACTTACCGTCTTGATGGGTGTGATCGTAGGGTTGATCGGTGTGCTTTATGGACTTATCACAATTTTCCGTGCACTTGCATTTAACTTACCCGATACTGGTTGGGCTTCATTAATGGTAATGATCTCTATCTTGGGTGGCTTAACCCTTGTCACAATGGGCATTCTTGGGGAATACCTCTGGAAGGCTTTAGATGAGATTCGTAGCCGCCCTCTTTACTCAATTGCCAGAGTCATTCATAGGGCAGAAAATGAAGGATAAGCAAACTAAAGCCCTGAGAGTCGCAGTAGTAGGAGCTGGATACTGGGGAAAGAATCTCATCAGAAACTTTCGTTCACATAAGCAATTTGAACTTAGATATGTCGTTGACCGACCAAGTGCTGTCGATTTTGAACCAAGTAACGGTGAGCAATTTATTTTTGATTTACATACTGCGTTAGAAGATAAGACTGTGGATGTTGTTGCGATTTCAACGCCGCCCGAGTCACATGAAGAGATTGCTTTGCTTGCAATTGATACCAAAAAGCATGTATTGATTGAGAAACCGCTTGCTACAAGTGTTGAGGCTGGGAAACGTATAGTCGAAGCCGCAAGAACTGCGGGTGTTGTTTTGATGTGTGATCACACATATTGCTACTCGCCTGCCGTGCAAATGATCAGGGACATGGTTTTGGCTAACGAATTAGGTGAGATTCTATTCATTGACTCAGTCCGCATCAATCTTGGTCTGATCCAACGTGAAGCGGATGTCATTTGGGATCTCGCGCCACATGACTTATCGATTCTTGATTACATACTTCCAGATGAAATGAAGGCAAAAACGATAAGTGCAACCGCCACCGATCCGCTCAACCTCGGAACCAATTGCATTGGTTATCTGAACATTGGGCTCAAAACGAACGTCGATGCCCACATTCATGTGAACTGGCTTTCGCCAACTAAAGTTCGCAAGTTCGTCATTGGAGGTAGTCGGAAAATGTTGGTGTGGGATGACCTAGACCCCAATCAACGGCTAACGCTCATCGACAAAGGGGTTTCAATAACTAAAGATCAATTGAATGGCGAAGAAAGGATGAGGGCACTAGTGGGTTATCGCTCGGGTGGCCTTGAATCCCCCGCCCTACAAGAGGTTGAGTCATTGAAGCTAGTTCTAGATGAGTTGTCTCGTTCAATTGTTGAGAACCGGCAGCCAAGAACCGATGGGGAGAGCGGATTGAGGGTGGTCGAATTGTTGGAGCTTGCCTCCCGAAGTGTCAAGGCTGGTGGTTCACCGCAACAAGTTGTTTAGTAGGGACTCCAGTAAGTTAATTTCGGAACTACTATTGATGTCAATGAATTCTGCAAATACTTATAACGTTCCTTTTATTGATTTGCATGCTCAACATGCTCCGATTAAAGATGAAATATTTCGTCGATGGAACCAGATATACGATGAGACCAGCTTCATCAGCGGTAAGTGGGTCGAGCAATTTGAGAATAGATTCGCGAATTTGCTAGGTGTGCGCTACTGCGTGGCTGTTTCTAACGGAACTGCCGCTTTGGAGATTGCTCTCCGATCCTTGCAAATCTCGAACTTAGACGAAGTCATTATTCCAACGAACAGCTTCATTGCTACTGCAGAAGCCGTCAGCAACGTGGGGGCGGTTCCGGTTTTTGTTGACTGCAACGAGTATTCGAATTTGGATGTTCGACAATTATCGGATGCTCTTACCCCGAGAACTGTAGGCATCATCGGAGTTCACCTGTACGGCAATCCAGCCGACTTTGATGAGATCGAATCATTTGCACAACGACACGGCTTATGGACCTTAGAGGATGCGGCACAAGGCCACCTTGCCACATATAAACACCGAAACGTGGGGACACTTGGAACTGCTGCAGCATTTTCATTTTATCCCGGAAAGAATTTGGGAGCTACTGGGGAAGGTGGTGCTATAACGACCAATAACCCCGAGATCGCAAATCTTGCGAGGATGTTGAGAGCCCACGGTGAAACCGAGAGATACAAAAGTCGTATTGTCGGAGGTAACGGCAGAATGACGGAATTGATCGCATCGGCTCTCGATGTAAAACTTGACCATATTTCTGAATGGACAAAAAAGCGACAGCACAATTCAACTTATTACCGCAATCAGTTAAGACACTTGAATGCCATTTCTCTCGACGAGGTTCAGACAGACCGCCTCTCCTGTAATCACCTCTTCGTTGCATATGGCCACCAGCGAGACTTGATTCGTAAAAATCTGCTGGAAAAAGGTGTCAATACTGGTTTGCACTATCCTGTCCCAATCCATCTTCAAGACGCATATGTGCATCTTGGTTACAAACCAGGTCGGTTCCCTGAGGCCGAACGAAAGGCAGAATCTCTTTTCTCGTTGCCTATGTACGCGGAACTTTCCGAGAAACAGATTGACTATGTCTGCTCAGTTTTAGCTGACGTTATTGGGTCGAACTAGAGACTCCACGTCTGTTCAGTCTCGGTTGCTAACGCCGAAGCCAAATCCATTTTTTCGAAGAACTTGATTGTCTCTTTAATCCCGTCTGATAGTTCAGTATTCAATTTATAGTCACTGAAATAACTGGTGATCAATGTTGTATCCGCTTTAAGGCGCCGTAGGTCGCCGGGACGATTACTTTCATGAATGATCTTGGAATTTGAGTTTGTCATTTTTAGAACCAACTGTGCAACCTCGTTAACACTCGTCTCCCTACCCGATCCAATGTTGACAACTTTGCCACAAAGGCGATCGTCGGTCGCAATCTCTAGAAACCATTTAGGGGTATCTAATACGAAGGAGAAATCTCGAGTTTGTTTGCCATCACCATGAATAATCAGATTTCTGTCGCTCAATGACCGAAGGATGAATTTTGGAATAAGTTCGCCTGAATCACCTCCAAAATGTGACCGAGGGCCAAAGTGGTTGAACGGACGAATTACTCTCGTGTTCATTCCATAAGACTGGTTATACGCAAGTGCAAGATGTTCTCCAGCTAATTTCCCTGCGGCATAAACTGTTGTTGGTTTGGGCAGAGAGGACTCTGAGAAAACCTCTACATCCGCGCTCCCATAAATTTCTGATGAAGAGAAATACACGAAACGACCACTGGCCCCTTTTCGCATAGATTCAAGAATCGCAAGGGTTCCACTGGCGTTTGTATCAAAATTTTCAATAGGTTTTCCAAGTGAAGCACGGACATTTTTCACGGCAAAATGAAAAACTATCTCAGCTTGTTCAAAAACTGATTGAGCCGACTTGCTCTCCACACCGCATTTGACAATGTTCAATTTGGGATTTTCGAGTGGAAGATTTTCTCTAAGCCCAACCGAAAAATCGTCTACTACAGTTACTTCAATACCCTTCTCCAAAAGCAGGTCCACCATGTGGGATCCGATAAAACCAGCACCACCAGTGACAACAGCTCTTGAGGGTGAAAACATAGTGGGTGTTCCTCTATTTATAGGTTGAAATCATTTGCACTAAGTTGAGCAGCGCCGAAGGTATAAACCCAACGACCAGCGTCGCTGCAACGGTTACTGCAATGGCAATGCCCGATGCGGTTGGGATTTCAAGACGCTCGGTTGAAGCGGGCTCACTGAGCCATATGCTGACCATGATGCGCAGGTAGAGGAAAGCAGCAATGACTGCGGCAAGCATGGCTACTACCGCAAGCACATAGCTTTCGACCGAGACCGAAGCACGAATAATGCCGAACTTGGCAACGAAGCCCGAGGTGGTTGGCACGCCGGCCTGCGCCAGCAGCAGCACAGTCATGCCAAGTGCGAGCACGGGATTGGTTTTGCCGAGGCCGTTGAAGGCGCCGAGTGTTGTGGCGTTGTCGCCCTTACCGGCAATGAGCGAGACGACGGCGAGAGTACCCACCACCAGCACGCCATAGACGAACAGGTATGCCATGGCAGATGAAACGCCAAGGGATGAGTCGGCATTGGAAATGTGCGATGCGGCTTCGAGGCCGACGAGGATGAAGCCTGCGTGGCTGATACTGGAATATGCGAGCATGCGCTTGACGTCGGTTTGGATAACGGCAAGCACAGAGCCAACGAGCAAGGTGGCGATGGCCAGCACGAGCACCACAGGACCCCAGTCGTCGGCACGGCTTGGAAGGGCAACGGTGAACACTCTCAGAAGGGCCGCGAAGGCGGCAACCTTGCCGACCGAGCCCATGAGTGCGGTGATTGGTGTGGGCGCACCCTGGTACACGTCGGGTGTCCAGGCGTGGAATGGCACGAGCGACACTTTGAAGGCGAAGCCGACGAGCAGCATTGCGACGCCGGCTAGCAGCAGTGCGCTGTGGTTGCCGGGGTGTTGGCCGGCAAGCGTGGTGCCGATGGTGGCGAGGTTGGTGCTGCCGGTGCTGCCGAACACGAGGGCGACGCCATACAGGAAGAAGGCCGAGGCGAAACCGCCGAGGATGAAGTATTTAAGGCCCGCTTCCCCACTTTGCGCACGGTTGCGGTTGCTAGCCACGAGCAAATAAAACGAGAGGCTGAGGATTTCGAGGCCGAGGAACAACACGATGAGGTCGTTGGCTTGCGCCATCATGACGCCGCCAAGTGCGGCAGCCAAGACAAGTGCGTACACCTCGGGGCCGTCTTCGTCTTCACGCTCGAGATAATCGTTGGTGACCAAGATTGCAAGCAGCGTTGCTACGGCAATGGTGAACGTTGCGAAGAGCGAGAAGTGATCGAAATTGAGTGCGTCGCCTATGAGCGTGGATGGCTTGCCGTTTTCGCCAAGGTTGGCCCACAGCATGCCGGTGAGTACGGCTGCTGCGCCAGCAGATGCGGCTGCGACAAAACCATATGCACCCTTGCGCCATTGTGGCGTGAGTGCGCCAACGAGAATGAGACCGAGTGCGCCGGCAACCAGCACCAATGCGGGCGACATTTTGTACCAGTCAATGGATGGGCCCACGAACGCACCTGCTGCAAAAATCATTCGCCTGCCTCGCCATGTACTTCGCCCTTGCTTACGGGCTGCTGATAATCGGTTCTGAGTTCAACATGTTCAATCAGTTTGTTGACGCTTGGCTCGATGCGGTTGAGCATTGGCTTTGGATAGATGCCGGTGAACACGATGGCTGCTACACACACACCGAGCAGCAAGCCCTCGCGGCGAGTGATTTCGGGGAATGTCTTGTTGGCTTCGCTTGGCTCGCCGTGGAAGACGCGCTGATAGGCCCACAACAAATACAGGGCGGCGAGGATGACGCCGAGTGTGGCAACAACAACCCACCAACGCGCGGTTTCAAACGAACCGATAAGCACCAAGAATTCGCCAACGAAGCCGTTGAGGCCAGGCAAGCCAATGGACGACAACATGACCACCAGGAAGAAGCCGGCAAAAACTGGGGCGACGGATTGGATGCCACCGAGCTCGGCGATTTGGCGTGTGTGTCGGCGCTCGTAGATCATGCCGACCATGAGGAACAGTGCGCCGGTGGAAACACCGTGGTTGACCATCTGCATGACGCCGCCCGTGAGCGACTGCGATGTGAGTGCGAAGGTGCCAAGCACGATGAAGCCAAGGTGGGCAACGGATGAGTAGGCCACGAGTCGCTTCAAGTCCTTTTGCATGGTTGCCGCGACGGCGCCGTACAGGATGCCGATAACGGCAAGTGTGAAGATTGGCAAGAACCTCGTGGTAGGTGGTATCATTGCACAATCCGCAGGCTTGTAGCTCAAGGAAGAGCTTTTCAAAGTTGCTCTGCAAGACAAAGACCTCTGTTATTTGTAGTGGTTCTTCTTGACTCAACTCGGAGGCACATATGT
>SXGQ01826331.1_pt1 | contig 19556 bp, 18 predicted proteins | sample 3178371 | NCBI WGS metagenome assembly SXGQ01 (sample SAMN11356859, study PRJNA531348) | freshwater metagenome | isolation source: freshwater sample F1-20 | place: China: Fuxian Lake, Yuxi | collected 2017-12-25 | reverse complement strand
CTGACGGTGGCGTCGCGGACGTTTCCGCGGTCACGTTCTCTCGTCCCGAGTTTGGCCGGGCGGCCGTTGAGGGCGTACGAAAGTGGCGGTTCGAGCCGGCCAGCAAGGACGGGCGTAAGCCGTTCCAGAGACTCGAGGTGCCCATCACCTTTTCCGTCTACGTGAAGGACGAGGCTGCCGCCTCGGGCAATCCAGCCCACGCGCCCACCACTTCGCCAAAGGTACGGTCGGAGGTGCGGCCGGTTTACCCCTCCCGGATGAGGGCGGCCGGGGTGCAGGGACCGGTTGTGGTCGACTTCGTCGTGACGAAAAAGGGGGACGTCGCGGAGGCGAGGGTGCTATCGGTCAACACGTCGCCGGAACTGGGAGGCCAAGCCCTTCGCGAGGCCGAGAGCCAATTCGGGGCGGCAGCACTTTCGGCGGTCAACCAATGGAAGTTCCAGCCGGGGGTAAGTGCGGGCGAGCCGGTCGATACCCAGATGCAACGACCGGTGAGCTTTATCCTTACAGAAAAAGTAAAGTGACTGTTCCGGTGATTCGTGGGTCGGGGCAGTTCCGGTGGCGCAGAGAGTCCCGAGCTGGAGTTGGACTCGCGCAAGATTCGGATCCGTTGGCTTCAGATGAAGTTCTCGCGTGGAGAGCACAATTATCTAACTCCCGAGAGTCGGCTGCTTTAAAGGTCGAGTTTGGCCCGGCTTGTCCTGCTACTGGGGGGTGGCGTCATAAGCTTCATTTTCTATAACCAGCTTATAGGAGTAGAGCATTCGCTCTGGAAGCTTACCTTTAAATTTTTCTAGGATCTCTTTTGAGGGTGACTTTACAAACACGATCACATCCGTGAGGGGAAGGGGGTCAAGCAACAGGAAATCGACCTTGAATGCCATACCGTTTGAAAGCTTCAGCAGTTTGCTGCCATCCCTGTGAGCAAGAACTTCGCTGACCGAGTCCGCCATGGCGATGGTGTAGCCAATCATCTTTCGAAGATCCCTAGCGGCATCGCGACTTAACGCCGCAGGTGTGAGCAGTGCAGCAATGAGGAGTAATGCTGGCAAATGTAGAATATTAATTTTCATAGATTGGGTGAACCTCTGGCTAGTTTCCTAGCTACTTAATGCGCTTTGGCTGCTTTGTGATCTAGGCCTTACTACTAAGCCAGCCGACCTCGAGTAGTAACGTACTCCAGCAGGAAGGACATGAGCAAAATTCGCGCTGGTTTTTGGGTGGGGCTTGGGCTTTAAGCTGGTATGCTGCAAGGCGCGATGGTGCCGGTTTTGGGGAGGGTTGCTCGGTTGTAGGTTGCTTTAGTGGCGAAATTAAAGTCCTTTCCAAGACCAGCGATATATCCGGCCGCTAGCGTTGATCCAAAACATCCTGTAGGCGCTCCACGAAGTTGTCTGAGGGGGGGTGTAAGTTGTAATACTCGTGGCACTTCCGTAGGCCCTGTTGCCGTAGCCGGATGCCGAACCCACCACGGTGGTTGTTGATGAGCCCGGGGAAGTAAACGCACGATTCGCCGTGTACACAAAAATGGATCCGCCTTGGCCGTCAGTAATCACTTGCTGCGGGGGCCCCCAGCTTGCGACAAGGTCGGATTGGTGATGCCCCATCCATGACTCCATTGTTTTGTTAATGGATGAGCACCCGCTTAGCGTTAGCGCGATGATGAGAGTAGCGGCTTTCGGAATTATGTTCATATGCTTCCTTATTTGCAGGTCTGCTTTGGTTGGCGAAGACTAATTACAGGATCAAGAAGGGCAAGGGTTGGAGGCGGGGCGGTGAGGCGAGTAAAGCCAATCTGAAGAGCGGCGTTCCGTTCAGATAACGCAAAGGGCTGTGCTGCACGCGAACGATTCAGGCGAACACTTAGTTCAAGAGCCACTTCGCCTATTAATGATCCGCCGGAAACGGCGGGCAGATTCGAGGCGTAGCTGATGACTCCGCCCTCATCTTGTGAGAGTCCAGTTCAGTTGGATTAGGCATCATCGCTTCCATCTTGGTGGCGGGGTGACGCCGGCGGTTTAGGCAATCGCACCTATAAGCAGGACGAAGCGTTTCACGGCGGGAGGATTGGCTGGGTTGGCGGCGATTGCCAAGCGTTTCCGGTTTTGGGGAGGTTTACGGTTTCAGTTATCGGGGCCAGTTCGGGCGGGGTGATGGCAGTCGGGATCGCCGGTGCCGTCCACGCAACATGGTGGGCGGAAGTGCGAGTTGGATCCGCGTCCGGTGACTCGTGGGTACCCGGTCATCTTGAGAGGCAGTTAGTCGATGAGACGTCTGCTGAGACGAGACGGCCTTTGCTAATGCTTAACCACATGCGTAGCAAATGCCTAGGAAGAGCGGCTGCCCCTTGGTGACGGCGGGTGGCTCAAGTTCTGGGGTTCTGGTAGTGGCGTGATTTCCATAGTGACCGATTCGACCACGTCCCCAGTTTGGGGCAAAAGAAGGGCTGCCATGATCTCCTCCTTGGATTTGGTGCCGTAGTCGTTGATCTCGCTCGTCGCGTTTATGACTTGGATGGCAGCCCGGCTGCCTATCAGATGGGCCTTGTCGAGGAAGATCCCGGCCGCGATGGGTTTGGTGGAAGGGCTTACCTTTCCCGCTCGAAGATCTGCCCGGAAACTCGCAAGGCATTCCAGTGCAGCGTTCTCCAGGGCGGATGAGAGTAGCCTGCGGTACTCATGCTGGCCCAATTGGACGCGCTTCAGCTCTCTGACCAGACGTTCCGGCAACTCGGGGTTTTCAGCCAGCACGCGGCGCCGGCTCACGCCCATGGCGGTCGATACTCCTAGTTTAACGAGGTCCTCCTTGCGGATGGATTTGGTTGGCATGGGCTCACCGGAGGTTCAACCGCATGACAGAAATGACAATATTCAGTTGTGTCATTTCTGTCATCGGTTTCAGGCCGTCAGATAACGGAGACCGCAGGGTTCACCTCGTACAGGCGCGATGGAGGATGGCCCCGGCCTCTTGGTTCAGTTGGGGGCATTAGACGCAGGTACTTATGCTCCACAAGTTCGTTCAAAACTGGAGCCAGCTCACTCATGCACGTCATATCCGTGGTGTTCTGTATCCGTCGCAGGCAGTCTCGAGCTGATATGGATTGAACCGGCTTTTGCTCGAGTGAGGCGATGAGTCGACGCGCCTGTCTGCGTGTTGGGGTTTCCGAAGCGCTTCCAAGTGCGTGCTTGTGGTGGGCGATCAGGAACTCACCCCAGTGGCAAGCCGCCTCCATGGTCGCATGAGCGATCTGGGACGCTTTCGGACTGACCATCAGCTCAAGGGCCAGGGCGATTCGTGCTATGTCTCCCGCTAGCTTGCTGGCAAAGCCACTGATGGGGTAGAGGTCCTCGTTTTTTCTCAGCCTGAACTCGATGTTCTGCCGGAATTTTTCGAACCTACTGCTCGCTCCGGAATCGAGTGTCAATTCGCACGCCGGAGCTAAGTTTCTTGTCAGTTTGCCCTGTGCGAGGATGACGCGCCCGGGCCACGGGATGCTAAGGATGCTGCGAACCGTTGAATCCCACCAGCTGACTAACTTGGGGCTTACGCAGGGAGGTGTCATCGCGCGGTATCCCATGAGGCTCTTCGCTTGGACGATTTGGAAGCGTTGCACGAACCCGCGGCCATTGGTATTGGAGTCACGAAGTACGTCCCGTATTGCAGTCGGTTGAACGAACATCACAAGAGCGATCGCCGGGCGTAGCAGTGGCTCGCTTTTGGTCACGCGATGAATAGCGATGGAATCTCCGGTCTTGCCTGCTAGCATCAGATTAAGGTTCTGGCCTCCGTCCTTGCTGTATCTGCTTCCGGTAAGCTGTTGGAAGTCCGTTTCGGCTGCAATTAGCGCGGCCTTTTCTCCATTTTGGAAAAGAAGGGCCCGGAGCGCTTCAGGCGTGGCGTCTGCCGTTAGAATCTCAGGTAGATGCAATTCGGGCATTGCCGATAGGTCTTGCGCGATAGCGTCGGATTGCTGCTGAAGCTGGGCCAGATTGGTAGCGTTCGGTTGGGATATTTTCTTGAGCAGCCCTTCAAGTCGGCCCTGCAGCCGCTTGCGTTCAGTTCGGTAGGTGGTGAGCGCGGGTGAGAGGTTGACGCGCTCGTCGCTTTGCCACGAAAAAAGCGGGTTTGTGAGGTGCCTGATCACTGTGCTCTTGCGTTCGCCGGGATCTGCCAGAGCGGCGACCCAGAGTACCGCCGTCTCGCGCCAATCCTGGGTGATACGAATTTCGTAGCTGCGCCCCGCGGCTGCACTGATGATTCCGACGCAGAGCGGCGCGACCGCGTCCTCCGAAACCTGTATCGCCGTAGCCGTTTGCTGGATGAAGGAACGGAACTGACCAAGGTGGGGCGGGATGGCCTTGCTGAGGTCGAGCGAAGGTGGGGCGGGCAGGTCGAGCGGGATCGGAGTTTCCCAGCTGTAGGGTAGCCGGTTTTGAATCGTCCGATACGTCACTGGAGGGCGATCAAGGGGTTGAGCGACGAATGAGTCCCAGCGTTTACGGGTCGCGGTTTCACCATCGTACTTCCCCCCTTTGGCCGACCATTCGTTCCAGATCGGCCATCCTTCCTCCTGGAATTGATGTTTGAGTGCCATCCCGGTGGTTACCCAGTTGGGATAGGATTCATCGGGGTCCAACGTTGATAAGTCTGCTTTAGCGCGGTCAGGCGTGATGCCATCAACCGGCCACCGGAGATGCTCCAGTCCGCCAACGACGGGGTCGTGGGCAGCTACTGGCTCTGCTGGACCGTTTTCCCCTGAGACTGGATTGATTCTAAACGGTAGTCCGGTCGCATTTACGTAGACGATTGGGCTGTCGGTCGAGTCTCGGAACGAGCACGGTAGGTACATCGGTTGAACCGAGCTAAGGGATTCCGGGCTCGGATTGATCCCGAGTTTGTTCCCCAACTCCTCGACCGCTTCCGGGTACCTTGCGGCCGGAATGGCGTCTGCGTGTACGACCACCCGCAGTCTAGGAGCGTTCAGCTTCGAGCGCGCGGTGTGATAGATCACGGCGCCCAAGTCTCCTAACAGCGCCCCCGGGGCGCTCCCCAGCAATCGGGAAGCGTCCGACGAGTCGTCGATGTCGATAAAGACGAGGTTGCACGCCGTTGCTTTGGTAGTCTGACGCTTACTCGGGCTCTGGGCGAATACGGCAGGCACAAGGTACCCGACTCGTTTCCGGTCGTTGGCCTCCGCAGGGGGTAGATCAAGGAGCTCTTGCTTCGAGAGCGGCAGCGGGATCGGTTTGAGGAGGATCTGCTCAACAAGTTCCTCAAACGTGCGCTGCGGTAGGGCCTGGACTGAACCGAGGCTCGAAGGTTCTCCAGAGAAGTAGCGAGCAAGATTCTTTTGGGCCGTCGGCTGCGGGTCTCCGAGCGCGACCGCCGGCAGGGCGGGAACACTCTCGTCGCCGGCTAGCGTGATGGTGCAGGCCTGCTCGATGGTGGGATTCGCGGGTTGGTGGCTCATGAGTGGCAGCCTCCTTCCAGCTTCCGAACCGCGGACAGTACAGCGTCCCGCCGAAACCGGACGCTGCGACCGAGGTTGATGTAGGGTACGAGCCCCCGACGGCGGAGGTTGTCGACGTGCCGCTCGCTGCAGCGGAGTAGCCCGGCGAGCTGCGCCTTGGTCAGGATCAGCGCCAGTTGTTCGCCGACGCGCGGAGCGAGCATGGATCCGTACGGAGACGTATCCTGCGGATTGGTGGTGATTTGATTTTTCATCTTTTCACCGCCCCGAAGAATGACGCTTCCAGTGTTCCGCGACTAGATCCAGCGGAGTTCGTACCAAACCCGCCCTTTTTGGCTCTTAAAGGGCGAAAGTTCGTACCGCTACCCTGAAGACCAGAGCCGCTTGAGGACGTCGGCTGCGAAGATGTCTATGGGCATATTCGCGCTCTCGGTCATACGCCGATGCCGCGCTAAGCTCTTCAGGAGGCGATCTCTCACGTCCGGCTCCATATTGATGGGTCTCTTCGCCTGTAGTTCCAGGAGCTTGATGGCATCGAGGGGGGTGATGGTGGCCGCCCTAAGACGTATCGGGTTTGGGCTCAGCTTGATGCCCAAGCGGGTGCATTTCTTCTTTAATCCCTCTGGTGTCAGGCCGAGTGCAGCCCCCAACTCGGGAACTTCGTGGGAAGTTGTGCGCCACCAATCGTAGCTTGGGTCGATCTTTCCTCGTCGACTGGTGCGGCGGCCGATCGGCAGTCGCTTGCTCTCCTCGAGCATTGCTCGCATTCCAGCCTCACCGAGCCCGAAGGTCTGAGGGCTCGCCGCTTGGGCTCGTGACCACCATGCTTTCTCCCCCTGCGCGAATAGCACCCGGACAAAGGCGCTGACCTTCTTGTCGGTCTCGGTGACATCCTTGAGTAGGGCGCGAATTTCGGTGGGGATGAATTTCTCTGGAATGAGTTCCCTGAGTACTTCCTTGAACAGGGCCTCCTTCCAGCGGTCAGCTATCAGGGTTGAGAGTCCCTTCGAGGGGCGCGCCCGCATGAGTTCCTCGCGCAGCCGTTCTTTCTCCCCCTCGCGTTTACGGTGCGCCTCCGTGTGGAGAGCGGGCCTCTTGGGACTGACGATGGCCTGAGTCGATGGAGCAGGTTTCATAGGTCGTGCTGGGTGGGTTCTCTGCTCAGGCTGGTTCAGGCTCCTCGGGCGAGGGGGATCACCTCCGCCACCCCGCCGAGGTTGGCCGGCGAGATCTCAAAGTAATCCTTCGCTTCCTCGGTCGTGATCTTCGCGTACCGGTAGAGCTTTAGGAACGTGGGGCGAGTGTTGTGACCCATCTGATCCTGTACCCAAGCGGCGCCGTGCAGCTTGCAGCCGTAGCTGCCGAAGGAATGGCGCTTGGCGTTCTTGTGGGTCGCGTCGTAGTCGGTGAACCCCGCCGCCTTGTGGAGGGCGGTCATCCGGTCCTTGTACCTCGAAGGCGTGACATCGCCCCGGCGCGATTTGTGCGTCAGCAGAAAGGCCGCGGCGTTCTCCGGGATGGTGGCGATCCGCCAGTCGCCGTCGCGGCGGTTCTTCCCGACCGCCGGGTCGATGTCGACCGTCCGGTCAGTGAGGTTGATGCTGGACCACTGGAGCCGGTTGGTCTCCTCGGTCCGGAGCCCACCCACGAAGAGCTGCAGCACCAAGGGCGGGAGCAGGTCCCGGAACTCCTCCAGCATCGCGGTGCGCAGCAGGCGGCGGGTCTCCTCGAGGGTCAGGATGGTCGGTCGCTTCCACTCCACGACCGGCGGCTCGATCAGCTCGGCCGGGTTGTCGGCGCGGAACTGGTGGTCGAGGGCGTAGTTGAAGAACTGCTTCGTGTAGGTGACGTAGTTCTTGAGGTTGCGCCCGTGGTGCCCGCCGGCCTCGAGGGACTTGATCCAGTCCTCGACGTCCTGCCGGGTGATGCTGGTGACGTGCCGGTCCTCGCCAAAGTGCTCCCCGATCCGGGTGAGGTTCCAGCGGAGGGATCGCATCGAGTCCGGACGGAGGTTCTTCCGGGCCTTCTCCGACAGGATGCGCTCGATCAGCTCCTTCACCGTGATTTGGCCGGCCTGCGGCCGCAGGTGGCGCTGCACGAACTCGGCGGCCTGCGTGAAGGTGAAGTTCAGTTCCCGGAGCAGGGGCAGGGCCTCGGCGGCGTCCTCGCGCTCAAAGTCCGTGAGGGCGAAGGCGCGGGGGCCGGCGACCCGGTGGCGGTCGGCTTCGCCCTCGGCGAAGTTGACGGCTTCGCGCCGATCGGAGAACTGGCGGCGGATGCGGCCCTTCTTGGTGACCCTGGACGGGATCAGGACCAGCCACGAGGAGTTGAACTCCCGGTAGATGGACTTCCCGTGCTCGTCCTGCCCGGTGTGGCGGCGGTTGACGATCTCGGTGATTTCGATGCCGAGCCGCTGCCAGAGGGGCTTGCGCGGCGCTTCAGTCCTGCCCGGGGCAGGGGAGACGGGGGCTGCTTCCATGCGCGCGAGCATGGACTGGCAAGGGCTGGAAGCAAACGGAACTGGCAGGAATCTGTCAGGACTAAACCACCTCTCCTCTGAGAAGGTGGCGGAGAGAGAGGGATTCGAACCCTCGGTAGGGATTTAAACCCCTACAACGCTTTAGCAAAGCGCCGCTTTCGACCACTCAGCCATCTCTCCGGACAACCGAGCGCCGAGGCAATCCGCAGGCCGCCAAAGTGCAAGGCCGATTTCCGCCTAGTCCTCGTCGCCCATCCGCTCAAGCTCGTCGCGGCACTCCGCGATCACTCGGAGCCAGATCTCGCGCAGGTCGAAAACGCGCGGCAGAGCCATCTCGCGCCACGTGGTCGCGCGGCCGGAGGCGAGCGCCGGTGCCTGCATTTCGGCGAGCAGTCCGTTCAGGGTCGCGAGGGCGCGCTTGAAAAGGGTCACGGCCAGCGCGTAGTCGCCGAAGTCGAGGGCGTGGATGGCCTCGACGGCCTCCGCCTCGCCCCGATGCAGACGCACCAGCAGCCGTACGGCGTTGGCCTGCGGCACAAGGCGCGGATCGGCGGCCAGATCCTCCCAGGACTGCGTCAGGCTCAGGTAGAGCGCGCGGGTCGCGATGTAGATCGGATTCTTGTGGAGGGTGTACACCTCGTCATCGGCGTCTGCCGCCTCCTCACCTCCGTCACCGCCCTCCTCGGACGTCCAATCCTCGGCGCCCCAGTCCATCCGTTCGGCGACGTGGTCGATCCGATCGGGTCTTTCACCGGCCTCTTCGTAGAGACGAAGGTAACGGGACACGGCGCCCTCTTGGTTGCGGAGGTAGCGCTCCCAGTCGAATTCATTCCAGGCGAGCTCGCCGCGCTCGTCCCAGTGCTCGTCGCCCGTTTCGCCGGAGTCGGAGTTGCTCATCGCGTGGGCGGGACCGTCGGCGTGGGAGCTGGGAGATGCAAACCAAAAGGCAGTAAGTTTGCGGGTTGAATCCGGGCGGGCGAGTTTTACGGTGCCGCGGATGGCGGAAATCCTTCACGAAACGGTGCATTATACGGGCCACGTGCAGGGCGTGGGTTTCCGGCACGCGGTGCTTCAGGTGGCGCGGGAGTTCGAGGTGGCGGGCTTCGTCCAGAACCTAGCGGATGGCCGGGTGCGTCTTGAGGTGGAGGGCCGCGCTGGGGTGCTGGAGGAGTTTCTCGCCGCGGTGGGCGAACGGATGCATGGCCACATCCGGAAGGTGGAGCGATTTGGGGCGCGCCGGGAGCCGCAGTTCAGCGGCTTCGTGATCCGCTAGGTGGAGGCGGCCGCTCCAGTCCCGGCGGTGGCACCTGCGTTAGAGACGCGTGGGCTGGTGAAGGATTTCCCGGTGGGGCTGCGTGGGGTGAAGCTGCGAGCGGTTGACCACCTCGACCTCACGGTTCCCGCGGGCGTGATCTACGGGCTGCTGGGGCCCAATGGCTCGGGCAAGAGCACGACCATCAAGGCGCTGCTGGGGCTGGTGGCGCCGTCCGCGGGGGAATGCCGCATCTTCGGCCGCCCCAGCGGGGAGGTCGCGGCACGGCGGGACGTAGGTTACCTGCCGGAGGCGCCGTACTTTTACCGGCACCTGACCGGGCGGGAACTAGTGGGGTTCTACGGGCGAATGTGTGGGCTGGGCCGGCGGGAACTGGCCGGGCGGGTGGAAGCGGTGGTGGCGCAAGTGGGGATGACCGCGGCGGCGGATCGCGCGGTGGAGACCTATTCCAAGGGGATGCTGCAGCGCATCGGGCTAGCGCAGGCGCTGGTCCACGATCCGCGGCTGCTGATCCTCGATGAGCCGCCGGCGGGGGTCGACCCGGTGGGCTCGGCGGCGATGGCGGACCTAATTCGGGGTTTGCGCGACGCGGGTAAGACGGTGCTGCTCACCTCTCACCTCTTGGGCCAGATGGAGGCGCTGTGTGACCGGGTGGCGATCCTCGACCGGGGGCGACTGGTCGCGGAGGGTACGGTGGCGGAGTTAACGGGTGGCGCAGGCCGACAGCAGCTGGAGGTTGACCGTCTGGATGAGGCCCAAGTGGTGGAGTTGCGGGCGTGGCTGGCGGCGCGGGGGCGGGGGTTGCATGGCGTGGCGGCGGCGGGCCGGGGTTTGGATGCAGTTTTCCTAGAGCGTGTCGGGCGGAGCCAAGGGGAGGGTCAGCAGACGTGAAGGGTGCGGCATTCTCGGTTCTCCGGCTGGGTTTGGTCGCGCAGAACACCCTGCGGGAGGCGGTGCGGCAGCGCCTATTGCACCTCTTTGTAGGGCTGGCGCTGGCGTTGGTGCTCGGCGCGCGGGGGCTCAGGGATTTCAACTTTGGCGCCCCGGAACTTAAGTTTATCGCGGACTGCGGCTTTGGCGCGATGACGCTGTTCGGTTCGGCCCTCACCATTGCGGCCACGGCGCAGCTTTTCTTTAGCGAGATTGAGAACCGCACCGCGCTGACCCTGCTGGCGAAGCCGGTGTGGCGGGCGGAGTTTCTGCTGGGCAAGCTGGTGGGCGTGGCTCTGCTCACGGCGCTGTTCTGTGCGCTGCTGACGGGGTTGCTGGCGGCGGTGCTGTGGGTGCGGGAGGGAGAACTGATGACGCTCGACCCGGAGGGTTTTCGCGGCGGACGGATGGTGAGTTACGCGATGGTGGCGCTAGGCGGCTGGTGGCAGTGGCTACGGCTGGTAGTGCTGGCGGCCTTTACCCTGCTGGTGGCGAGTTTCGCGCGGACGCAGGTCTTCGCGGTCGTCTGCGGCTTCGGGGTGCTCGTCATCTGCCACCTGCAGCATCTGGCGCAGGAGGCGTACACGCGGGCGGGATCGGCGGTGGGCGTCGCGCTGGGCGGCCTGTTCGGCGGGATGTTCCCGAACTTCCAGGTGCTGAGCCTGGCGGACTCTTTGGCGGCCGCGGATCTGCCAACGCCGGGAACGTGGGCGCGCTTGACCGCCTACGGATTGGGTTGGGCCCTCGCGGCGGGCTTGCTGGCGGTCCTGAGTTTCCGGCGCCGTGAAATCTAGGCTTGGACTTGCGCTGGTGGTTTGCGCCGGTCTCGCGCTGGCGGGGCAGATTCTGTCTCCACTGGTGGCGGAGCCTTGGCGGCAGCGCCGCGAGCGGGAGCCGGCGTTGCAGCTGGGGCCGGGCGTGGCGGCGGCGGGGCAGGGCGTGACCCTAGCGCTGCTGGGCGGTTTCCGGGCGCTGGTAGCGGACGCGGCGTGGATTCAGATGTATGCGCGCTGGGAGCGCCGGGATCTCGCGGGGACGGAGGCTTTCGCGCGTTTGGTCATAACGGTAGACCCACGGCCGGTATACTTCTGGCTCAACGCGGCGCGGATCCTAGCGTACGATTTCCCGGCTTGGCGGATCGAAGCGGCGGGGGGCTACGATGCGGTGCCGGCGGCGGTCCAACGGGCATTCAACGAGGCGCAGGCGGCGGCGGCGCTCGAGTTGCTGGGCGCGGCACGGCGGCGTCATCCGGACAACGTCGACCTATGGGTGGAGGAGGCGAACATCCACCTGAACCGGCGGGGGGATCCGCTGGCGGCGGCGGCGGCTTATCGGGAGGCGTGGGCGCGGCCGCGGGCGCCTTTTTACGTAGCGCGGCTGCGGGCGGAGGTGTTACGGCGGGCAGGTCGGAGGGCGGACGCCCTCGCGTGGTTGCGGGAAGTCCACCCCGCTCTGCCGGTGGGCGACCCAGGCGCGGGGGAGGAGCTGGTGCTGCAGCGGATTCGGGAGCTCGAGGCGGAGCTGGGCGTGACGGCGGGGGAGGCGTACCGACCGGCCCGATGAAAGCGTTGCAGCGACGGCGAAGACCCTGCCAGATCGGGTCGCGCTGCCGATGAAGATCCTGACCCTCCAGTTTGTTCTCGTTTTGGTGGTGCTGTTTTTTCCCCGGAATGCGCTGCGCGTGGGCGGCTCCCTGTCTCGGCGCAAGCGGCGGCGCTCCGGCACCAGCCAGCGAATCCTCGAGCCGTGGAAGGACCGTGAGCCGGGCGACCCGCGGATCATGCCGGCGGTGGAGTTCCGGAAGCTGCGCAATTATCTGGACCTCGTGCGCGCTGGGGCGGGTGGAGTGGCGCTGTGGGGTGGGTTCTATGTCCCGCCGGCCTTAGCCGCGGATCCCGCCGCGGGCGGGCGGATGCCACTCGTGGTTCTGGGGTTGAAGTGCCTGATCACGCTGCTGGCGGTGGTGATCCAGTCGATCCGCTACGAAAAGGTGAAGGTATCGTTCTTCCCCCCGATCTTCTTTCTCAGCGGCCTAGCAGTCGGGGTGGTCGGGTATCCGGCGGCGGCGTTCGCCTTCATCGGCATCTGGGTGTCGAATGCGGGCATCAGTAATGCCCAAGGCTTTCTTTCGGTCTACGCGTTGCTCCTGCTGGGCTTCGGTCTGCTGTTTAATGGGTCACGCAGTATTCCCGCGGGCGCGATGGCGCTGGCGGCCTTTTCTCCGGTGCTCCTCAGCCTCATGGTGCGGCGGCCGCTGATGATCTTCACGCGTAAGGGGAGCCGCGACCAGTGAGCCGCGCCGGCGTCGCTCTGTGGTGGGAGGCCGCGCGGCCGCGGACCTTGCCGGCCGCGCTGGCCCCGGTCGCGGTGGGCTCTGGCCTCGCGGCGCACGCGGGCCGTTTTGAGGCGGCGGCGGCCCTGCTTTGCCTTGGCTTCGCCGGGTTGGTGCAGGTCGGCACCAATTACGTGAACGACTACGCGGATCACCTGCGCGGCGCGGACACGGCCGAACGAGTGGGGCCGCGTCGCGCGGTTGCGGCAGGACTGATCCGTCCGGATGCGATGCGTCGCGCGGCTTTTCTGACCTTTGCGCTCGCCTTCGCCTCTGGGCTCGGGCTGGTCGCGTGGGGCGGGCCTTGGCTGCTGGTGATCGGGGTGGCGAGTATCCTGAGTGGGGCGGCGTACACGAGTGGGCCGTATCCGCTCGCCTACCACGGGCTGGGGGACGTTTTTGTGTTCCTGTTCTTCGGATTGGTGGCCGTGGGCGGCACGGCTTTTGTCCAGACCGGCGTCTGGACTTGGCCTTCGTTCTGGGCGGGGGTCCCGATTGGGCTCCTCGCGGCTAATATTCTGGTGGTAAATAACTACCGGGACGTCGAGACCGACGCCAAGGCAGGTAAACGTACGTTGGTCGTTCGTTGGGGTCGTCGGGCCGCGCGGTTCCAGTTCGCTTTCTCTGCGGCGGTGGCCTTCGCGGTGCCGGTAGGTTTTTGGCTCGCTGGATATGGGGCCGCAGTGCTCCTGCCCTTGGTGCTAGCGCCGATGGCTCTGATTCATGGGCGCCGGTTGGCGCGAGCGACCGACCCCGCGGAGTTGATCGCGCTCCTGGGGGCAACCGGCCGCTTGCTGGCCGGGTTCGGCATGCTTTTCGCCGCGGGCCTGGCTGTTTGAGCCCTCCGCAAACGGGGGCAGGAATCAGCCCACGTGGGCCTCGAGCTTGGCCTTCAAGGTGGCCTTCGAGGTCATCCCGACGATCGTCTCGACCGCCTTACCGCCCTTGAAGAGGATCATCGTGGGGATGGCGCGGATACCGTGCTGGGCGGCCACGGCGTCGTGGTCATCAATGTTGACCTTACCGATGGCCACTTTGCCCCCCATTTCCGTGGCGAGCTCATCGAGGATAGGCGCGATCGCCTTGCAGGGCCCGCACCAGGGCGCCCAGAAGTCCACGAGTACAGGCGTAGTGCTCGAGGCGGCAACGGCGGCAGCGAAAGATTCGGTGGTGAGGTGGGCGACTTGGGCGGACATACGTTCAGCGGTTAAGGAACAGGAGGAGGGTGAAGAGGAGTGAAGCGGCGGCGGCGACGCCGCAGAGGCCAACCAGCCACGAGGGGCAGGCTTCCGGCTCCGCGGCGCGGCCAGCGGGGGCATCATGGGTGGGATCGGTCACGTCAGCGAGGGCGGGACTTTTCGATAATTTCCCCGAGCTCGCGCGGGTCGACGGTCTCGAGCGGCTTGGAGCGTCGCTTCAGCTCTTCGAAGGTTTTGAGCATCGTCTCCGTCATCACCTCGTGCGTTTCCTGCGAGCCGCCGACGAGCGCGAATTTCTCCCCGGTCGTGATGCGCTTGTGTCCATCCTCGTGGTCAAGGCCGACCCCGAGGATGCCACTGATCCGGGGGCGCTTGGCGGAACGAGGGCGTTGTGGCTTTTTGCTCACGCGGTCACCGTGGGTGGGATCGCGGGGGTTTCAAGCGGCTTTTCCGCCGCGGGATCGGCGGCGGTGATGGGCTCCGGCACGGTCGGTTGTTCAGTCACCGATTCCAAAAGGATGTCCGCGAAGGCCTCGTCCTGACGGACACGCAACTTCCGGATGCGGGTGAGTTCCAGCATGGCGAGAAAGGTCGCGACAAGGCGGCGCAGCGTCGTGCCCTCGGGGAACAACTGCGTGAAGGTGATCGTGCCGCTGGTAGGAAGGCTTCCTAGCAGCCACTCCATCTGGTCGGCGACCGTGACCACCTCGTCGTGGATCTCGCCCACGACCAGCTTTTCGGCGAGGCGGCGGAGGACCGTATTGAAGGTGTTCCAGAGCTCGATACGGTCGACTTGGCGGAGGCGGCGTTCGGTTTCAACCCCGGCGGAGGCGGGCGCCAGCCGCGGGAGGTGGCCGTGGCGCGTCTCGATCAGGCCCGCGAGGTCACCGGCGGCGTCCTTGAACTTCCGGTACTGGATGAGCTGGTGAACGAGTTCCCACCGGGGATCGACTTCCTCGTCCTCGGCGTTTGGGTCGACCGCGTGCTGGCCCTTGGGGAGGAGCAGCCGGCTTTTGATCTCCATCAGGGTCGCGGCCATCACGAAGAACTCGCCGGCGACATCGAGGTCGAGCCGCTGCATCGCGTGGAGGGCGTCGATGTACTGGCGGGTGACCGACTCGATTGGGATATCGTAGATATCCAGCTCGTTCTTCCGGATGAGGAAGAGTAGCAGGTCGAGGGGGCCCTCAAAGACCTGGAGCTTGATGCGGTAATCGGCGTCGGGAACCACGCGGGGATGGTTAGAGCGGGGGGGGATGCCGCAAGGGAATTCAGCCCCGGCGCAGGGCCGCGACAAAGAACCCGTCGGTGTCGTGGCGCGCGGGCCAGACGGTCAGGCCTTCCTCCGCGGGGGCGAAGCCGAAGTCGGCCTCTGGAGGGTGCGGAGTGAAGACGGGATGCTCCCGAAGAAACGCGGCAACGACAGCGCTATTTTCACTTCGGGCGAGGGAGCAGGTAGCATAGACGAGGAGTCCGCCGGGCCGAACGAGAGGGGCGAACTGGCGAAGGAGTTCGGATTGCTTAGCGGCGGCGCGGGCGAGGTGCTCGGAGCGCGTGACCCACTTTAAGTGCGGGGCGCGGCGCCACGTCCCCGTGCCGCTGCAGGGGGCATCCACGAGCACCCCGTCGTAGGCGGCGCGGGCTGGGCGTGCGGTGATGCGGAGGTTAGCGAGGCGGGCTCGGGTGGCGCGGTCGCGTAATTCCGCAAGGGCCGCGGGGCGAATGTCGGTTGCCTCAACCGTACCGGCCGATCCGACGAGGCGGGCGAGTTGGAGCGACTTGCCGCCGGCGCCGGCGCACGCGTCGAGCCAGTGGCCGCCGGGCGGGACACCGACACTCGCGAGCAGCAGTTGCGAGCCGAGGTCCTGCACCTCGACGCTTCCCTGACGCCAGGCATTAGTCGTGGCGAGGTCGACCTCGGTCTCGAGGCGGAGGGCGTCCGTAAGGATGGTCGAGGAGGAGAATTTCCAGCCGCGACCGCTGAACTCAGCGTGCACCGCGGCCGGGTCGGACGTCTGCAGCCGCAGCCAGAGTGGAGCGCGGCGCATCTGAGCGGCGGCCTCTGCCGGCGTGAATAGTGAGTTTGCCTCGGGGCGGAACCAGGCCGGCAGGAGCTCCAACGGGTCACCCGCGGGCGACGGCCCAGTGGCCCAGGCGGTGCGGAAGGTGGTAGTGGCGGGCGTCTCGGCGGCGAGCCAAGCGACGCGGCGCAGTGCCTCTTCGGGGTCCGTCGCGAGGGAAGGCTCGATCCAAGGTAGGTGGCGGAGGGTGGTGTAGATGAGTTCCCGGTAGAGGCGACGGTCGCGGGAGCCGCAGCCCGGGCGGACGGCGAGGAGTCGCTGGAGGCGTGCGGGCAGGGCGAAGTCACCCCGCCAGTGCGGCTGAAGGGCGCGGGCGAGCTCGAGGTAGACCCGGCCCTGGCTGGCGGTGATGCCCACGGCGTCTAGAAGCGCAGGGCGTCGACGCGCAGGTCAAAGCCGAAGCTGCTTTCGCGTTTGCGGCCGGAGTAGACGCTGACGGAGCTGGTCACGAGCCAGGTGTTCGCGACGGCGAAAGCGAGGCCGTAAGTCTGCTCGTTGAAGCGGCGGCGACGGGCGTCGTACTGGAGTCGCGTGATGAACTCGAGCCCCTCGCGCAGGCGGGCGCGGCCGTCGATCGCGTAGTCCTCGAGTTCCTGGCGCAGGAAGTTGTTGCCCCAGCGGAGAGACCAGCGGTCGCCCTCGCGCAGCGTGATCCCGGTGTTGAATTCCCGCAGGCCGTCCCCGCGGGCGGACCAGACCTGAAGCGCGTCCAACTCCAGCCACGGCGTAGGGCGAGCGGAGAGCTCCGTGTGGACGGCGGCAAACCTTCCCTCTGCGGGACTGGGGCCGACGGCGAGATCGCCGGCCACCTCGAGGCGCAGGAGTTCGCGGACGCCTTCAGCGGGGTCGCGGGTCTGGAGGACGTTGCCGAGACCGAGGCGGAGGGTACGGGTGGCCCGCAGGTCGTCGAGGTGGCGGGTTTCGCCGAGTCCGAGGGGCGGTAGATAAGTGCTGAAGGCCTGCCGGTCGATGCGCGGGATGAGGCCACGCCCGCGGTCGGCGCTGGGAATGTGCCGGTAGGAGAGGCGCGGCGTGAGCAAATGGCGGAGGCCGTCGATCTTCCAGACGGCATCGCGGACGTCGAAGGTGCCGCTGAGGCGTAGGGCGGCGTCGAAGCCGGCCTCGCCGAGCAGGCGCAGCTGGTTGCCCGGGCGATCCTCGCCGCGACGGAGGTTAGCGTAATGAGTGAGTCGGCCGCCCAACACGGGCGTGAAGGAGAACCACGGGGTGGGGGCCCAGGGCCGGGAGAGCGCGTAGTAGGCGTCGAGGCGGTCGGCCGCGAGGCGAGGGCCACCGGCCGGGGGATCCTCGCGGAGGCGCGCGTAGGAGGCTTCGCCGCGCTGCCAGAGCCCGAGTGCGAGGTGAGTTGGCAGGGCGTCGAAGCGGAGTTCCGGCAGTCGTTCTTGCACCGCGTGAAACCGGTTGGGCTGCAGTCGGGTGAGGAAGGTGAGGAAGGAGTTGGGGCCCGGGTGCGCGACCTCGACGAATGAGTCCGGAACCTGGACGGGAAAGAAGGCGCGCGGCCGGAAGTCGCGGAGCACCTCGGAGTCCGACCACCAATTGAGCTGCGCGGCGATCGTGGTGCCGCCCGCGGTGCGCTGGCGGTGCTCCCAGGCGAGGAGCCCGCGGTCGGGGGCGATGGGACGGCCGAGGAGGTCCGTCAGGCGGTCCCCGTGGTCCCGGATGTAACCCGAGCTGAGGCTGCCACTCCAGCGGTCATCCGGGGACGGATCGGCGTAGCGGGCGGCCGGTCCGACCATCACGCCGCGGGCGGTGTAGATCCCGAGTTCGCCCCCGAGCCCGAGGCCGGGGCGGACGGGGAGCAGCGCGCGCGCCTCGCCGAACAGGCCCAGCGATCGCCGGAAGCCGCCGCCGAGGCCGAGCGAGACGGGCAGGGGCTGGTCGAAGTCGTGGCGGGCGCCGCGGAGCGCCAACGGGCGGAAGTCGCCGACGCCGAGCGCGGCGCCGACCGTGCGGATGCCCTTGCCAGGCAGGACTACCAGTTCGACCGCGGTCAGGGTGGGCTGCCAGGGTCCGGGCTCACCCAGAGAGACCTGGGCCGCGCGGAGGGTGACCTCAGTGCGGGTGCCCGCTGCCTCCGTGGCGGTGGCGAAATATGGCGGGGAGCCGAGGCGGACCTGGCGGGCCTCAAAGTGCCCGTCGCGACGGCGCAGGGTCAGCTCCTCGGCCAGCAGGCGGGCGCCGGTCAACGTCAGGACCACCCGGCCACGCGCGTGGAAGGTGTCGGTTGAACCCTCGAGGCGGATCTCGTCGGCCGCGAGTCGGAAGCCATCGCCCGTGACGCGGGCGTGGCCGCGGTAGACAAGGTTGCCGCCGGTGCTGAGGCCGAGGTCGAGCGTGTCTCCGGAGAGCTCGACGGGTGGGGGCGTCGCGGCTGGCGACGCGGGGGCGGCGCAAAGCAGTAAGCAGAAGAGCAGCAGTCGGCGAGGCACGGGGAGAGGAAACCGGCGCGGGGGCGGCGGGGCAAGCCCGTGCCGGGCGCTTCGCGCGAGCTCGCCTCCAGGCGACGCGACCATCATAGTGGTGGGGTGATTCTGGAAAATTCGGAGCTTTCCGCGCTCCTCGAGGCGCGCCACGCGGCGCCGCACGGTGTGCTGGGAATGCATCCGCACACGCGGGGCCGCGTTCGCGGGATGGTGGCGCGGGCTTTTCTGCGGGACGCGGAGACGTGCGAACTGGTCGAGATCGACGCGCGGCCGGCCCGGGCACACCCGATGGCGCGGGTCGCGGCGGAGGGTTTGTTCGAGGTGTTCTTGCCGCGCCGGGCGGAGGTCTTCCGCTACCAGCTGCGGGTGCGGCGCCACAACGGTGAGCTCCGCCAGTTCTCGGACCCCTATTCCTTCCTGCCCACGCTCGATGCGCAGGACCTGTACCTGTTCAACGAGGGCAATGAGCACCGCGCCTTCGACAAGCTGGGGGCGCATCCGCGTGCGCCCAACAGCGTTCCGGGCGTGGCGTTCGCGGTGTGGGCCCCCGCGGCGGCGCGGGTCTCGGTGGTCGGCACCTTCAACAGTTGGGACGGCCGCTACCACCCGATGCGACCGTTAGGTTCTTCGGGGGTGTGGGAACTGTTCATTCCGGGGCTGGAGGAGGGTGAACTTTACAAATTCGAACTCCGCGACCAGCGCGGCCACGTGCGCCTAAAGACCGACCCCTACGGCACTCGGTTCGAGGGCCCGCCGAACAACGCGGCGATCGTTTGCGACCCGCGGCAGCACCGCTGGGGGGACGATGCGTGGATGGCGCGCCGGCGCGCGCAGGCCGGACGACTCGACCGGCCGCTCGCCATCTACGAGGTGCACCTCGGGTCCTGGAAGCGGCGCCCGGAGGACGCGGACCGGCCGTTGACCTACCGGGAACTTGCGCCGCAGCTGGCGGACCACGCGCTGGAGATGGGGTTCACGCACGTCGAGCTGATGCCTCTGGCCGAGCATCCGTTCGAGGGCTCCTGGGGGTATCAGGTGACTGGGTTTTTCGCGCCCACCCATCGGTTCGGCTCGCCAGAGGACTTCGCGTGGTTCGTCGACCACCTGCACCAGCGCGGCCTGGGGGTGATTCTGGATTGGGTGCCGGCGCATTTCCCGCGTGATAGCTTCGCGCTGGCCGAGTTCGACGGCACCCACCTTTACGAGCACGCCGACCCGCGGCAGGGGGCGCATATGGACTGGGGCACGCTGATCTTTAATTACGGGCGCAACGAGGTCCGTGGCTTCCTGATCGCCAACGCCCTGGCGTGGCTGGAGCGCTACCACCTCGACGGCCTGCGCGTGG
>SXGQ01899361.1_pt1 | contig 19559 bp, 17 predicted proteins | sample 3178371 | NCBI WGS metagenome assembly SXGQ01 (sample SAMN11356859, study PRJNA531348) | freshwater metagenome | isolation source: freshwater sample F1-20 | place: China: Fuxian Lake, Yuxi | collected 2017-12-25 | reverse complement strand
GTTGCCATCGCCGGCATGAAACACATTGGCACAGCGCAGTTGGTACTTCTTTTCCATCTCGGCAATGGCCAGCAAAATATCGGCCAAACGTTTGCGCGGGATGGTGGAATCCATGCACATGTAGTCGGGGCTGATGCGGCCTGAAGCCGGAAATGCATTCTTGCGGCCGCTCCAAAAACGCAAGCGCTCGGCCTCGTCTTTGCTGACGGCAATGGCCGTGGCGCCGCAGCCGCGCAGCACATCGCTCATGCGGCCAATCTCTTCTTCAACCTCTTCAGGCGTGCCATCACTTTCGCACAACAAAATGGCCTCGGCATTGAGGTCATAGCCCGCGTGCACAAAATCTTCCACTGCAGCGGTCATGGGCTTGTCCATCATCTCAAGACCCGCGGGAATGATGCCGGCAGCAATGACCGCTGCCACAGCGTCGCCTGCTTTGCGAATGTCGTCAAAGCTGGCCATGATGCAGCGTGCCAGTTGTGGTTTGGGCACCAGCTTGACGGTCACTTCGGTGGTGATGGCCAGCATGCCTTCACTGCCGACCAACACCGACAGCAAATCAAAACCAGAAGTGTCTAGTGCATCGCTGCCAAAGGTGATGGCATCGCCCTCAATGGTGAAGCCCTTGACCTTCAGCACATTGTGCAAGGTGAGGCCATACTTGAGGCAGTGCACACCGCCTGAATTTTCTGCCACGTTGCCGCCAATGGTGCACGCGATTTGGCTGGAGGGGTCGGGTGCGTAGTACAAACCATGCGGCGATGCGGCTTCTGAAATGGCCAAGTTACGCACACCGCATTGCACCACCGCTGTTCTGGAATGCGCATCCATTTTCACAATCTGATTGAACTTGGCCATCGACAAAGTGACCCCCAATTTGTGCGGCATAGCGCCTCCCGACAAACCGGTGCCAGCGCCACGCGCCACCACCGGCACGCCCAAGGCATGGCAAGTTTTCAAAACAGCTTGCACTTGATTTTCTGTTTCGGGCAGAGCCACCACCAAAGGCCGCTCGCGGTAGGCCGTGAGGCCGTCGCACTCATAGGGCACGGTGTCCTCGAGGGTGTACAGCAAAGTGTGTGCAGGCAGCACGGCGCTTAAGGCGTGCACCACTTGCGCTTGACGGTCGGCGCGCGACAGCGCTTCGAAGTTGGTGAGTGCGTTCATGGCAATCTTTGCAAAAGACAAATCAAATTTATTTGAAGATCACAGTTTTGTGGCCGTTCAAGAGTACGCGGTGTTCGCTGTGCCACTTCACGGCACGTGCCAACACCTGACTTTCGGTATCACGTCCTTGGGTGGTGAGGTCTTCAACGGTTTTAGAGTGATCTACACGTGCCACATCTTGTTCAATGATGGGGCCTTCGTCAAGGTCTGCGGTGACATAGTGCGCCGTGGCGCCAATCAATTTGACACCCCGATCATGCGCTTGGTAATAAGGCTTGGCGCCTTTGAAGCTGGGCAGGAAAGAGTGGTGAATATTGATGGCGCGGCCTGACAGTTTGCGGCACAAGTCGTCTGACAAAATTTGCATATAACGCGCCAGCACCACCAACTCGGCCCCTTCAGACTGAATGATCTCGTACTGCTTGGCTTCGGCCTCTGCTTTGTTGGCCGTTGAGACGGGAATATGGTGAAAGGGCACGTTGTAGCTGGCCGCCAGTTGGTAGAACTCGCGGTGGTTGCTCACAATGGCGCGAATGTCGATGGGTAGCAAGCCGCTTTTCCAGCGAAACAGCAAATCGTTTAAACAGTGTCCTTCTTTGCTGACCAAAATGACCGCAGGCATGGGCTGTTGGGTGTTGTGCAAGTTCCATGTCATTTGGAAGGGGATGGCAAAACTGGCCAATTGGCTGCGCAAATCGGCCTCGCTCACCTGGTCGCAGGCAAATTGCATGCGCATGAAAAAAAGGCCAGTGTCGTGGTCGTTGTATTGAGCGGCTTCTTCGATGTTGCCGCCGCGTTCTAACAAAAAGCCCGAAACAGCGTGCACGATGCCCGTTCTGTCGGGGCAGGATAGCGTGAGAATAAATGCGTGATTCATGAGCGACATTGTCGCAGGGACGAGACCTTTTTGCCGAAACGGAGACTTTGACGGGGTTACACTGTTTTTATCAAGCTTTTGGCACTTTATTTGAAGCGAGGCGATCACATGTCTTCTCAGGAAACTCCGCGCGCAACCGGCGCCTTTCAAATCAACATGGACCACCAATGGTTGCCCTTCACGGCCAACCGCCATTTCAAGCAAGATCCGCGTGTTTTTGTGGCGGCTGACGGCATGCACTTCACCACCCACGATGGCCAAAAAGTGGTCGATGGGATCTCCAGTCTGTGGTGTGTGGGCGCGGGTCATAACCGCCAACCCATTGCCCAAGCCATCAAAAAGCAACTCGACACCCTCGATTACGCCACGGCCTTTCAAGTCAGCAACGACCAGGCTTTTGAAGCGGCCCAGATGATTGCCGATTTGTGCCCCGGCGACCTCAACAAAGTCTTGTTTTGCAATTCGGGTTCTGAGGCGGCTGACACGTCTTTGAAGGTGGCATTGGCTTATCACCGCGCAAGGGGTGAAGGCCATCGCCATGTGTTCATTGGCCGTGAAAAAGGCTATCACGGCGTCAATTTTGGGGGCATGAGCGTGGGCGGCTTGCCTGCCAACCGCAAGGTCTATGGCGCGCAGTTGCTGCCACGTGTCGATCACATGCGCTTCATTCACGACCCTGTGAACCATGCTTACATCCACAACCAAGAGCCCGTTTGGCAGGAAGACCCCCTGTTAGAACTGGAAGGCCGTATCTTGGCCCTGCACGACCCCAGCAATGTGGCGGCCATCATTGTCGAGCCTGTGGCCGGATCTGCGGGATGGTATTTGCCGCCCAAAGGCTACCTGAAGCGGCTGCGTGAAATTTGTGACAAGCACGGCATCTTGCTCATTTTTGACGAGGTCATTACTGGCTTTGGCCGCATGGGGACCAACTTTGGCGCCGACTACTATGGTGTGGTGCCCGACATGCTCAACTTTGCCAAGTGCGTCACCAATGGCGTGATTCCTTTGGGCGGCGTGGTTTGCCGTGACTTCATTTACGACGCCATGATGAACGCTGGCGCCCCCGACTATGCGGTGGAATTTTTTCATGGCTACACCTACTCAGGCCACCCGGTGTCGTGCGCAGCTGCCATTGCCACTTTGAAATTGCTCAAAGAAGAAAAGCTGTTTGCCCGTGCTGGTGCGATGGGCCCGGTGTTGGGCGATGCCATGCACAGCGCCTTCAAGGGTTTGCCCAATGTCATTGGCATTCGCAGCTTGGGATTGGCCGGAGCGGTTGAACTGGCCTCCATCCCAGGGGCCCCCGGAAAACGTGCCTACGACATCTTTTTAGATTGCTTTCACAAGGGCGTGTTGGTGCGTTCGGCCGGAGAAAATTTGGTCCTGTGCCCACCCTACATTGTGGAAAAAGAGCACATTGATCAGATGGTCAACACCCTGGCAGACAGCATTCGAAAACACGCCTGAGTTTTTTGCGCGCGTTGCCTTACTTTTTTCAGTTGTCATTGACCCTGCTGGTGGCCACAGCGGCGGCGCTGCTGTGTGAGTGGCTTCACACGCCCATTCCGTGGATGCTTGGCCCTTTGTTGGCCACGGCTTGTTTGTCGGTGTCGGGTGTGCCCACCAAGAGCTCAGGCTATTTGCGCAATGTGGGGCAATGGGTTATTGGTGCCGCTTTGGGTTTGTATTTCACGGCCGAAGTGGGGCAGCTGGTGCTGAGCTTGTGGTGGGCCATTTTGCTCGGCATTGTTTGGGCCTTGGCCTTGGGCTTTGGTTTTGGGCTGTGGCTTCAGTGGCGCAATGCCCCTTTTCTGCCAGAGCTCTCCGCCAAAGACATGCGCGCCACTTCGTATTTTGCAGGCGCCATTGGTGGTGCCTCGGAAATGACCATGATGGCCGACCGTCACCATGCGAGGTCAGACTTGGTGGCCGCCTCGCACAGCTTGCGCCTTGTGATGGTGGTCATTTGTTTGCCCTTTGCCATGCAGTGGTTTCAATCGCACTTTGGCTTGAATGTGAATTCCAGCCTGCTGCCAGGGCCCAGAATTTTGCAGTGGCCAGGCATCTTTTATTTGGGGCTGGCCACTTTGGTGGGCGCACTCATGATGGTGCTCATCAAGCGTAACAACCCGTGGTTCATGGGTCCTTTGTTGGTGTCTATGGGGCTGACTTTGGCTGGCATTCAGTGGACTGCCATTCCGTCCGAAATGTCCAACATGGCGCAGCTTTTCATTGGCATCAGTTTGGGAGTGCGTTTTAAGAAAGAGTTCATTCGCACTGCACCGCAATGGCTGTCATCTGTGGCCATCGGTACCGTGGGCATGATGCTGGCATCGGTGGCCTTTGGTTGGGCCTTGGCCTTGGGTACCGGTTTGCATCCGGCCACTTTGATTTTGGGTACTTCGCCGGGCGGCATTGCCGAGATGGCCATCACGGCCAAAGTGCTAGAACTGGGCGCGCCCGTGGTAACGGCTTTTCAGGTTTGCCGTTTGATGGCTGTACTGCTGATTGTGGGGCCGCTTTACCGCAGGGTGGCGGTGCCCGATTGATGGTGCAAGCTGATGGCGTTAAAACTAGTGAACGACAACAGGCTGCTGTGCCAAGCCTGTATAACGCTCAAGGGTGTCTTCCACCTCTTCTTGCGTGGGGGTGTTTTGTTGCCAGGCCTGGATGTGCATTTGAAACATCTCTGCCCAAGAGCCATCGAGGTAGACCTCTTTGCCCGAGCGTTTGTCGACGATTTCAAAGCCGTGACGCTCTAGCGTGGGGGGCTTTGAGAGGGGTGCAGCCTCGCCGGTGTCGTTGGCCAACACGTGCATGACGGCAAAAGATTCGGATTCGTACAACAAGTTCATAGTGACATTCTGACTGAAGTCTGTCTCATTTAGATAGGGTTGTTGTAAATTTTTTCAAGAGGGCAATGCGGGTAGCTTTTCAGTGTTGCGCATTTCCATGTCAATGAAGTTGCCATTGACTTGACTGATCTTGATTCGCAAGGGCAGACCGCCATGCGCAGGTGAAAGCCAGAGTTCAATTTGACTGTCGTACTTGCCTCTGGGCAAGCAAACCCAACGTTGGGTTTCAAGCTGTTTGCCATCTACGACGATCTCTTCAGTCGATTGGAATGTGAGCGTCCAGTTCACTGCATCTCGGGCGGTGGCAGTTTGCACCATGAGTTGTGAGCCCGGCTCGTAATTTTTTGCAGTCACGGCCGCCGCCATTTGAATGAACAAGCTCACTTGATCTTGTGCGCCTGCTTGTAACGGGGCACTGGGCATGTTGCCGCTGAAACTGATTTTTTGATTCGCGGTTTCAAAATGGGCTGCGCGTTCACCCCGCCAGCGGTCGGCGTATCGAAGCGGTGCCAAACCGTTGTCGGTCAGCGCACCTGTACTTCGCCACACACGGCTGCCCACTAAAAATGCCCTGACCTGAAGCTCTGCCTCGTACGCTCTAGGGGCGCCCTTGTCATTGGCAGCTTGGACCTGCCATTTGAGTGAGCCGGATGCGTTGTAAATCAAACCGCGCTCTTGCCCGACCAGTTTGTAATTGATTTGGGTATTGGGGGGAAAGTCGCCTGTTTTGGCCGTGAGTGCATTCGACGCAGGCGACGTTGCCTGGGGAATGGGCAAGGATGTTTCAGCGGCCATCGGTGGTGCTTCTGTGGCTGGCTGGACAGGCGGTGAAGTGGCCGCAATTCCAATCTCCGGTAAAGGGCTTGGTGCAGGTGCAGGTGCACTGGCTTGCTTTGCAAGTGCCTCAGTTGCACTGGTCTCGATGGCATTGGCCTCTGGTGCCGGCAAAGCTTCGGAGGGCAAGGCTGTGATGTTGGCGGGGGGCAGTGTGCTGGGCGACATTGAGGCTTGCGATGGCCTTGGTTTTGGTTGTGCTGGTGCTTGTGCTGGTGGTTGTGCTTGCGGCCTGGGCTGAGCGGAAACAGGGCTCGGCACAATGCGGGTTTGTAAGGGGCCTAACTTTTGCGGATCTGCTTGAGTTTTCCAGATATCGATGCCAGGTGCCCAAAGCACCCAAAGGTGAACGCCCAATACCCCCAATACCAATGCGGCCAACATGACCAAACTGCCTTGGGGCTGCTGGTTGTTGTCTTGGGTTAAAAAACGAGAAGCATGCATGTCAGAGCATTAGGCGAGGGCAGGGGTTATCTGAAAATGATCTAGCGATCTTGAGTGTCGGAAAATAGAGGGTGATTGAGATTGGTTAAACTGAAGACACGCTTTGCATCTTTTGCATTCAGCTTGAAACATCATTGAGATTCTATTTTGAGGCTTCACCATGAAATTAGCGACTTACAAAGACGGATCACGTGACGGTCAATTGATTGTGGTCTCGCGTGACTTGAGCACAGCACATTATGCGACTGGCATTGCCTTGCGCATGCAGCAGGTGCTAGACGACTGGAACTTTTTGTCGCCCCAACTTGAAGACCTTTACCAAACACTGAACAGTGGCAAAGCCCGTCATGCCTTTCCCTTCGACCCCCAACAATGCATGGCACCTTTGCCCAGAGCCTACCAGTGGGCAGACGGCTCAGCCTATTTGAACCATGTGGAGTTGGTGCGGGCAGCGCGCAGCTCGGAAGTGCCGCACAGTTTTTACACCGACCCACTCATGTACCAGGGCGGGAGTGATGATTTCATGGGACCTTGCGACCCTGTGCTTTGTCGAGACGAAGCCTTTGGCATTGACTTTGAGGCCGAAATTGCCGTCATCACTGGCGATGTGCCCATGGGGGTCTCCCCCGAAAATGCCTTGGACGGTATCCGTTTGGTGATGCTTGCCAACGACGTGAGTTTGCGAAACTTGATTGCCAACGAGTTGGCCAAAGGTTTTGGCTTTTTCCAAAGCAAACCAGCAACAGCATTCAGCCCGGTGGCCGTCACCTTGGATGAACTGGGTGAGGCCTGGGATCACGGCCGTGTGCACCTGACCATGCAGTCAACTTGGAATGGTCGCAAGGTTGGCATGTGTGAAGCGGGTCCCGAAATGACCTTTCACTTTGGGCAACTCATTGCGCACATGGGTAAAACGCGCAATGTGCGCGCAGGCTCTATTGTGGGCAGTGGCACGGTCAGCAACAAGAGCGTCGATGTCAATGGCAAGCCTGAGTGGCCCAAAGGTTACAGCTGCATTGCGGAAAAGCGAGCTATTGAAACCATTTTGGATGGCAAACCCAGTACCGAGTTCATGAAATTCGGCGACAGCATTCGCATTGAAATGAAGGGCAAAGATGGGCAAAGTGTGTTTGGCGCCATTGACCAGAAAATTGCGCCTTTCGACAAAGCTTGATTCCTTTTTCTGGAGACTTTCATGAGCCAAGTCATTGACTACAGTCGCTACCAAACATTGCAAATCACGCGCCGGGGCGCCAACCAAACAGTGCTCGACATTCAGATGAAAGCCGGCGGCCCTGGTGGCAATGGCAAGTTGCCCACAGCGGGTCACGAGGGTCATTGGGAGTTGGCCGAAATTTGGCGCGATGTGTCGCGCGATGACAGCGTGCGCGTTGCGGTGCTGCGGGGTGAAGGCTTGGGCTTTTCGGGCGGTGGCGACTTGGCGTTGGTGGAAGACATGGCGCGCGATTTTGAGATCCGCAGCAGGGTCTGGAAAGAAGCCCGCGACCTGGTCTACAACGTGATCAACTGCGACAAGCCCATCGTGAGTGCCATGCACGGACCGGCCGTGGGCGCTGGTTTGGTGGCGGGCATGTTGGCAGACATTTCCATTGCCAGCAAGACCGCCAAAATTGTGGACGGCCACACCCGCTTGGGCGTTGCAGCGGGTGACCATGCGGCCATCATTTGGCCGCTGCTTTGTGGCATGGCCAAAGCCAAGTACTACTTGTTGTTGTGTGAGCCAGTGAGTGGCGAAGAAGCTGAGCGAATTGGCTTGGTGTCATTGGCTGTTGAAGAAGACCAGCTATTGCCTAAGGCCTATGAGGTGGCCGATCGCTTGGCCAATGGCAGCCAAACTGCCATTCGCTGGACCAAGTATGCGTTGAACAATTGGCTGCGCCAAGCCGGCCCCAGCTTTGATGCTTCTTTGGCGCTGGAGTTCATGGGCTTTGCAGGGCCGGATGTGCAAGAGGGTTTGGCCAGCCTCCGAGAGCGCCGCCCACCTCACTTTTAAGCCTTGCTTTTCATGCGTGCCAAGAAGAGCTCATTGTTGGCTCTGCGATCCGCTTGCACTTTTTGCATGCTGGGTCTCTCTGACCACATCTTCATGTAGTCCTTGACGGGCAAGTCGGCCAGAAAATCTCGGCCGTACATGGTTTTGCTGACAGCTGTGATCAATGGCAAATGAACGGCTGCGGTGCAGTCGGCGATGCTCATTTCAGTGCCGGCAATGAAGGGTTTGAATTGCGCAAGCTTGGCAAATGCTGCCACATTCTTCTCCAGTTGAGCGCCCACTTTTTCCTTGACTGTATCACTCACCTTGCCGCCAAAGAAGGCCTCGGGGTAGAGGTTTCGTGCCACCAACTCCAAATGCAAATCTAAAAAAACGACGAGTTCACGCACCTTGGCAGCTTGGAAGGCATCCTTGGGTAGCAAGGGATGCTCGGGGTATTGCTGCTCAATGTATTCCACCATGACCGCTGACTCGCACAGGGAGCCTTGCGCAGTTTTTAAATAGGGCACTTTGCCCAAGGGGCTAGCCTCTGGATCGGTCTGCCCCACCCAGACCAATTCTTCTTCAAAGGCAAGGCCCTTTTCCAGCAGCACCAATTTGACTTTGTTGTGATAGTTGCTGGCGCCAAAGCCGCAGAGTGTGAGCATGTTGGGTCTTCCTGTAGAGGTATTGAGATAAAGGCAGAGCTTAACTTTTGATTGAGCCTTGGTGGGTCGCGCAGTTGACGCCACGCCGCGCTTGCACTGGCTTTGTTCACGGTATGCGTTAAGCTTGAGCCTCACACACCTCTAGGAGCCCCCATGAGCGATACCTCAGCTTTCGGATTTGGAAAATTCGTGCCTGGTTTTGACTTCTTGCAAAACTTGGGACAAGCCGCCAATCCTGGCGCCAAAGGCTCGCCACAGGGAATGCCCAACATGGCCAGTTGGGTGGCACCCACCTTGAACGTCGAAGAGCTCGACAAGCGCATTCAAGAACTCAAAACGGTTCAGTTTTGGCTGGAGCAAAACACCAATGCGCTCAAGGCCACCATTCAGGCTTTGGAAGTGCAAAAAATGACCTTGTCGACCTTGCAAGGCATGAATGTCAACATGGCTGAAATGGCCAAAGCCTTCACCGCCAAAATGCCAGACCTCCAGCCAGACTCCCAGCCTGAGGCCAAGGCAGCCGAGCCCCAACAAGAAGCCGCAAAAGGCCCTGCGGTCGACCCCATGCAGTGGTGGGGATCGCTCACCCAACAGTTTCAAAACATTGCGGCGGCGGCTGTGAAAGACGTGGCGGCCAAAGCTATGAAAGAGGGCGCTAAGCCTGGCAAAACAACAGCTAAAACAAAGTCAAAAACAACAGCAAAGAAAGCGGCAGCATCTGCCAAAACCAGCAAGCCGCGTGCGCCGCGCGCCAAAAAACCAGCCCCATGAATTTGTTTCCCTTCGGACATGCCACGCACCCGCAGTGGCCCATGGCAGCAGGCTTGGTGATTGCCCAGCTGCGTGCCCAAATGAGCTTGCCCGGCCACGCGACCCATCCGCGTTTAGGTCTGCTGTACATCACCGACTACTACGCCAATGACGCCGAAGTTATTCTGGCGCACCTTCAACAAGAATTGCCCATGGTGAAAGATTGGGCCGGCACGGTGGGCGTAGGGGTGGCCGCCAACAACGCAGAGTATTTTGACGAACCGGGCATGGCCCTGATGTTGTGCGATTTGCCTGCCAATCAATACCGTGTTTTTTCGGGCGCACAGCCCTTGCCACCCAGCTTTCAAGCGGCCAGCGCGCTCGTGCATGCCGATCCACAAACCCCCGATCTGGCAGAGCTCATTGCAGAAATGGCAAGTCGAACACATAAGGGGTATTTGTTTGGCGGCCTCACTGCCAGCCGCAAGCAGGCTGTGCAGTTTGCATGGCACGACTCAGAGCCTGCTCAGAAAGGCGTTTTCTCAGGTGGCTTAAGCGGCGTCGCGTGGGCGCCAGAGGTTCAAATTTTGTCGCGCGTGACGCAGGGTTGTGCACCCATTGGCAAAGAGCGCGAGATCACAGAAGCGGAAGGCCATGTGGTTTACCAACTCGATGGTTTGCCCGCATTGGATGTGCTCATGGCCGATTTGAAAGTGTCACTCTCAGAACCCCAAATGGCACTCAAAGCGGTCAGGTCAACCCTGGTTGGTATCACCTCGCAAGGTCAGCAAGGGGTTGGCCGAACGGGCAGTTTGGGTGCCGATGTGCGCGTGCGGCACATCATCGGCCTAGACCCTGCGCGAAAAGGAGTGGCCATTGCCGACCATTTGGCGGTGGGACAAAAATTGGCTTTTTGTCAGATGAGTTTGCAAGCCGCCAAGTCTGATCTTCGGCGCATTTGTTCAGAGATTCGAGAAGAGTTGGAGCCCGAAACTTTGAGCCTGGAAATGGCCAATTCCTTGGCCGCCAGTGAAGCAGAAGCTGCGCCGCACCTTGCGCGGCGCATTGCGGGTGCTGTGTACGTCAGTTGCTCTGGGCGAGGCGGCCCGCACTTTGGTGGCCCCAGTGCTGAGCTTCAGTGGATACGCCATGCCTTGGGCGATGTGCCTTTGGCGGGCATTTTTGCCAGCGGCGAAATTGCCCATCACCACTTGTATGGCTACACCGGTGTGTTGACGGTCTTCACCACGCCCGAAGAGGTGGCTTGAGTTCGCGCCTGCGCGCTGCTCAAACGCCGCGCGCACGTGCCTGTTTGAACTGCACTTGAAAGGCCGAGAACGTATCGGTTTCTAATGCCGTTCGCACTTCTTGCATGAGTCGCAAGTAATAGTGCAAATTGTGGATGGTGGTGAGCATGGGGCCTAGCATCTCGCCGCAGCGATCGAGGTGATGCAAATAGGCGCGGCTAAATCCTTCTCGGCCGCCATCGTCCCAAGACACGTTTGACGTGCCTGCACAGGCGTAGCAGGTGCACGTGGTGTCCAAGGGTTGTGGATCCGATTTGTGGCGAGCATTGCGCAGCTTCAAATCGCCAAAGCGTGTGAACACCGTGCCGTTGCGCGCATTGCGAGTGGGCATGACACAGTCAAACATGTCGACACCTTGCGCCACGCCTTCCACCAAATCTTCGGGGGTGCCCACGCCCATCAAATAGCGCGGCTTGTGGGCAGGCAAACGGTGCGGCGTGTGGGCCATGATTTGCAGCATCTGCTCTTTGGGCTCACCCACGCTCACACCGCCAATGGCATAGCCCGGAAAATTCATCTCAACCAACTGGTCGAGCGATTCTTGGCGCAAGTTTTCAAACATACCGCCCTGCACAATGCCAAACAAAGCATTGGGATTTTCCAGGCGCGCAAACTCGTTTTGGCTGCGTGTGGCCCAACGCAAGCTCATCTCCATCGATTTGCGAGCTTCAGCTTCGGTGGTGAGATGGCCTTTGGTTTCATAAGGCGTGCACTCATCCAACTGCATCACAATGTCTGAATTCAAAATGCTTTGAATTTGCATGCTCACTTCGGGCGACATGAAAAGTTTGTCGCCATTCACTGGCGAAGAAAAATGCACGCCTTCTTCGGTGATTTTGCGCATCGCTCCCAAAGACCAAACCTGAAAACCACCCGAATCGGTCAGGATCGGCTTCTGCCATTTTTCAAAGCCATGCAAGCCGCCAAAGCTTTTCATGATGTCAAGGCCAGGGCGCATCCACAAGTGAAAAGTGTTGCCCAAAATAATTTGCGCGCCCATTTCTTCAAGGCTTCGCGGCATCACACCTTTCACGGTGCCGTAGGTGCCCACTGGCATGAAGATGGGGGTTTGAATCACACCATGGTTGAGGGTGAGTTGACCCCTTCGCGCGTGGCTGCTGGGGTCTGTTTTGAGAAGTTTAAATTCAAGCATGCGGCAATCTGGGCAAGGTTTTGTAAAAGGGCGAATGAGCTCAAGCTCGCTTCAAAAGCATGGCATCGCCATAACTGAAAAAACGATACTGCTTTGAAATGGCATGCGCATACAAACGCATCACATGCTCGTAGCCAGCCAAGGCGCTGACCAACATCATCAAGGTACTTTTGGGCAAATGAAAATTGGTGATGAGGCAGTCCACCCATTGAAATTCAAAGCCCGGCGTGATGAAAATTTGGGTATCTCCTTGCGCTTGACCCGATTGGGCCCAAGACTCCAAAGTTCTGACCGAAGTGGTGCCTACAGCCCAAACTTTGCCACCACGCGCCCTGCAGTCATGCATTGCGCGTTGGGTACTTTCAGGAATGTCATACCACTCGGAGTGCATGGTGTGCTCGGCAATGTTTTCCGACTTGACGGGCTGAAAGGTACCCGCACCTACATGCAAGGTGACGCTGGCTGTGTTCACGCCCCGCTCTTTCAGCTGTTGCAAAAGTGCTTCGTCAAAATGCAGCGCCGCAGTGGGCGCTGCCACGGCACCGGGCTTGCGTGCAAACACAGTTTGGTAGCGCGCTTCGTCTTCTGCAATGTCGGCGTCAGAGGCGCTGCCGTCATATGGCCGTTCGATGTAGGGCGGCAAAGGCACATGGCCATATTGCGCCATCAAGGCGTGTGGTTCGTCGTTCAATTGAAAGCAAAACAAGGCCCCCTTGTCATCGGGCCATCGTCCCAATAAAATGGCCTCAAAACCTGCGGCATCGTGTTTGGCGTCTATGCCCATGTGAAGCTTCGCGCCAATGGGGGGCTTCTTACTGACTTTCATGTGGGCCACCACGCGGTGCTCGGGCAACACGCGCTCGATCAACAGTTCCACTTTGCCGCCCGATGATTTTTCGCCAAAGAGTCGCGCCTTCACCACTTGGGTGTCATTGAAGACCAGCAAGTCGCCGGCTTGCATCAATTCGGGCAAGGATTTGAAAATTCGATCAATGGGTTCAGGCTCACTGCCGTCTAAAAGCCGAGAACTGCTGCGCTCGCTGGCGGGGTGTTGGGCTATGAGCTCGGGGGGCAGGTGAAAGTCAAAGTTGCTCAAACTGAAGAGGCGTTTGGCTTGAGGCTGTGGGCTTGAATTTGAATTTTGATTTGAGATTGGCTTGTTAGCAGGAGGCATGTTCTTGAGGGCCGAACCAGACCCGTTCCAAGTGAAAGAATCTGATTGTCCCATGACCTAGCGCAAAGCTTTCTAAAACAATTGTTTCTAAATTTTGTAACAAAGCGCATTATGTAAACCGCATTCAAGAAAGTATCTATCTTTATTCAACATCGGTTAAAGCCAAGACAGTACTGTACGCCCATGCCAAAAGTAGTATCCGAATCCCAACAATTCGCTGATCGGTTGCGCAGCGCGTTGGAAAGTGCAGGCGTGCGTGCTTCACCCACCATGGTGGCCAACGCCTTCAACCTTCGCTACCACGGACGCAGCATTACCCCGCACACGGCCCGCAACTGGCTTTTGGGCAAAGTCATGCCCACGCAAGACAAGCTCCGCGTATTGGCTGAGTGGTTGCAAGTAAGCCCTGACGAACTTCGCTTTGGCCGTGCACCTGGCAAAACCTATGTGTATGAAATGAATGCCGGCCCCATTGAAATGGCCCTGGCCGATCGCGAAATGATCGATCGTTACTTGTCGCTCTCACAGGCAGAGCGCAAGACCATTCGAGATGTGGTGTCTGCCTTTGTGTTGGCCAAGGCGGTTGAGAAAGCGTCCTGAGCCTTGGGCGAACTAAGGCTCGCATCCACGGCACAATGTCAGGATGCTAGCCAATGCATCCTCAAATTCCCCTGCAAAGCCCTTGTCAGCGCCGCAAAAAGCCATGCGCAAGATGGGCTTGGTGCGCGACATCGATCTGGCGCTGCACATCCCTTTGCGCTACGAGGACGAAACGCGCATCGTCAAATTGCGCGATGCCAGAGAGGGTGATACCGTTCAAATAGAAGCCACCGTGGTTTCGTCCGAGGTGCAGTTGCGCCCGCGTCGCCAGCTGTTGGTGCGAGTGGATGACGGCACCGACACCTGTGTGTTGCGTTTCTTCAGCTTCTATCCGGCCCAGCAAAAGGCCTTGGCGGTTGGCCAAGTGATCAGGGCCAGAGGTGAAGTCAAGGGCGGGATGATGGGTTTCACCATGATGCACCCTTCGTTCAAGGCCGCATCGGGTGAACTGCCATCGGTGCTCACGCCGGTTTACCCGGTGTCTGCGGGCTTGCCGCAAACTTATTTGCGCCGCGCCATTGCCAGCGCCTTGTCGCGCGCCGATTTGGGCGAGTCATTGCCTGCCGCCATCAGCTGGCCTTCATCGCCCAACGGCAAATTGGCCCCCAGTTTGCGCCAAGCCCTGACCTACTTGCACCATCCCTCGCCAGAGGTTTCCATTGCAGCCCTTGAAGACCGTTCGCATCCTGCTTGGCAAAGGCTGAAAGCCGAAGAACTGCTAGCGCAGCAACTTTCACAGCGCATGGCCAAACAGGAGCGCGACACCTTGCGAGCCCCCGCCCTTCATGTGAAAGCGGATGGATGGCACGACAAATTGAAAAAGGTTTTGCCCTTTGAGCTCACAGCGGCACAACACAGAGTGGGCCAAGAAATTGCGCAAGATTTGGCGCGGCCTGTCCCCATGCACCGGCTGCTTCAAGGCGATGTGGGCGCTGGCAAAACCGTGGTGGCTGCCTTGGCGGCCATGTTGGCCATTGATGGCGGCTGGCAGTGTGCCCTGATGGCGCCGACCGAAATTTTGGCGCAACAACACTTTGCCAAGTTGGTGGGTTGGCTGGCGCCTTTGGGTGTGCGCGTGGCCTGGCTCACTGGCAGTCAGAAGAAAAAAGAACGCACCGAAATGCTGGCCTTGATTGAATCGGGCGAAGCCGCTTTGGTGGTGGGCACGCATGCTGTGATTCAAGAGCAGGTGAAGTTTAAAAATCTGGCGCTCGCCATCATTGACGAGCAGCATCGCTTTGGCGTGGCACAGCGCTTGGCGCTCAGAGACAAGATGCAAGACGCGGGCATGGAGCCGCACTTGCTCATGATGACGGCCACGCCCATTCCGCGCACCTTGGCCATGAGCTACTACGCCGACTTGGACGTCTCTGTGATTGACGAATTGCCACCTGGCCGCACCCCTGTGGTCACCAAAGTGATTTCAGACAGCCGGCGCGATCAAGTCATCGGGCGCATTGGCGCGCAATTGGCCGAGGGGCGACAGGTTTATTGGGTGTGCCCCCTGATTGAAGAAAGTGAAGCTTTAGATTTAACCAATGCCACGGCCACCCACGAAGAGTTGTCTGCCGTGTTGCCAGGCGTGACGGTGGGCTTGTTGCATTCCCGCATGTCGGTGACTGAAAAACGCGAGGTCATGGCCCAGTTCACACAAGGCATCATGGGCGTGTTAGTCAGCACCACCGTGATTGAGGTGGGCGTTGATGTGCCCAATGCCTCCTTGATGGTGATCGAACACGCCGAGCGCTTTGGCCTGAGTCAGTTGCATCAGTTGCGTGGGCGCGTGGGGCGCGGCGCCGCTGCATCGGCCTGTGTTTTGCTTTACGGCACCCCTGACGGCGGCCGATTGAGTGAAACGGCACGCGAGCGATTGCGTGCCATGGTGGACACCAACGATGGTTTTGAAATTGCCAGACGCGATTTGGAAATCAGAGGCCCTGGCGAGTTTCTGGGTGCGCGACAATCGGGGGCCGCCATGTTGCGATTTGCCGATTTGGCCACAGACGAGCATTTGCTCGATTGGGCCAGGCAAACTGCACCCTTGCTGCTAGCAAAATACCCCGACATGGCCGAGCGACACATCGCTCGTTGGTTGGGTGGAAAATCGGAGTTTTTGAAAGCTTGAGAAATTGGCATGACCCTGACAGAGCTGAAATACATTGTGGCGGTGGCCCGCGAGCGGCACTTTGGCAAAGCGGCCGAAGCGTGCTTTGTGTCGCAACCCACCTTGTCGGTGGCCATCAAAAAACTCGAAGAAGAACTCGATGTCAAGTTGTTCGAGCGCAGTGCCAACGAGGTCAGCACCACACCATTGGGTGAAGAAATCATTCGCCATGCGCAAGGGGTGTTGGAGCAAGCTGCAGAAATCAAAGAAATTGCCAAGCGCGGCAAAGACCCCTTGGCCGGCACCCTGCGATTGGGCGTGATCTACACCATTGGGCCTTACTTGCTGCCCGATTTGATGCGTCAAATCATGAAGAAGACGCCGCAAATGCCTTTGATGCTGCAAGAAAACTTCACCGTCAAACTGATGGAAATGTTGCGCGCTGGTGAGATCGATTGCGCCATCTTGGCAGAGCCTTTTCCAGACATGGGCTTGGCCACTGCTGCTTTGTACGATGAGCCTTTCATGGCCGCGTTGCCAGTCAAGCATGGGCTGGCCAAGAAAAAATCAATCACTGCCCAGCAACTGAAAAACGAGACCATGTTGCTGCTGGGCAATGGCCATTGTTTTAGAGACCATGTGTTGGAAGTGTGTCCAGAGTTTGCGCGGTTTTCTAGCAATGCAGAAGGCATTCGCAAAAGCTTCGAAGGTTCTTCGCTCGAGACCATCAAGCACATGGTGGCCGCTGGCATGGGCGTGACCTTGGTGCCCCGTTTGTCGGTGCCTGCTGAGGCCCTCGCCAAAGAAACCAAGCGCAAAAAACACGAGGACCCCGACATTGCGTACTTGCCCATCATCGACGAGGCCGGCGGTTTGCCGCCCACACGCCGAGTGGTCTTGGTCTGGCGCAAAAGCTTCACGCGCTATGAAGCCATTGCCGCACTTCGCAATGCCATTTATGCGTGCGAGCTGCCTGGTGTGACGCGCCTTTCCTAAGTGTGTCGCAAGCTGCTCTCATTTAAAAGCATCATCTGCCATGCGTGAAAAACTCAGCTTGTATTTAGACCTGATTCGCTGGAATCGACCCGCGGGTTGGCTCTTGTTGTTGTGGCCCACGCTGTCGGCTTTGTGGGTGGCTTCAGGTGGTTTTCCAGGATGGCATTTGCTGATTGTTTTTACGCTCGGCACCATTCTCATGCGCAGCGCGGGTTGCTGTTTGAACGATGTGGCCGATCGCAATTTTGACAAGCATGTCAAACGCACTGCAGATCGACCTGTCACAAGTGGTCGAATCAGCGTCAAAGAAGCTTTGGCTGTTGGTGCCGTATTGGCATGGCTTGCCTTTTGTTTGGTGCTCACTCTTCGAAGAGAAACATTGGCGTGGTCTTGCTTAGCCCTAGCAGTGGCCTTTCTCTACCCTTATGCCAAGCGCTTTGTGGCCATGCCACAAGCTGTGCTGGGTGTTGCCTTTAGCTTCGGTATTCCCATGGCGTTTGCCGCAGTGACTGGCGAAGTGCCTGGCCTAGCCTGGGTGTTATTGCTGGGCAATTTGTTTTGGGTTTTGGCCTATGACACCGAGTACGCCATGGTGGATCGCGATGACGATTTGAAAATTGGCATGAAAACTTCTGCCATCACGTTGGGCCAATGGGATGTGGCTGCCGTGATGTTTTTTTATGCCGCTTTTGTGGGTATTTGGGGTGTGGTGTTAGATGCCACCCAAAAGCCTCTTTTGTTGGCGGGCTTGGTGGCGGCTGGGCTGCAGGCCGCTTGGCATTTTCTGCTCATCAAAGACCGCTCACGTGACGGTTGTTTCAAAGCTTTTAGGCTGAACCACTGGGTGGGTTTTGCGGTGTTTGCGGGGCTTGTGCTGAGCTACCTTTGAGCTGCCCCCATCAGTCTTTGCCAAACTCATCACCCAATTCACCAGCGCGCTTTTGCGCTGCCAACATGGCTTTCACGAAAGCCTCTTTCACATGGTCGCTTGCCATGGAGGAGAGCGCTGCATACGTGGTACCGCCCTTGGAAGTCACGCGCTGACGCAGCACTTCAGGAGAGTCAGTAGATTGGCGCGCCAAATGCGTGGCGCCGCCAAAGGTGGCCTTGGCCAAGTGATAGGCTTGGTCCTGGCTTAAACCCATTTGAACGCCCGCTTCGGTCATGGCCTCTAAGAAATAAAACACATAGGCCGGCCCAGAGCCAGAAAGCGCGGTGACCACATCCAAATCGGATTCTTGTTTGACCCACAGCCATTCGCCAGTGCTGTGCAAGACTTGTTCTACCAGTTCTTTGTCACCTGCCGACACACCGGCTCGCGCAAACAAGCCGGTGATGCCTTGGCCCACCAACGCTGGTGTGTTGGGCATGCTGCGCACCACACGGTCGGTGTGAAGCCAGCGCGCAATGCTGTCGCTTCGGATGCCTGCGGCCACCGACAAATGAAGAGCCTTGGTTGTGAATGTGGCCACCGGCAAAGCGGCTTCTTTGAAAACTTGTGGCTTAACCGCCCAAACAAGCAAATTGGCATGGGCCAAAACATCGGATGGCGCCGCATGAACTTCTACGCCAAATTCTTGGTGCAGCTTGGCGGCAGTTTCTGCAAAGGGTTCAATCACGGTCACTTGCTGTGGCGCAAGGCCTTGTCTAATCAGGCCACCCAAAATAGCGCTGGCCATGTTGCCACCGCCAATGAAGGCCAAGTGCAATTTTTGAAAATCAATGGGAGTCGATGCAGTCATGAATCATTCTCGAGAAAGAGAGGGGGCCTTGAACGGCTTTGTTCAAAGTTTGATTTATTTTGTCCGATTCGGTCAATTGGGCTTATTGTCTCTTTTTCAGAGGGCGGCTTTCGGTTAATCTACAGCCCATGAAGTACATCCTTGCACTTGACCAAGGCACCACCAGCTCTAGGGCGGTGCTGTTCAATCGCGATGCAAAGCCAGTGGCCATCGCGCAACAGGAGTTCACCCAATACTTTCCCAAGCCAGGATGGGTTGAGCACGACGCACTTGAAATTTGGCAAACTCAAAAAAATGTCATGCAAGCGGTGCTGCAAAAGGCGGGCGTTGCTGCTTCTCAAATAGAGGGCATTGGCATTACCAACCAGCGCGAAACCAGCGTGCTATGGGACCGCAGAACGGGCCTCCCCATCGCGCCGGCCATTGTTTGGCAAGATCGCAGAACTGCAGGGTTTTGTGACAAGCTCAAAGCCCAAGGCGCTGCCAAAAGGATTCAACAAAAAACAGGCTTGGTTTTAGACGCCTATTTTTCTGCCACCAAAATTGCGTGGCTGCTCGATCATGTGGCGGGCGCTAGGCGATTGGCAGAGCAAGGCCATTTGGCCTTTGGCACCATCGACACGTGGCTCATTTGGCAACTCACTGGTGGCCGGGTTCATGTGACCGATCCGAGCAACGCTTCTCGAACTTTGTTGTTTAACTTGCATACCCAAGCCTGGGATGCAAGTTTGCTCCATCAATTCAACATCCCCTTTTCAATCTTGCCGCAGGTGGTGCCCAGCTGTGGTGTTCTGGGCGAAACCGATACGCATCTTTTGGGGGCTTCCATTTCGATCGCTGGGCTGGCAGGTGATCAGCAGGCGGCTACTTTTGGACAAGCATGTTTTTCGCC
>SXGQ01452654.1_pt1 | contig 19560 bp, 25 predicted proteins | sample 3178371 | NCBI WGS metagenome assembly SXGQ01 (sample SAMN11356859, study PRJNA531348) | freshwater metagenome | isolation source: freshwater sample F1-20 | place: China: Fuxian Lake, Yuxi | collected 2017-12-25 | reverse complement strand
GATGTTATCCAGACAATGATTTGTCAGAGCAATAACTTCACTGCGAGTTGCATCAGCAGCAGGCTTAAGAGTGCCGTTAGGATAACCAACAAGACATCCATATCGTGAGTTGAGGTTTTGGATTGCCTGATATGCCCAATCAGTGGGTTGTACATCAGAGAAGGATGCTGGAGCAGCAAATACTGGTGCGGCAGTTAATACAACGGCACCAGCAAGAAATGAACGAATAACCATAAAGATTTTTAATGTGAAATGTTAAGAGACTTACAGGTGTCTCATTACCTATTTATTTTAGCATTGGGTGGATTTCCTGTCAACTCTCTGGTGGGGGTTGTGCGGCAGAGTTTTCGGTTATCCGACCCAGGTATGGATCATAGTTCATATAATCCTTGATGTCAATACCTGCTCCATTCTGTTCCCAAAAATTTGTAAGAGCATTATAGTTTCCACGATGAAAGGCATCAATATGTTCTGGGTGAATGGAAGAACCCAATTCAATTCTATAAAGAAGTAAAGGAATACTATAAGTATTACCAGAATTATAAATCAAATCGTCCGCAACTGGACGGGGTTTACATCCATTATCAAGTTTATACTTTTCACCTCTTGTATGAAACTTCAGTAGTTTTTCGGCATGATGACGATTAATCAAATAACATGCTGTGGAAAAATCATTTACAAATCTCTTATGAAGTTTAACGTGAATATCGCCAGTACAAATAATTGCAATTTGAATCACGTCCCAATCATAAGGAATATGTGCATAAAAATCATCCCAAGTAAAGTTCCAGAATCTTACCAAATCTAAATTACAATCATCTTCCATAATCACCGCATAAGGACTCTCGGAAGTTTCCATCCAATGTTTAATTGCCTTGAGATGGGAAGTAGTACATCCAATTTCACTAGAACTCATCATATCAGGGTATTTTCCCTTAATAATATCGCTTAAATCATCCTCACGTCCATCATAGGCAGAAATACGTTCATAGTTTTCTATCTCCCAATACTTAAATTGAGATTCCATATATTCCCATCTTTCCGATTGTCCATCCAGATTGATACAGTAAATCGGGCCAATTCCTTTGAGTTTATATGCGGATTTATTTCTGTCCATTATTTTTTCTGAAAAACATCATCATAGAATTCTTGAGGAACTTTATCCCAAAAGGTAGGAGTTACAACTTCTGCCTTACACCCACCAAACCACCAAGCAGCCTCAGGAAATGTACTTCCAAAGGTGCAAATGATTTTCTTTTTACATTGAGACAGCAAATACATTTCAAGAAATGCTTCTTTGGTTTGTTGAATATCATCATCATGAGAATCATTAATAATTTCACTTACATTTCTCGAAAGTGTAATAATTTGATCTGAATATTTTTCTTTATAAAAACTATTAATACTTAAATTATCAGAAGAAAAGAAGAATTTTTGATTTGGTTTTAGATTTTTAATTTCTTTTTCAAATCCTTCAAAGTCAACCCAGACACTTCTATCACAATTATGATTTGGTTGAATCCAACTACGAATATTAACTCCCACCATATTATCTTTATCCCAATCTTTTGTAATTTTGTCTACAATTTCTTGAAGATCTGGTTTCAGTTTAAATTTTTCAAAAATGGGAACATACTTATTGATGAAATATTGTGGTGTTTTTTCATAAAGAAAATCAATAGTATTCAAATTTTCAATATAATTTTGTTCATTTTCATCAACAAGAAGACGCCAAACAGAACCAGTGTGAGGATATTTTTGAATGTCTTCTGGTGTTGCTAATTCAAAGTTTTCAAATAAATGAACATCAGTTGGTTTTTCAATCATTACTTTATCATATCTTGCCATATGAGATGCATATGATTTAATACGATTTCCAAGTGCAGCGGTTCTCAATACAACGAATGTGCTCATTTGTTTTCTCCAATCCAATCTTTAACGTTAAATTTTGGTTCCCAACCAAATATATTTTTTGATTTATCAATGCAAGATAAAGTAGTTTTTGCTTCTCCATCTCTTGATGAAATATGAACATAATTATCAGAAATGATTTTAGCAATTTCTAAAATAGAAATATTTTCACCACTTCCAATATTGTACACTTGTCCATAATATTCATCAGGAATATCAGTTAGTGCTGCTAAAACATTTGCATTTGCGACATCATGCACATTAACAAAATCTCTTTTTTGTGATCCATCACCCACAATAGTAAGTGGTTCATTGGCATTTTTTTGACGTAAGAAAATACCAATCACTGGAGCATACTGTCCTGTAGTGGGTGAACGTTCTCCATATACATTAAAGTATCTAAAGATAATTGTCTTAATTCCATAAAGATTTGTATACATTTTACAAAGTTCTTCACCAGCAACTTTAGACACTGAATATGGATTTAAACAATCATTAGGATCTGTTTCGTAATTTGGATATTTGTTCAATCCATAAGCAGAAGATGTTGAAGAATAAATGACTTTTTTAACACCTGCTTCTCTTGCACATTGTAGAACCGTACATGTGCCCACAACATTTTTAGTGACTGCTTCAATTGGATTTAAAATTGCTGGTTGAAGTCTTGACTCTGCGGCAAGATGAAAAACAAAATCAATACCATCATATAAAGATCTTGTTGATTCATAATTGCAGATATCTAATCTGTGATTATTTGCCTTTGAATTCCAATAAAACTTCTCATTACAATCTGCACTTTGATTATCAATCACTACAACTTCGTGATCCATTTCAAGAAGTTTGTCTACAAGATTTGATCCTATGAATCCTGCTCCACCAGTTACTAATGCTTTCATTTTAAAGATTCGCAAATTTTATTTTTAAGTTTAGTAGTAGAGTATTCGTGACTTCTATCGACAAAAATAATGTTTATATCAATATCTTTTCCAGTATAAGATCCATCATTATAATCATCGCCAAGAAATCTAACATTATAATCTCCAGACTGAAGATAAGAAAGAAATGTATCTTCTGCCTGATATACTACAATATTATCAACGTATCTGATTGCTCTTAAGATTTCTTTCCTTTCTTCCAGATTTTGAACTGGTTGAAGTTTATGTGGCCTGACAAGAGAAGGATCTTCATGCAGAGCAATTGTTAAATGAGTACAGTACCTCTTACATTCTTGAAACATTTTAATATATCCTGGATGAATAATATCAAATGCTCCAGCAACAATTCCTCTAACTTGGGGAATTCTAGATTTCCATTCAGAAATGTGAATTCCTTTGTCGTCAATAAACCAATCAGCATGGGGTTTTGTATTCATGATAAGTTCATGATAATTAACTCCCCAATCTTTCAACTGCTTTTTAGTCAAGACTGTATGATCAATACCACTCACACACCCTCGTGCAGTCATTATTTTAATGATATCGCCACTACCATACAAACTGTTAATCTCATTAACTACAGCATGATCTGGTAGTGCCTTTTCATACTGACTTTTTTCAACAGAAGTACAAATAGTTCCGTCCAAATCAAAACAATAAATCATACCACCCCATGAAGAAAGATTTGATGAACGCATTCAACAATACCATAACTTTTACTGGGAATATGATAGTTCCACAGTGCTTTTTTAGCAAGTTTTCTTGCACTATTTTTTTGATCAAACCCAGTTAAAATTCCATATTTCTTGTAAGTTTGTTCACACCATTCAATACAATTAAGAATATTTTTAGATTCTCCACCAGAACTAATCAAAATAATTAAAGTATCTTGAGTTGAATATGCCTCAAGAAATTTGACATATGCATTGTCCATACCAAAATCGTTGATAAAACAAGTCAACATCGATGGATCAGAAAAAACCATAGAACGTTTACCATGAAACTTTACATAATCTTGAGAAATATGCGAAGCCACAGCATTGCTGCCACCATTGCCGAGAATGATAATATCGATAGTTTTTGAGAAGGCATCTTTAAACTTTTTAAATTGAGTTTCAAGGTGAGCTCCTTGCAGTGCCTCAATATATTCTGAAAAGGGATTCACTTTTTTTTAGTCAAACAAAAGAAGATACTGTTTCCATAAGTAGTGTGCATTCTAAACATTGCATCACCGAACAAATATCCAAAGAATAAACCTTGTGGACGAGCAGCAACACCTTGAGGGATGCCAGGATGATGAGGATACTGAATTCCTACAGGAGTAGGTGGCCAAGTTGGATCGTATGCAAGTTCAAAACCACAATCAAACAGAAGATTAATCCATTTAGCAGAATTAAAGACTGATTGATGTCTACGAAGGAACTTACCATCAACCCAACCAACATCGTCAGGAACAACAGAGATAGAACAACAAAATACACCACCATCTTTAAGATGCTTACGAATTTGTTCAAAGAAAGTTTTTAGATCTTCTTCAGCGATATGCTCAACAACTTCCCAAGTGGTGATGAAATCAAACTGCATTTTTTCATCATCTTCATACAGTTGATATGGTTTAGAAAGATCTACTGTGAAAAGATTTTTATCTCCATGCTCATCCCAATTATGTTTTCCAGCACCACGCTCTCTGGCATTTGTAGAACCTTCAAGTCCTACACCAATATCTCCTCTACTAATAAAGTCTGAAATTAATTGTCCTCCAGCACACCCAAGATCGAGAACACGAATTTGTTCATTATTAAAATAATTTTTTACTGTATTAATATAATCAATGTCTGTTGTATTATCATCTACAGTTCCTACTGGTGCAATATGATCAGGAGATTCAATTGCTACCGGATAATTTGTTTCTAATCTAATCATAATTTTTTACCTTTTACTCCATCAGGGGACACATTGATTTTAACAGAAGAATATGGAATAGTCAAGGAATCTTTTTTAGAAAAAGTTAAAAAGAAACCACCATTACCAGCACCACAAAGTTTATGAGCAACTACAAATGGATCATTTAGTAAATATTCATCAATAGTTTTTATCATCGTATTTTCATTAATAAAAGAACTAGTTTGTTTTTTTTGAATCCAACTTTGATTCAAATGATACAGAAACTCATCATAGTTTTTCTGAAGCAGAGCATCATATGCTATTTCAAGTGTGTCCAGAAGTGGTGATATTTTATCAATATTATTACTTACATCTTTAAGAATGTTTTTAGAATTTCGTGTAACACCAGTAAAAACTAGATGTGTATCATAATGTTGAAATAATTCTGTTGACTGAAAATCATATTTTACAATTCCACCTCTCTGAAACTCCATTCTTTTAAATCCACCAATACCACATCCATAAGGATCTTGATATCCACAATAAGGATTCATTTCCAATTCAAGTTTATATGCAAGTTCACATATTTCGATATCAGTCATTTGCAAATCATTAAATATTGAAATACATTTGATTAAACTAATAATATAAGATGATGAGGATGCTAATCCACTTCCTTGTGAGTAAGCATCACTTGTCATAGAAACATTTAAAGGAAAACAACCAAAATGATTGAGAACAATTCTGACTAATTCATTTTGAATGTCTCCAATAAATTTGGTTTCTTCTCTTTTAGAATAATTAATAATATATTTGTTTTCAGTATGATTATAACCAATCTTATCTTCATGAAGAGTAATGTAAGTTTTTAGATCACATGCAAAACTAATTACTGATCCATATCCATACTTATCGATAAAATGTGGATTATCTGTTGATCCACCAAATAGGGATACACGAAGAGGGCAAGAAGAAATATACATTACAAAACAATCCAATCATCTACATAAAGATCTTTTGTGTCTTTGTCTGCATAAGCAGGGCCAAACCACATTTTAGGTGCAATGACTTTTTTATTAGGATTAGATTGTAACCATGCACCCCACCAACTCATTGAACTATTAGCAATAATAGCATGAGAACATAAAGACATTAAACATAAGTCTGTATAAGGAAGAAAAGATCCATCAGAATATTTTTCTTGTGGTTCTGAAATTAAAAACCTATCACCAGAAAAGAACTCTTGTTTCTTTACCCAATCTACAGAATCGGAAAATACAATTACTGGTTGATCGTCATCAAACTCTGCAAGTGCCCTTTCATAATACTCAACTGGTTGAACTGGATGTTGATCAGAACAATTTACATATGCCCACTTAAATCCTCTTGGATCTGTAAGATTAGGATCTCCACGACGAACATGAAGCATAATAGTTTCTCCTTCAATAGACTCAATCATCTCTTTACACGGATCTAAATGCTCATCATGAAAAGTAAAGTCTTTGCGAATTTCTTCATCAATATGTCGGAAATATTTTTCCGTTTGAAAGAATCCATGAAGACTTACATTATCAGGACACTTCTCAAAGAGTTCTTCAGAGAAATGAAAATGTGGTTCTTGTAAATATTGAAACTCTTTAACATCTTCATTTATTTGTGATGCTAACTTAAAACACTCATGAAGACTATAGTTCTCAATACCTTTTCTTTCTGATGGAGGAATACACCACTCATATCGATGATGAGCAGCAATACCACGCAGAGCCGCATACTCAAACATTTGATTGCCGAGTCTTCCTAAACTTCCTAAATGATTAAATGCTAGCATATTTTTTAAGATAATTTTGATTTGAATAATATTCTTTTAGTTTCTGTTTATTTAATGTTTGGAGATGATTCCAAACTTCAAAGTTCTGTACCATATAAGGATTGCCTCTAATAGACTCTGGCCAAGAGTTTGCACCTCTACTATGCTCCAAATGATAAATCCAATTATCAATTCTTCCAACTTTATATTCAAGAGCAGTGAACCTAAAGAATCTTTCTTTATCTTCGGGAGATGATCCTCTGAAGTTTTCATTTTCCATTCCACCTTCAATATAAACAGAACGATTAAAAAACTGAACCCATCCAAAGTCTGATGAACTCACTTGAGATGACTTATCTAAAATAGAAAAATCAAAGTCATTGTTTAAGAAATCAGAAACAATCTCATCTGTTACATGAACTTGTTTTTGAAAACTACCATTCCCATATGGATATACAACATCATATGTACCATTCAAGATTGATTCATATGCATTTACATATGTTTTTACGGGCATCAATACATCGCAATCATAATTAATGACAACGTCAGTTTTACTCATCGCAAGCATTTCATTTAAAATATGCATACGATAAAAAACAGGATCATCTGACTTTTCAAAAACATGAGTCAAGTTAATATCATTACCAATAAACTCTTTTATTTGAGGTAGAACATTCTCTTCAAACACTGGTTCACTATCAACTTCTTTTATAATTACATTAGTATCAAAATTTCCAAATAAAAAACACAGCAAAGTGATGATATTTCTCATCCTATCTGCTGATTCTATTCTCAACGGAATAATAAAAGTCGCATTTGATAAATCAACCATTTGGATATTCCCAGTTCTCAAAAAAGTTTGCATGTTTATTCTGCAAGTATTCTAACTCACTTTGAATAAATTGCCAAGAAACTCCATCACCTTCAACAACTATATCAAAGTTAAGTTTTGATGTTAAGTTATTTGAATGTTGCCTACCAGTAGTCAAAGTATTTTGCAATATTAAAGGCATTCCAAATTTCATACGAAGACGATGATACCACTCATGATCCATACTAGTTTCTACGGAAGTATCAAAATACTCAAGATTTTCATTTCTAATAGTAACATTAGTTGGACAACCAAGAAGATTATTGCCGATCAATAGATGATCTGGATATTTTGGAATTCTTACATCAAAAAAATTAACAGAATCATATGTATGATTGAAACCGTTTACCAACCAATAATTATTATTACTATCAAGTGCATCAACAACAATTTTTAAAGCATCCGATGAAAATAAAAAATCATCACAATGTAAAATTTTAATATACTCACCAGAGCACAAATCCATTGCAACATTTGAATTAGCAGACATCCCAATATGTTCAAGATTTTTTTTATAAATTATGGAGAATTTATCTTGATATTCATCACAAAGATTTTTAACAAAATCATTTGAAGAATTGTCTGAAACAACTACTTCATAATCACCAAAAGATTGCTCATCAATTTTATCAAAAGACTCTTTTAAATATGATAAATCAGATTCATCTTTAACATAAGCAGGAATAGCAATAGAAATTTTGGGCATTAAATTCTTTCCCACCTTTCAGGAATAATATCACTATCATCAACATCAGCTGCAGTACCATACCATTTTTGAGGGGCAATGATAGGTTGTGTTGGATTTTCAATTAACCAGGCACCCCACCAACTCATTGAGCTATTAGCAATAATGCCACCAGAACAAAGAGACATTAAACAGAGATCAATGTAAGGAATAAGTGAATGCCTCATTTGTCCGTCGGCATCAAGATGTACATGTGCGTATCTTTCACCACCTTCAGAAAGAAGAAATCGATCAGGACTAAACACTTCCTGTTGAGAACACCAAGGAATATCGTCAGAAAAAATCAAAACTGGAATATCTTTATCAAATTTCTCCAATGCACGTTCATAGTATTCTAGTTCACATACAGGATGATAGTATTGAAGATTTACATAGTCACCTCTACGAATATGTAAAAAGATAACATCACCAATCTTGGAAATAAAATTCTTACAAAGTTCTAAATGTTCTGTTTTAAACTGAAAGTCTTTTTTGATGTCATCTTTAATATTTGTAAAATATTTTTCCGTTTGAAAATAATCCTCAATATTGCAATTATCTGGACAACTATTAAAAAATTTTTCGTCAAATGCACCAGTGCTTGCTTTATAAGTTGGGAAATTTCCTGGAACTAAACCAAAGTTGTTTTTATCAACTCCAGTCATTTCAAAGCAATCAAAAAGTCCATAGTTGGTTTGATGTGGCCCTTCAGGTGAAGGAACAACCCAATCATATCCATGATGTTCTGCAACGCCACGGAGAGCAGCATACTGAAACATTTGATTTCCTAAACGTCCATTAGAACCAAGTCGGTTATAACCTATCATAATTACTCCTCTATTTTAATTGTGGGTGGAAGATTTAAATGAAAACCAAAAGGAGTTAATCCTTGATTTTCTGGAACTGATGTTTCATATGAAAACCTTGCTGCAACTTCAATTGGAGGAAACTTACATCCCTCTTCAATAAACATATGTCTATTATGTACACAAATATTTCCATCTTCGGCAAAATTGTTTGCATTAAAGTGCTTATAAAAATCTCCGGTTGTACAATCAAAGGGTATTTCTCTTTTTAGAGGAACCTCAAGAAGTTTTTTACTGCGAAGAGAAAACCCACCATTTCCAACTCTAATGTGTTCACCAAAAGGAGTTATATAAGAGTTTTCTTGATAAGGCCAAGGAGCTCCAATATAATCATATTCAAAAAACTCATCTAACCATGCTTCTGGGTTAACAATAAAGGCATGATCTTGAATTAATAAACAATAATCACTATCTACATGATTATGAAGTTCATACAAAACGTACTTATTATACTCATTAATTTGAGAGATTGTATATATCATTTCTTCTACATCAATCCCATCTTGTTGTAAAGAAATTTGATATTGATCTTTAATTTCTTTCGATGTGATTAGTTTTACAGATCCAAAATTTACCTGTTCAATGCATGTATGAATTGCCCTAATAGTATTGGGAATTCTGGATGTGTTGTCAATAGCAATAAGAGTTACTCTAGATAAATCAAGCATTATTAAAATTGTTGATAATTTTTTCAATATAATCAATCATATTCTGATTGATGGTAGGAGAACAACCAAGGAAAAATACTTTATTTAAAACTTGATTTGCTTTTGGATATTTAGTGGCATCATCAAGATGACTATATCCGGGATGAAGAAGAATATTTCCAGCAAAATAATTTCTTGTTTGAATTTTATTTTGTTCTAAATAGGCAACCAAATCTTTTTTTAATTTTATATTCTCACAGATAATAGGAACCCCAAACCAACTTGTTTCGGATTCCTTTCTTTCATTTACAACTCGAACCCCAGTAATTTTTTCAATTATGTTTTGAATTTTTTTCTTATTTTCTCTTCTAATTTCATGTATTTTATCAAATTTAAGAAGTTGAACCGATCCCACAGATCCTTGCAAATCTAATGGTTTAAGATTATACCCCATGTTAGAAAAAACATATTTGTGATCAACAATGTCATCATAACTTTCTAACCAAGTATCAAATCTTTTTCCACAAACTCCATTTGAAAGAAGATTTTGTTGTCCTACGCAATAACATGCCCTACCCCACCAAGCAAAACTGCGAGCAAGATCAATAATTCCCTTCTCATCAGAAGAAACCATTCCACCTTCAATTGTGCAAATATGGTGTGCAGGGTAGAAAGAACACGAAGCAGCAATAGCATGTTTTGTGAGGTATTCACCTTTCCATTTACTGCCAAGACTATCGCAATTGTCAGCAATCAAGTGAATATTATTTGATTCGCAAATATCAACAATTTTGTCAATATCATATGGATTACCAAGAACTGGAGAAGAAATAATTGCTCTAGTTTTTTTTGTAATTTTATTAGCAACTTCGTCCAAGTTCCAGTTCAAATCTTCCCAGTCAATATCAACAAAGACAGGTTTCAATCCGCATTGAACAATAGGAGCAACAGTAGTAGCAAATCCACAGGCACAGACAATAATTTCATCACCATCTTGCCACCCAAAATATTTTTTAAGAGCAGCAAACATAACAAGGTTAGCAGAACTTCCAGAGTTTACCATTACAGAGTGTTTGAAATTAAACTTCTGGGAAAATTCATGTTCAAATTTATTTACCTTTTCACCAGAAGAAAGCCACTTGCCTTTAAGAACAGAGTGAATAAGTTCTCTTGCCTCCAAATCATCCCAATAGGGGCCAGAATAATAAACTGGTTTACCTTCTACCCAATCTTTATTGGCAATAAATGGAAAGATATCACCACCCATTTCTTTGGCAGATTGAATAAAACTGTCAATTAGTTGATACATAATTCTTCAATAATTTTTTGTAATGGTATTGATTGAGCAAATCCAAGTTTTTTTAATTTCGTAGTATCAAACCAAAAATCTTTTGATTGAACTATTTTATGAAACTCTGGTGCTTCTCTAGACTTTATTTGAGAGTTTGAATTTAAATATTCTTTTGCCTTGTTTATTATAGCACCTATTGTGATTGGTTGTCCACTACCAACATTATAAATCTCATTTAAATTTCCGTTATCACATATAAGTTTTATTGCATTACAAACATCGTCAAGATGCATTACATCACGAATTGGTGTACCATTATCATACAAATATACATCATCATTTTTTTTTAAAAGTTCAATCATATAAGTCAGTGCATTTTTCTTTGATGATATTTTTCCATCACCTTTACCAAGAACATTACAAAGTCTTACTATTCTATAATTAACATTATAAGTTCTGCAAAAAGAAATTAAAAGATCTTCTGCTGTTTTTTTTGTAATAGAATAGAAACCCGTTGGGTTACAATGCATTTCTTCTTTTGCTGGTAGTTCAGTTTCCCCATAAACAAACCAAGAACTAATAAAATTGAAGACAATATCAGAGTCTCTACAAAAATCTAAAACTTCACAAAGAACTTTAAGATTAGTTTCAACATCTAAAGTAATGTCTGTGTGTACGTTATAATTATCTACTGTTGAAATTAAATATAGAATATTATTTGTCTTTGGTTTTCTTTCTTCCCTGTCTTGCTTTACAATAAAATTGGGATAGAGGTTGCAAAATCTACCTCCTACAAATCCCGATGCACCATATACACTAATCATAGAATTTTTTTATTTTTAAAGAGAGCATCTCCGCCTTGACAATCAGTGAATGGAAAAGTTGCAAGCAGATCAAAATTTTCTGAAAGCATTTCTACAATGCCATTCAAATAAATCTGATCCTTATACATTTCTTCATTATAATATTCTGTATAGATGTAATCAATATTTGTATAACTTTCTTTCATACCCCCAAGAACTTCTCTTTCTGCACCCTGTGTATCCATCCAGATAAAGTCAATATGTTCAATAGATTTTTCTTTACAAAAAGAATCAATACTTCTACCTTCAGATTCTACTGTTTGGTCAAAGAGAATGCCAGTATACATTGATGCTTGATTTACAGGATCATGAATAGATCCAGAATATCTACCAACTTCATATCCTTCACCGGGACATCCTAAAGTTCTAGAACGTTTAAAGATTAAAGTTTTATCTTCTTCACAGATTGCATATGGATGGAAAATATTTCGTGAATCTTGAATGATATCATCATTTAGTTCATCAACACAATTCAGTGTTCCAAGAACAGTCAACGCTTTAATATTAACTGGTTCAGGATCAAAGGTATAAAGTTTTAAGTTATCACCAAACGTCTGAAGAAACTTTCTAGTATCTCTACCATCAGCACATCCAATTTCAAAAATTGTTATTTCTTCTTTCTCACCGATTAATTTTTTAATTTGATCATGATTGATTGCCATTTTATTCTCCTAAAACTCTTTTTTGAAATTGAAACTGATTTAATAAATTTTGTAGTCCTTGAGTTTTGTAGTGATTGTATTGAATACCAATGTCTCCACTCATCCAAGGAAGAGTATTGCTTGCATTTTTATAATGAAAAATGAAAGCATCTTGAAGAAGATTTTCATCAGTTTCAAACTTTAACATGTCAACAAAGGTTGGTATAGGAAAATTATTTTCCCTTGCAACTTTCATAATTGAGTTAAAGTTGTTGTAAGCATATTCCCAATAGTTCTCTCTTTCAGTTTGATGTGGGAAAGTACGAAGGTTTGATTCCTGATAATCACGAATTTCTACCTCCCCACTTTCAAAGTTAGCAAACATCTGACCACACCCACTATAGTTTACTTCATATGGAGGTTGAGTATCAACAAGAACTCCCCACTGATCAATATAACGTTCTTTGATTTGATTTTTGTATTTTTCAAGATAGAAACGAACCTCTCCACCAACATCAGTTGCAATACCATCTATATAACCACATCCCCAACTAATCTCTTCTGGATTAGGAAGTTCATATGGTTTGACAAAAATAATACCATTCCAGGTATACTTGAAAGCAATTTTTCCTGGATTTTCTGGACTCTTATATTGTTCGTGATAACGATAAGAAGGAACAAAGGCAAAATTATGAAATTTCATTTCATCAATTAAATCAATGTCTCTAATAAAGAACATATCAGAATCAATAATTATAGAAAGACACTTATTTTTTACAATATAATTTTTCCATCCCCAGGTGAAAGAATATGCACAGGCATTATTACCATTTGTATAACTATTACCATCAAACATTTTAACACCATTAAGGTGTTGAAGTTCTGGATCCAACTCAACACGAATGCACTTTACACCAATATCTTTACAGATGTTACTAATTTCCCCAATTTTTGATTCATCAAATCCACCGTCACCACCAGGACGTTCATTATTAAACACGATAAACTCATAGTCATTTTTAACATGGCGTTTGATCGTCTCATACTGAAGTTGAATGAAGTCCGGACGATTGTGAGAATAGGTATAAATTTTAACTTTACTCATTTGATACTCCTATAGAATTGTTTGGTTTCTTTATACAGTTCATATTCTTTTTTACACTCAGTTCCCGTCATCAAATCACCTTCACGATCTAACCAATACCAATCATCAACAATAGATTCATGAGGTCTCCACCAACCATTAGAAGTTTTAAAATCAAACCAATACTTTGGTGCGATCACGTCACAGTTTTTATTTGTCCAAACAGGCCAAAATGCAAAAGTAGATGAAGAAATAATTGCATTCTTGGCAGTGTTGAGAATTGAATAATCAACTCCAACTGGACCACCAGGATATGCATACCAACCAATACTACCTTGGTATGGATCTTTTTCTTCCATTACGGCAGAACCAACAACTTTAGAAAATGGAATATATTGTCTTGCATGTTCTGGGTCATCAGTCACACACACAAATTTCATATTGGGGTTCTTTTCCAACATATGATTTGCTGCATTTTGATAATATTCTGGAGGAACCCAAGAAGCACCAGTCAAATAATCACCACCACGAAATTGAATTACACAAATATCATCAGACGAATAATCAGTAATTTTATTATCATACTCCAACCACTCAATGATATCATCTCTGCGATCATTAATATATGACATATTCTGAAAATATCCTTCTACCTTTGTATTATCCTGAAGTTCACTCCAAAGATGTTCATCAAAGATATTCATTTCCTCTCCTCCCATATGAAGAGGATATTTTTGCCTACGCTCCAAATAATAGTGATTAATTCCTTCAGGCAATTCAACAGGAGGTCCACCTTCTGGACCGATACCACCTATAACAGGTTTACCCATATCAAAACTAGTCATAAATGCACATGCTTTAAATGGAGTAGTGGGTTTCTTCTGAATACCCCAATCATATCCCATTTTTTCAGCAACTATTCTTGGAACTACAATATGCCAAAGTTGGTTACCAATACCAGAACCATCATATATTTCAGAAACAATCATTTGATTAAACTTGCAAATTTTTCTTTATTGTCCAATATATACTTTGGATAAGATTCATCTAAAGAAATAGTTTTATATGATGCATAATCTCTTCCCAGTGGATCTTTATTGTCTTTAACTCTAGCAACATTCTGTTTGATTTGATCTGTGTTTAACTCTGAGTGAGCAGCACATTCAATTTTTTTCAAAACTCTTTCTTCAACAGAAAGTCCCTCACTTCCAACATAACTCCAGTGCCATCCACCAGGAAAAATTCTATAATTTTTTTCACTTTCCTGTTTACTGCGTAGTTCAGACAAAGTATACTTTTTAAGAATTGACTTTCCAAATACTTTTGTACCCAACCATCTTGGCCTATCTTCATAGTCCCAATCAGGAACCATAGCACGTATTATACCACCAATCTCAACAAGATTCAAGTATCCCATACAATTTTCTTGAGCAAAATGAAAGATTGCATTCTGTTCAAAATATGAACTCAAATCTTGAATTGCCTCTGGATTTGGTACTTCATCAACATCACTCCAAATTATAATATCATCATCAGATATATTTTTAAGAATGATTTTTTTAATATTATCTTTTTGAAAAACATCTCTCTGATATGGATGAAGTTCTGGTGGTGTAGTATCTTCAACAATATTGTGAATGATCTTATGATTAAACTTTTTAAACCTATCTTTGTTCTCTTGATAATAAAGTGGTTTATCAATACCAGAAAATGTTTTTGTTGCTTCACTTAAGATAAAATAATCTACATAAGGATCAAGAACATTTAATCTAATCTCTAAAATATTCAGCTCATTAAAAAAAGGAAAGACATCAAATACTTTCATATTCTTTTCTCATATAGTTAAAAACTTTTTCAATACCAGATTGAATTGTGGTTTTGGGAATCCACCACTTGGTTATATATATATCTGCCCTATTTCTCTTATCTAACTGAACATCGTCTTTTTGATCTGATGGTTGAAGTTTTACATCATATTTGCCCATTAAATTAAACTGCCCCAAAATTATACTAGCAATATCTTTAATTTTTGTGTAATAAAAACTTGTAATGTGCAGATTATCTTCTGGAGTAAAGTCGTTGAAGTTTTCCATTACAGATTCAAGTGCTTCACAACAATCTTCTGCGTAAAGAAAATCACGTTCTTCTTGTCCATCAGTCATCATATCAATCACACCAGTTTCAAATCCTTTACGAATAAAATCAGTAATAACGTGTGCTTTTTCGTGATCATTTTCAATACCATACACATTCCAAAACTTAACAATAAGTCCATTAAGAGATTTTGTGTAAAGTTCACCAACATTTTTCAAAACACCATATGGAGAATAACTCATATTACTCATTTGAGATGATGCAAATATAAACCTTACATTATACTTTTGAAGAAGTGTAAATGCATTTGTCATCAAACGAGTGTTATTATTGATAAATTGAAAGGTGTGTTGATACTTTTTAAGATATCGAGAACCACCAACATCAAATGCAAGAAAAAATACAAAATCTGAATCAGCAATTCTTTTTTCAAGAAGAGAGTTTGGAATTTTCGTCATGTCCTCATCAGGAGTATTAACTAAATCAAACTCATAAACTTGATGTCCTTTATTTTGCAAATACTCTGTCAGATATGCACCGATTTGTCCACGGGAACCTAATACTGTAATTTTCATAGTCAATTTGTAAGTTGTGCATTAATCCAATCATAAGTCTTACAAATACCTTCTTCAAGAGACATTGAATAGTCCCATTGTAATTTTTCACGAATCAAATTATTATTTGAGTTGCGTCCACGAACTCCAAGTGGCCCATCAATGTGCTTTTTAGTGATTGATTTACCTGAAACTCTAGAAGCAGTATCTGCAAGAGTATTGATGCTCACCATTTCTTCAGATCCAATATTCACTGGACCCATAAAATCTGATTGAACAAGACGATAAGTTGCTTCTACACATTCATCAATATAAAGGAATGAACGTGTTTGCTCACCATCTCCCCAAATCTCAATTTCACCACCTTCAGGTGAAAGTTCTGCTACCTTACGACAAATAGCTGCCGGTGATTTTTCTTTTCCCCCTCTCCAAGTTCCTTCTGGACCAAAGATGTTGTGATAACGAGCAACCCTAACAGGAATACCATAATTCCTATTGTATGCAAAATAAAGTCTTTCAGAAAATAATTTTTCCCATCCATATTCGGAGTCTGGGTTTGCAGGGTATGCATCATCTTCTTTGAGTCCAGGATTTTCTACATCCATTTGAATGTGTTCTGGATACATGCAAGCAGAAGAAGAGAAGAAAATTGTTGTTTTATTCACTCCTTTTAATTCATTTAAGTTCTTAAGAGAACAAAGAACATTTAAATTGATTGTTGCAGAATTGTTCATCACATCTGCATCATGATCTCCTGTAAAGATGTAACCTGCACCACCCATATCGGCAGCAAACTGATAGATTTCATCAAAAGTATCAATGATCTTACTGTGAACAAAATTATAAAAATTATTATAAGGACCTTTATATTGAAGAACTTTTTCTACAAAAATTTGATCTGTAAGATCTCCCTGAATAAATTCATCTGCAGCACTCATAGAATGCTCCGGATATTTTATGTCCACACCACGAACCCAATAACCTTCGGATCGCAGTCTTTTAACCATATGACTTCCAATAAAACCACCTGCACCAAGTACAAGTGCAGTTTTCTGATGTTCACTCATAAATTAACGAATAATATCTGTAGTATTTATTATACCAAATATATACTATCAAAGCAAGTTTTTCTTGTACCATTCACAAGTTTCATAAATTCCAGATTCAAGTTTAATCTTGGGAGTCCATTTAAGTTTTTTAATTTTATTTACATTCAACACCTTTCTGAGAGTTCCATTTGGTTTAGAAGTATCCCATTTTATTTCACCAGTATGTCCAACAATGTCTGCAATTGTTTCTGCAAGTTTCTTAATAGTCACATCTTCACCCGTACCGACATTGACGTGTTCAGATTCATTATAATTCTGCATACAGACATAACATGCTTCTGCAAGATCATCCACATGTAGAAACTCCCTCATCGCAGATCCATCACCCCAAAGTGTTACTGAATCACTACTTTGAGTGGATTTATAGAATTTTGCAATCATTGCAGGAAGAACGTGGGAAGTTTCTAAATCAAAGTTGTCACCAGGACCATAAAGATTTGTTGGCATTAAAGAGATTGCATTAAAACCATATTGTTGACGATATGCCTGACACATTCTCATTCCTGCAATTTTGGCAATTGCATATGCACTATTAGAAGATTCTAAAGGACCGATCATTAACTGATCTTCGGTAATTGGAATATTTGGATGTTTTGGATAAATGCAAGAAGATCCAAGAAATAGTAATTTTTTAACTCCATAATCATAAGAAGTATTAATGATATTTGATTGAATCATCAAATTATCATAAATGAATTCTGCAGAATATGTTTTATTTGCCATGATGCCACCAACTTTGGCAGCAGCAAGAAAAACGTATTCTGGTTCTTCTGAACAAAAATATCTTTCAGTTTCTTCCTGATTTGTAAAATCTACGTCATCACGAGTTCCTTTGATAATATTAGTACAACCTTTACTTTCAAGGTTTCTTACAATTGCCGATCCAACCATTCCTTTGGCACCAGCAACTAATATTTTAGAATTAATATTCATAATATTTTTTGTTTTTATAAAATAAAGTTTAAACAACCTTTATTTGGGTCTTTCGGGCTCCACCAGTACTTTTAAAGTCTTTCCGTGACTAAGTGTAATGCCGATATGCAGGAACACCATCAGGATCAAGCCAACGACAATACTCAATGTCTTCCATAGCAGTACAGCACTGCATAGAGTTGTCAAAAAGATAAATGTCATACCAGTGTTTGGTATATTCATTCTTCTTTTGCATTCTATAGTCGGTTAATCCATTGATCTCAAGAATACCTGCATCAACGAAACGGTATCCTTCCCGCTCAAAAATAACTTTACTCATATCACTCCAACAGTTTCAAGATCCTGAGCAATACATTCAATCAGAATATCATAATTATCCAATGGATCTTCGGAAAAAATGACTCCTTCATTTTGATAATAACGACGAACTTTTTTGTAAAGTTTTGGATTCTTTACATCAAGAAAGATTTCACCATTTACAGCAGAACGAAGTGTGTTGACTTCTTTTTTGAACTTTAAAACGACTGACATTGTAATGATTGTTGACTCTGGTATTATAGGGTGAATTGAATTGAAAGTCAAGTGGTTGATGAGTTCTCATCTTTCCAAACTTTTTCCATCGGATCCGCACCAGTCATTAAGATTTCACAAGCCCTTTTATAATACATATTGTTAGTATTTCCTGACTCTTCCATTACACCCTTTATTCTTTTCCAATTTTCCCGAGTCTGGTTGTCCATAAACACGAAAATAAATGTTTTTATATTTATAAACGGAAAGAGTGAGATTCGAACTCACGGAGGATTTCACCTCGACAGTTTTCAAGACTGTTGCCTTAAACCACTCGGCCATCTTTCCTTATCGTATCTCAAAGTCCAGTTTACGAACCTTACGATTTCTCCTTTCTTCTTGAAATTGTAAATCTTCTCTGGTAAGAACTGCTGATTTTGAGACTTCTTTTGTTGAGTTTAGCATTATCACTCTGGACAAGTCAACAGCAGTAATTTTATCACCACAAACAGTTGCCATATTTGGACAACCACAAGACACCGTTTTGGTTGGGTGTGAAGTCAATTCTTTATTACAATCTTTACATCTAATGCTTAACATTGTCCCTTTTTTACGTATTTATAATGAGACTCCACAACCTGGATTCGAACCAGGGACCAAGTGATTAACAGTCACCGACTCTACCGCTGAGCTATTGTGGAATAAATTATCCCAAAAAGGGAAAGCGAAATAGCGGATTCGAACCGCTGACGTTCTGCTTGGAAGGCAGACATTCTACCGCTGAATTAATTTCGCATAAAGTAATCATAAATTATTTCATTGTGTTTGTCAAG
>SXGQ01222250.1_pt1 | contig 19564 bp, 18 predicted proteins | sample 3178371 | NCBI WGS metagenome assembly SXGQ01 (sample SAMN11356859, study PRJNA531348) | freshwater metagenome | isolation source: freshwater sample F1-20 | place: China: Fuxian Lake, Yuxi | collected 2017-12-25 | reverse complement strand
TGGAGTCAATTTCTGATGCTCCAATCTCGGCTATTGGGGTTGGCCAGGCACGAGATGCCACAATCACTCTTAGAGATTTCACTAAATAATTTAAGGATTCACAATTTCCGATATTGAGCAGAAGGCAACCTTTAAAGATGCCTTCAAGATCAAAGACTTTCGTTTGTTGTGGAGTGCTGGCGCATTAGCAGTAATTGGTGACCAAGTATTTCCAATCGCAATTGCCATCACCATGCTTGATCGAGGAGCAGGTGCTAGCGAATTGGGCTTAGTGCTCGCAGCTCGAGTTTCAGCTTTTGTAGTGATGTCGTTGGTTGGTGGAGTTTGGGCTGATCGCCTGCAACGCAAAACTGTGATGATCTACACCGACATTACCCGACTATTTATTGGAATTGGTCTGTTTATTGCAGCTCCAGCTGCCCCAACAGCCGTGTTAGTTGTATTTGTATTCCTCGCTGGCACTGCAACCGCATTTGGAATGCCTGCCTCAGGGGCAATATTGCCCACAATATTGCCCAAAGAGTTTTTACAGCCAGCAAATGCTGCCCGTGTTATTACGTCAAGGCTTGGAAACATTGTGGGGCCAGGAATTGCTGGAATCTTGATTGCAACAGTTGGTGCCAGATATGGGTTCTTATTCACGGGCATCATGTTTGCAGTTGGCACACTACTTTTAGTTCGAATTAATGAACCAAAGGTTGAAGTGGATAGAACTATTAAGCCTTCATTTGTTAGAGAACTCAAAGAAGGCTTAAGTTTGGTGTGGCAGATTAGGTGGGTTGCCTGGTCTATTGCTGCTTTTTCAGTATCAATTACTTTTGTCATAGGCGCTGAGATTGTGCTAATTCCAATTATCAGTCGACGTGAGTTTGGCACTGACTTTGTCTATACGACAGCCATGGCAGTATTTAGTGCAGGAGCAGTTTTAACTGCACTGGTTGCTGCTAGGTGGAAATCTCGCTACCCAGGGCTTATGTCAGTGATCTTTTGGTCATTCTTTGCAAGTGTTCCGCTTGCACTCGCTTTCGCTGATTCAGCTTGGGTGATCATCTTGGCTTATTTTGTAGCAGGTATGTCCACAGAGCCTCTTGGAGTATTTTGGACATCAGCGCTGCAGCGAGAAGTTCCAGATGAACTTCGAGCAAGGGTGATGTCTGTTGATGCAATGGCCTCAACAGCGCTGATGCCTATTGGTATGGCTATTGCGGGTCCCATGATGGGAATTTTTGGTGAAACTAATTACTTGATGTTTGGTGTGGCTGTTTTCTTAAGTGCAAACCTATTAATTTTGTTCGTTCCAGGATTTATCAGAATGAAGACACCAACAAAAAGCTAATTACTCAGAGATATCAGTAATGTGAAAGTTCAAATTTGATTTGCTTGGGGTTGGACCGCGCTGACCTTGATACCTTGAGCCATAGATTGCAGATCCGTACGGATGCTCTGCAGCACTAGATAATCTAAACAAACAAAGCTGACCAATCTTCATTCCAGGCCAGAGCTTTATGGGAAGTGTGGCCACATTAGACAATTCCAAAGTCACATGCCCACTAAAGCCTGGGTCAATAAACCCAGCTGTTGAATGTGTTAATAAACCTAAACGACCTAAAGATGACTTACCTTCTAGTCTGCCAGCAATGTCATCTGGCAGTGTTATAACTTCATAGGTTGAAGCCAACACAAACTCTCCTGGGTGCAAGATGAATGCTTCGTCAGCTGCAGTCTCAACTGGACGCGTTAAATCTGACTGTTCAGTTGCAGGATCAATAAATGGGTAACGATGATTTTCAAAGGTGCGATAAAAGCGATCTAAGCGGACATCAATGCTGCTTGGCTGAACCATGGATAGATCAAATGGCGCTAACTGCACCCGACCCTGGGCTATTTCGGCTTTGATATCTCGATCACTGAGGAGCACCTGCGAAGCCTAGATGGCTTCGGGGGCTATGAGTAACCTTGGTGGGTAACAATGTCGCGGATGTAGTGAAATGGCATCACGTCAGCTTCCCAAGCTGACAGCGCGGGTTCGATTCCCGTCATCCGCTCAAATCCCCCCCCATCTGGGCTTAACTCAGCCTGAGAAGTAACCGACAAAACGGACAATTTGAGGTGCGCTTGGTCAAAGGTAGGTCAAACTAGTACTTATGAGAAGCAACTCTAGGTTCTACCAAACTTTAAGCAGCCTGGCTTTAGCCATGCTGCTTAGCTTTAGTGGTAGCACTATGAGTTTTGCAGAAACAAACATTTTAACTTTAGAAGAACAAGAACAATTACGTTTATTACGAAGTGACCTAAATCTAATTAGCCAATTTGGTGGCATCATCGAAGGTGTGAATGCACCAAGAGATGCTTACGAAGGATTTAGTAAAGGTTTTAACGTTGAAAGATCACTTCAAGCTGGTAGAGCAATTGCCGGGTCTTTTCGCAGCGACTTGCTTTTGATATCTCAATTTGGCGGAATCATTGAAGGTGTGAATGCGCCAGGAGACAAGTACCAGGGATTTACTTTTGGTTATGACGTAGCGAAATCTTTAGCAGCAGGTCGTGCTGTTTTCACAAAACCTTCCCCGGTTGCACCACCGGTAGTGGTTGTGGAAAAAGCCCCAACGAAGATTCCTATCGAAGTTGTGAAACCACCTCAGATATTTAATGGCCCAGTTGCAATTGAAAACAAAGGTCTTGTTTATACCGAAGGATCAACAATCACAATCAATGTGATTGTGAACAGCCCCAAATCAACAAAAGGCACTTTATTCTTTCTTGAAGGCAAGAAAACAACAGTCTTAGAAACAAAAGATATTGCTCCTGATGGCACCCTATCTTTTGTAACACAAGGGGCTATTGGGTCTTATTTTGTTCTGTTAAATACAGGGGAGCGAAGCGAGTCTGTGGCATTTGATGTTCGGCCTTTCGGATTAGTTGGAATCAGAATCCTTAATGCAGCAAATCCAGCCACAATCGCAGTGCCGGTTGGGGATTTAGGGCCTGGTTGGAGTGTGATCTTGGTTAGAGATGGTCGTGACTACTTATTTAGGGCCATAACAAAAGAAAACCGTGGCGAGCCAATTAGGTTTAGATTGCCTGCGGCCGAAGCCCGATACACCGTAAAAGCAGAATTTAAGTATCAAGTAACAGATGCTCGAACAGGAGAGCTGCTTAATAAGACTCGAGTATTTGAAGACCCATTTGGTGGGGCAATTCTCACTCGCAACTCCTAAATAAAGCCAGTGGCCGTTGCTTTCGTTTCAATTCTTGCAAGTTAGAGATAATTAGCCCCTAATGAAGATTCTGGTATTGGGCTCAGGCGCTAGAGAACACGCAATCGTTGGCAAATTACTAACAGAGCCAAAAGTTGACTCTGTTTATTGTGCTCCTGGAAATATTGGAATTGCTAGATCTGGGGCAGAATGCTTCGAGATTGAAATTCTAAGTAAAGACGCAGTTGTTGATTTAGCTAATCAACTTAAACCAGATCTGGTTGTGGTTGGCCCTGAAGCGCCACTAGTAATTGGAATTGCAAATGCTTTGCGGGCTAGTAATTTTGTAGTCTTTGGACCAAATCAAGGTGCTGCCCAGATTGAGGGCAGTAAAGAGTTTGCCAAAAAGATCATGAAACATGCAAAAGTACCAACTGCTAGATCAATATCCTGCAGCACCAAAGTTGAGCTAATTTCTGCACTCAAACAGTTTGACCCCCCTTATGTTGTTAAAGACGATGGGTTAGCAGCTGGCAAAGGGGTAGTTGTAACCAAAGACAAAGTGGAAGCCTTGAATCATGGCTTAAATTGTTTTGAAGGTCACTCAAAAGTATTGGTTGACGAGTATTTAGCAGGGCCAGAGATTAGTGTTTTTTGTATTACAGATGGTAAAACCGTTTATCCAATGCTTCCAGCCCAAGACTTCAAAAGAATCTTTGATAATGACCTTGGCCCAAATACTGGCGGGATGGGTGCTTACGCACCACTCCCTTGGACTAACCCAGATCTTCTAACTATTGTAAAAGAACAAATTGCTCAACCAGTTATTGATGCATTAAGAGAACAGGGCAATAGTTTCTGCGGTGTGCTTTATTGCGGATTAGTGCTAACAGATTCAGGTTTAAAGGTAATTGAATTTAATGCCAGATTTGGTGACCCAGAAACTCAGGTAGTGCTTGCCCTTCTAGATAGCTCACTTGCAGAATTACTGCACCATGCTGCCAGCGGCACTTTAAATCAAATTGAACCACCAGTATTTAAGAGTGGGGCTGCAGTCACGGTTGTAATGGCATCTGATGGCTACCCAGCATCTAAGAGCATTGGTGATTCAATCTCTGGCATCGAGGATGAACTGGCAAATACTCAAATTCAGCATGCTGGGACCAAAGTGCAAGAGGGTCAGATAGTTACCAATGGTGGGCGGGTGCTCGCTATTACAGCATATGGCTCGAACCTAACTGAGGCTAGAAGTTTGAGTTATCAAGCAGTGTCTAGAATTAAGTTCCGTGGTGCTCAATTTCGAACAGATATAGCCCTAAAGGCGGCCAATGATGAATCAGGTAAGTGATGTATTGGCCACCCGCTACGCATCTAAAGAGATGCGAGATATCTGGAGCCCAGAAGCCAAGATAATTCTGGAACGTGAGTTTTGGATTGCAGTATTGAAGGCGCAACAAAGTTTAGGAATTGATATCCCCCAAGCTGCAATTGAGGCATATCAAAAAAGTATAGATAAAGTCGATCTTGCCTCAATTGCTAAGCGAGAACAGAAGACCAAGCACGACGTTAAAGCTCGAATTGAAGAATTCAATGAGATAGCAGGCTTTGAGCATATCCATAAAGGATTAACCTCAAGAGATTTAACAGAAAATATTGAGCAGATGCAAATCAAGAAAAGTTTGGAGTTAGTTCAAAATAGAGTTGTCACTATTTTGGCTAGTTTAAGCAGACTTGCAAATGAGCATAAAGAACTTGTGATTACTGGCAGATCACACAATGTGGCAGCACAGGTGACAACTTTAGGTAAGCGGTTTGCAACTACTGCTCAAGAGCAATTACTTGGCTTTAATCGCTTAACGCAGTTACTAGCAACCTACCCAGCTAGAGGTCTAAAAGGCCCAGTTGGAACTGCCCAAGACGCTTTGGATTTATTGGATCAAGATCAAACAAAATTAAGAGATCTAGAAGAAACGATTGCTAAGCATCTAGGTTTTAATCAAACACTTACAAGTGTGGGTCAGATTTATCCAAGGTCTCTTGATTATGAAGTTGCAACTTTGCTCTACCAGTTAGCTTCCCCTGCATCATCGCTTGCCACCACTATTCGATTAATGGCTGGCTTTGAGTTGGTGAGTGAAGGTTTTGCTGATGGACAAGTTGGATCATCTGCTATGCCACACAAAGTAAATGCTCGATCAAGCGAGCGAATCAATGGGTTACATGTGGTTTTAAATGGATATGTGTCAATGCTGGCAGACATTTCAGGCAAACAATGGGCTGAGGGCGATGTCTCTTGTTCAGTTGTACGACGAGTTGCTTTGCCTGGAATGTTTTATTCTTTTGATGCCATTGTGGAAACATTGTTAACAGTATTACAAGGCTTCACGGTGTATGAATCAGCTGTTAAATCAGAAGTGGATAGATACCTGCCTTTCCTGGCTACCACTAAAGTATTAATGGCTGCAGTTCAAGGTGGAGTTGGTAGAGAAACAGCTCATAAAGTGATTCAAGAGCATGCGCTGGCAGCAGCTAGCAATCTAAGAGATGGTGCTCAAGTTAATGACTTCTTCAAAAGACTAAGCACAGATGCCAGGCTTGGCATTGATCTTCAAACCCTAAACTCTTTTATCGAGTCACCAATAGATTTAGTGGGGGCAGCTGTTGCCCAGGTTGATCAAATTGTTGATCAATGCCAACAGATAGTTGCTAAATTCCCTGAAGCGAAGAACTACCAGCCCAGCCCGATTCTGTGACCGATTCAAATCCTTGGCAGCTGCCACCAACTTTTAAACATCTACATTCAGGCAAAGTTAGAGACCTGTATCAAACTCCTGAAGGTAATTTGTTAATGATTGCCAGTGATCGAATAAGTGCATTTGATTATGTCTTAAGTTCTAAAATTCCTGATAAAGGAAAGATTCTAACTGCGCTATCTTTATGGTGGTTTGATCAATTAACTCAAATAGTGCCAAATCATTTAATCTCAACAGATGTTCCTGCAAGCGTTACGGGTAGGGCTGTGATTGTTGAAAAACTTGAGATGCTGCCAATTGAATGCGTGGTTCGAGGTTATTTAGTTGGCAGTGGTTTCCAAGATTACGAATTAACTGGCAGCATCTGTGGGCATAAGCTTCCAAAAGGTCTGCAACTAGCAAGCAAACTTCCAACAGCAATATTTACCCCTGCTACTAAAGCAGAAATGGGTGAACATGACCAAAACATCAGCATGGATGAAGTGATTAATTTGATAGGAACTGACCTTGCAAGCAAGGTTGAGCAAATTTCTTTAGAAATTTACAATAAGGCAAGCCAGATTGCCTTGAACAAGGGCGTGGTCTTGGCAGATACTAAATTTGAATTTGGGGTTAGATCAGATGGCACGTTAGTGCTAGCCGATGAAGTGCTAACCCCTGATTCATCTAGGTTCTGGGACCCAACAAAGATTGAGTTGGGTTCGTCTCCAGAATCTTTTGATAAACAATTTGTTAGAAATTGGCTGTTATCAAAAGAGAGTGGTTGGCAAAAAGATCTAACCCCACCACCTGTGTTGCCAGATCAGATAATCTCCCAAACTGCTGCTAAATATCAACAGGCATATCGGTTATTGACTGGGAATGGATGGGTGATTTAGTGTGATTTTGGGTAGGGCGATTAAGTGTGTAACTAGTAAGGTGGGCCTGTGGAACGCGTAATAGTTGATGTGATGTTGAAATCAGAGATATTAGACCCGCAAGGCAGAGCCATTGCGGGCACTTTAAATCGCTTAGGACACGATCAGATTGCAAATGTTCGCCAAGGTAAAAGATTTGAGATTGAAGTCTCTGGTGAAGTTACTGACGAAGTATTAGACCAAATTGAAGAGTTAGCCAAAACAGTTTTAAGCAACCCAGTAATTGAAACTTATGCGATCTATTTAGATGAACAGGAAGCCCAGTGACCACTCGGGTTGGCGTTATCACCTTCCCTGGGACTTTAGATGATCGCGATGCAGCCACTGCTGTGACAATTGCTGGTGCTCAAGCCCAACCAATTTGGCATAAAGAAAAAAGCCTGAAGCAAGTAGATGCGGTGATTTTGCCAGGTGGCTTCTCTTATGGCGACTACATGCGAACAGGTGCTTTAGCCAGTCTTTCGCCAATTATGGAAGCAGTTGTTGAAGCAGCCAAAGAAGGTATGCCAGTTCTAGGCATTTGTAATGGTTTTCAGATGCTCTGTGAAACAGGACTACTGCCAGGGGCACTAACTAGAAACACTGGGCTTCATTTCATTTGCCGCCCTGAGATCATCAAAATTGAATCAAACACAACTGCTTGGACAAACTCTTTTGAAGTCGGCGAAGAGCTATTGATACCTGTAAAAAATGGTGAGGGTTGCTTCCAAGTTTCTAACGAAGGGCTTGCTGAAATTGAAGCTGAAGGTTTAGTGGTTGCAAGATATCAAGATAACCCAAATGGTTCTGTTGCAAATATTGCAGCTTTGCGAAATACCCAAGGAAATGTGGTGGGCATCATGCCGCACCCAGAACATGCAGTTGATTCATTAGTCGGTCCAAGCATTGATGGCTTGGGATTTTTCTGGTCTATTGCTGGAGTTACTATTTAATGAATCTAGACACTGTTCAACAAGCCATTGGAAATTCAAACCAAGCTCAGCCCTGGGCAAAGCTTGGTTTGAAAGAAGATGAGTATTTGCGAATAAAAGAAATCTTGAATAGGCGCCCAACTAGTGCAGAGCTAGCTATGTATTCAGTTATGTGGAGCGAACACTGTTCTTATAAGAGCAGCAAGGTTCATCTAAAACAATTTGGTGAGAAAACACCAGAGAATGACTGCTTGCTGGTTGGTATTGGTGAGAATGCAGGAGTTGTAGATATTGGGGATGGCTGGGCTGTTACTTTCAAAGTTGAATCTCATAATCACCCATCATTTATTGAGCCTTATCAAGGTGCTGCAACTGGAGTTGGCGGCATTGTGCGAGATATTTTGGCTATGGGGGCTAGACCTCTAGCAGTTATGGACTCGTTGAGGTTTGGTGATCCAAAAGCTAAAGACACTGCTCGAGTATTAAATGGAGTTGTTTCTGGCATTGGTGGTTACGGAAACTCGCTTGGGCTACCAAATATTGGTGGCGAAACATATTTTGATGCTAGCTATGCTGGCAATCCGCTAGTTAATGCATTGTGTGTAGGCGCTATGCGACATGAAAATATCTTGACTTCTGGAGCAGATGTAGTTGGCAGCAAGGTTGTTCTTTATGGGTCTGCAACTGGAGGCGATGGAATTGGTGGTGTCTCAGTTCTAGCCTCAGAAGTATTTGATGAATCAGCTGCATCAGCTCGCCCTTCAGTGCAAGTGGGAGACCCCTTTATGGAGAAACTCCTAATTGAAGCCACCTTAGAAATGGCCCGGGCCGATTTAATCGAGGCAATTCAAGACTTAGGTGGAGCTGGTCTTTCATGTGCCACATCCGAGATGGCCAGCAATGGAACCGGTGGGATGCGAATCAATTTGGATCTGGTGCCACTTAGAGATGATTCTTTAAGCCCAGAAGAAATCTTGATGAGTGAGAGCCAAGAGCGAATGTGTGCGATTGTGGCACCAGAGAATCTTGATCAAGTGTTAGCAATATGCGATAAATGGGATTTGACTGTAACAGTGATTGGTGAAGTAACTAACGAAGACAAGTTAAGAATCTTTTGGCATGGTGAGTTAATTGTGGAAGTGCCAGCAAGATCGGTAGCTCACGATGGACCAATTTATGAACGACCATTTCATAAACCAAAATATCAAGATGCTTTACAAGCAAATTCGGCTAGTAATTTGCCAAGACCAACTACTGGTGCAGAACTCAAGCAGACAGCATTAAAGGTGCTCTCAGATCCAAATGTGGCTGACAAGTCGTGGATCACTGAGCAATATGACCGCTATGTGCGCGGAGATACTGTTTTATCTGCTCCTGATGATGCTGGAGTTATTCGAGTGGATCGAATCGGTGGCAGAGGCGTTGCCATCGCTTTAGATGGCAACGCTCGCTACACCTATCTAGATCCTTATCTTGGCGCTCAATTATCTTTGTGTGAGGCTTATCGAAATGTGGCAATGTCTGGTGCTAAACCATTGGCTGTAACCAACTGCCTTAATTTTGGAAGTCCTGAAGATCCAGAAGTTATGTGGCAATTTGAGCGTGCAGTCACCGGACTTGCTGATGCAGCTTTAGAGTTTGGAACTCCTGTTACAGGTGGAAACGTTTCTTTTTATAATCAAACTGGCGATCAAGCAATATTGCCAACACCTGTTATCGGAGTGTTAGGTGTGCATAAAGAAGTTGGCCAAAGAATCACCAGAGCATTTCAATCAACTGATGCACCAGTTTATTTAGTAGGTAGCACAGAATCAGAGTTAGATGGATCGCTTTGGGCCAAGATCATGCACAACCATTTAGGTGGAATGCCACCAAAAGTTAAGTTTGATGAGGAAAAACTCTTGGCACGACTCATGCGAAATTTGGCTCAATTTAGTCTGGCTGAAGCAGCACATGATTTATCAGATGGTGGCTTATTAGTGGCTATCGCAGAGTTAATCTTTGACTCAGGAATTGGAATTGAGTTAGAGCTGCCAGATGATCTGTCTGTTTTTGAATATTTGTTCAGTGAAACACAAGCCAGAGCAGTCTTAGTTGTTAAGCCAGCTGCCGACGATGCATTTATCAAAATCTGCGAGCAATTAGAACTTGGTGTTACCAGAATTGGACGAACTACTGAGATTGGCTCAGGTTTAGCAGTTTTGGGTGAGTTTGAGATCACTCATGATGATCTTGCGGGTTCTTTGACTAGCCCCCTTCTGGGCTAACCCTTCTATCTGCTAAATACAGCCAGATTCGTGAGGAAATTTGCCAGTAGATCGGCCTGGGCATAGGGTTGGGGAATAAAGAAAGGATTTTCTTGCGTAAATACCTAGCCTTCGGAACAGCCCTTCTAGCACTTGTGGCAGTTGCTGGCTGTTCGACTTCTTCGAACTCGGAAGCCAAGTCACTAACTATTTATTCTGGAAGATCTGAAGATTTCATCGGACCATTTTTAGAACAGTTCAGTCAAGAATCTGGTTATGAACTAAATGTTCGGTATGGCGATTCAGCAGAGCTAGCAGCTCAAATATTGGAAGAAGGTAGTAACTCACCAGCAGACATATTCATCTCACAAGATGCGGGTGCTCTAGGAGCTGTTTCAGAACAAGGACTACTTGCAACATTATCTGCACAAATACCTAGCAAACTACCCACAGAATTTATCTCTGAAGACAAAACCTGGGTAGGACTCACAGGCCGTGCAAGAGTATTTGTATACAACCCAACTACTCTTGTTGCCACCCCAAACACAATTGATGATTTAGGAAATGCCAAATTTATGCCACCTGTTGGCATAGCACCCACGAATGCATCATTTCAGTCGTTTGTAACTGCTGTTAGAAATGCTAGAGGTGATGAAGCTACCAAACAGTGGCTCACAGCTCTCAAGTTCAATAGCAGAATTTATGAAAAGAATTCGCAGATTGTAGAAGCAGTTGAAGCAGGTGAGATCCAGTTAGGACTTGTTAATCATTACTATGTTTGGGAGATATCTCAAGAACTAGGTAAAGAACTTAAAGCTAAAAACGGTTTCTTCGCTGATGGTGATCTAGGTAACCTAATAAATGTTTCTGGTGCAGGCGTATTCAAAACTGCTAAGAATCCAGCTGGCGCAAATGCTCTTATCGAATACTTATTGACTGAAAAAATCCAAGAACAGTTTGTGCAGCAAACCTATGAATATTCAGTTTTAACTGGGATTAATCCACCAAAGGGGCTGCCAGCACTTGGTGAGACTGGTGCACCAGTTGTAGATCTAAATTCTCTAAAAGATTTAGCAGCAACGCAGAGATTATTAGTTGAGGTTGGCTTACTTTGACCAATAGCGCTGTTACAGATAAAGAAACGTTTAAGTCAGATGCTGACTTAAACGAGTTAACCCCACCTAGGTGGTTATCTGGAACAGCGCTGTTGACTTTGAGTTTGGCAGTTATTCCATTTGGATATCTGCTAGTTAGAGCTACCTCAAATGGATTTAGTGCTGTGCTTGATGTGGTCTTTAGAACAAGAACTGTTGAAACTTTCTTTAATACCTTGTTTTTAGCCTTATTTGTGGGCTTGTTAGCCCTAGTGCTTGGAACGGTATCGGCTTGGATTATTCAACGAACTGATATCTATTTCCCCAGATATTTTCTGGTGCTAGCAACTTTGCCGCTAGCAATACCTTCTTATGTGCTCACCTATACCTGGATTGCATTAATTCCTAGTTTTTCTGGGTTCTTTGCAGCAGTTTTGATACTTACCTTAACTACCACCCCATATGTGACCTTGGCTGCTCTAGCAGTGCTGCGTCGAATTGATAACAATCAGGAAGAGTCTGCTAGAGCGTTAGGTTTTTCAACTGCAGCTGTTGCTCGAAAAATAATCTGGCCACAAGCTAGACCCACAATTTTGGCTAGCTTGTTGTTAGTTGTGCTTTATGTGTTTAGTGATTTTGGGGCAGTTTCACTACTTCGAGTTGATACCTTTACGCGTGTAATTCATACCATGTATAAAGCATCGTTTGATCGAACTGCAGCAGCCGTTATAGCTATTGCATTGGTGCTGCTGGCAGTTTTGATCATTTGGCTAGAGCGCAAACTTCGAGGAAGACAAGTAAGCAGCAGAACAGGTCTTGGCACTGCTAAGCAAGTTCCAGTCATCAAAATTGGGCAATACAAATGGGCTGCCATGCTGTTTTTGGGTCTGCTAGCGGTTGGCTCAATTGGGGTTCCAATTTGGACTTTATTGACTCGATTCTTTGCCAATGATGTTGTGATTGATTCCGCTAGCTTGGTTAGCTCAACCCTTGCAACCTTAGTGGCATCTTTTTCAGGTGCTGTGGTTGCAATGAGTTTGGCGCTACCACTTGGTGTGTTGTTGGCTAGATACCAATCAAAAATTTCTAGAGTTTCTGAATTCTCAATTTTGTTAACACATGCTCTTCCTGGTGTGGTAATTGGGCTTGCACTAGTGGCAATTGGATCCAAGATTCCTGTTTTGTATCAATCACTTCCGCTTCTGGCTTTCTCTTATGCAGTTTTGTTCTTGGCAAAAGCGGTTGGATCAATTCGAACAAGTGTGGCACGCGTTCCTAAAGTATTAGATGATGTTTCGAGATCACTTGGGTTGACTAATCTTGAAACTCTAAAGCGAATCACATTACCGCTGGCTGCACCAGGAGTTTTGACAGGCTTTTTATTGGTGCTGCTAACTGCCATGAAGGAATTGCCAGCCACCTTGATGCTGCGCCCTACAGGTTATGAAACATTGGCAACCGAGATCTGGGCTGCAACCAACATCTCTCGATATAGCGAAGCGGCCCCGTATGCACTGGTGTTAATTGTGATTGCGGCAATTCCTACATATCTATTAAGCAGACCTGATCGAGCAGGTTCTGCAGATACCCAAGAGAATATGAGCCTATGACCAGGTTAAGTATTGATGGCCTCACAGTCACATACGCCAAACGCCCAGTATTGAATGAATTGTCTTTGACAATTCCATCTGGGGCGTTTGCTGCAGTGTTGGGACCATCTGGCTGCGGCAAAACAACTTTGCTTCGAGCCATTGCAGGTTTTATTTCTCCTTTTAGTGGTGCAATTCGATTTGATGACAACTTGGTGAGCATCAGCTCAATTGTAGTTCCACCAGAGCGACGTAAAGTTGGTTATGTGGCTCAAGAAGGTGCATTGTTTCCGCACCTTTCTGTTTATGAGAATATTGCTTTTGGTCTAAAAACTGAGAACAAATCAGAGACAGTGTCTGAGATGTTGGAGTTAATAGGTATGCAGAAATTTGCTAAGCGCATGCCCGCAGAGCTAAGTGGTGGCCAACAAACACGAGTAGCACTTGCTAGATCTCTAGCCACAAAACCATCAGTTATGTTGCTAGACGAACCATTTAGTGCATTAGATGCTGCATTGCGTGATGAACTTAGATCTGAAGTTGTAGCACTATTAAAAGCTGCGAAAACTACAACCTTGATGGTGACTCATGACCGCGAAGAAGCATTAGTCAGTGCTGATCTGGTGGCTTTAATGAGACGTGGTCAGATTGTGCAAGTGGGCAGTCCTGCTGAGGTTTATCGAAATCCCATCTCACCAGAGATCGCAATTAGCACTGGAGATGTTTTGGTATTGGATGCAGCACAGTCCAGCACAGGTGAGTTTAGTTTTGCTTTAAATCAGAAACCAAGGTCAGCAAATAGTGTTTTGGGCAAAGTGATTATTCGACCAGAAGAGATCAATATCTCCAGCAACACAACCGCTGGTGTTTTGGCAACAATTGCCAAGATTGATTACTACGGCCATGACGCTGTCATTCATTTAAGTGTTGCTGGCAGCCCAGATCAGCTAATTGATGCTCGAGTGCCCGCACCTGTGGACTTTGAGGTGGGACAAGCCGTCGGCTTAGAGCATGTGGGGCCAGTTCGCTGGTTTCCTAACCCAACCTAAGAAATCAACTAGGCTCAGCGCGTGATTAGGGCTGACGGCCGCTTGGGCCATGAATTAAGTCCAGAAGAACATCTACCACAAGATGCTTGTGGAGTTTTTGGCATATTTGCACCAGACGAAGATGTTGCTCGCTTAACTTATTTTGGTTTATACGCATTACAACACCGTGGCACTGAATCTGCAGGAATTGCAGTGTCTGATGGTGAATCAATTATGGTTTATAAAGACATGGGGTTAGTTGCTCAAGTATTTAATGATTCCAACCTTGAAGGTTTAAAGGGCTATATTGCAGTGGGTCACACCCGCTACTCCACAACAGGATCATCTAATTGGGAGAACGCCCAACCAACTTTTCACTCTAGTGAGCACCGCCAAATAGCACTAGGTCACAACGGAAACTTGATGGGTGTGGACAAACTGCAAGATGTTTTAATTGATGAGAAGCGCATTATTGATGGTAAAAAGCTTCGAGGAACTTCTGACACCGAAGTAGTAGCAGCTTTGATTGCCTCGAACCCACTGCCCACAACCAATGAAGCACTATTGGCGGAACTTCCTAGACTAAAGGGCGCATTCTCATTTGTGTTAACAGATGCTAAATCTTTAATAGGAATTAGAGACCCAAATGGAATTCGCCCATTAGTAATTGGTGAGTTGGATAAGGGTTATGTAATAACCAGCGAAACCGCAGCTTTAGATATTGTTGGTGCTAGGTTCATTAGAGAAGTTGAACCAGGTGAGATTGTCACCATAAATGAAACAGGAATAAGTAGTGCACGGTTTGCCAAAGCCACCCCAACTCATTGCTTGTTTGAGTATGTGTATTTAGCAAGACCTGATACGAACTTAAGTGGTCGATCAGTGCATGCCACCCGAGTTGAGGTTGGTCGCAGGTTGGCACATGAACACCCTGCACCTGGTGAGTTAGTAATACCAGTTCCAGATTCTGGAACACCTGCCGCAGTTGGCTACGCCCAAGCATCTGGTATTCCGTTTGCTCAGGGACTGATTAAGAATGCCTATGTTGGCAGAACTTTCATTCAACCCACTCAAACCATTCGACAACTTGGTATTAAATTAAAGCTGAACCCACTTAGAGAAGTAATTGAGGGCAGACGTTTAGTAGTAGTTGATGACTCAATTGTTAGAGGTAATACCCAAAAAGCCATCATTAAAATGCTCAAAGATGCTGGGGCCCTCGAAGTGCACGTTCGAATCTCAGCTCCACCTGTTCTTTGGCCATGTTTCTATGGAATTGATTTTGCCCAAAGAACAGAACTAATTGGTCATGAGCGAACAATTGATGAGATTAGAGAATTCATAGGGGCTGACTCATTAGGTTATGTTTCTTTAGATTCACTAATACAAGCCACCAAGCAGGCTGCAAATACTTTATGCAAGGCCTGCTTTGATGGCAAGTATCCAATTGAAGTAGCCGAAGATGTGAAGCTGGGTAAACACCATCGAGAACTTCCGGTGTTAAATGACTAGCTATCAAGATGCTGGTGTAAACACCCAAGCTGGTGAATTGGCAGTAAGTTTGATGAAGAAAGCTATTAATTCAGCACAACGCAGCGAGTCTTATGGTGAATTTGGTGGCTTTGCTGGATTGTTTGATGCATCCAAATTAAAGAATTACCAAAAGCCGCTGCTTGCAACTGCAACCGATGGTGTTGGGACCAAGATTGAAATTGCGCGTAAGCTCGATATCCACAACACCATCGGTATTGATTTGGTAGCCATGGTGGTTGATGATCTAGTAGTAACAGGTGCTGAGCCACTTTTTATTACCGATTACATTGCATGCGGCAAAGTTGAACCTAAAAAAATTGCAGAGATTGTGTCTGGCATAGCTGCTGGTGCTCAGTTGGCCAATGTGTCTCTTCTTGGTGGTGAAACAGCTGAGCACCCAGGACTTATGCAGCCTGATGAATATGACTTAGCTTGTGCTGGAACTGCAGTGGTTGAAGAAGCAGATTTGTTAGGTAAGCACAAAGTGGCTAATGGGGATGTAGTCATTGGAATTAGATCATCAGGACTACATTCAAATGGATATTCGCTGGTGAGAAAAATTGTGAGTGATCAAAAATTGGATCTCAATCAAACGGTAGATGAATTTGGTAGAAGCTTAGGTCTCGAACTTTTAGAGCCAACTTGTATTTACACCCAAGAAATTTTACAGACGATTAAGTCTCACTTTGGGAATATTCATGCAATCTCACACATAACAGGTGGTGGCATAGCCGCCAACATTGCTCGAGTGATTCCCAGTGGATTGCATCTAGACATAGATCGCAATAGTTGGCAGCCCCACCAGATATTTAGATATTTAGCAAATGCTGCAAAGATTGATTTAAAGGCTTTAGAAGATACCTGGAACTTAGGCATTGGAATGACTTTAATAGTGAAAGCAGATTCAGCAGATTCAATTATTAAGACACTAAAGGGATTGAACTTAGAATCTTGGGTGTTGGGCGAATTAGTAACTCACACCAATCAAGTTTCAGATGCAGTTGCTAAAGGTGGAGCAGCAGGTTCGGTAGCACTGATATCCAGTTACCGTTAATCCTCTTCATCATCTGCATATTTATCAGCATATTCAGCATATTGATCATCAGATTTACCCTGTTTAGCAGCTAATTCCTTTTCTAGGGCAGAGAAGTCTGTACCTAGATCGGTGTATTTGAGATCTCTAGCTACTCGGGTCTGTTTTGCTTTTTGTCGGCCTCGCCCCATGGCTGGACCTCCCCTGTGAGAAATGGTTTCTAGATGAACGGAAGTTTAGTCGAGTCGAAAGATGTGGCGAGATGTGACATTTGCCCGATTTTGTGAAACCATCATGACTTGAGGGGGATTCATGCAGGAATATCCAGAGTTAATGACGCCAGGTGAGGTTGCCAGACTCTTTGGTGTTGACCCCAAAACCGTCTCTAGATGGGCAAATGCGGGCAAAATCAGCTATCGAATAACGCCTGGGGGTCACCGCAGATTTCAAGCCAGCGAGATCAAAGCCATGCTTTCAGCCCAACAGATGGGTAATTCGAACTAACCAGTAGTCCTAACCTACGGTACCGTAACCTACGCTACCGAAGGTTAGGCAAATTATGAATTCACTGGGTCTTCCAGTAATCATCCAGGGCGGTATGGGTGTTGCCGTATCTGGCTGGCAGCTCGCTCATACGGTTGCTGCCAACGGTCAGCTCGGAGTTGTATCTGGCACAGCCTTAGACACAGTTGTTGCCCGCCGGCTTCAAGACGGCGACCCTGGCGGCCATATGCGCCAAGCTTTGAGTGCTTTCCCCTATCCAGACGTTGCAAATAGATTCATTGATGGTTGGTTCTTACAAGAAGGCCGCCAAGGTAAGCCGTATCGACCGATGCATCGCATTAGTTTGAAATCAAATGCTGAACACGATCAACTAGTTGCGGCCAGCAATTTTGCTGAAGTTTGGTTAGCCAAACAATCTGGTGGCAAAGTTGGAATTAACTTTTTAGAAAAACTACAAACCGCTACCCCTGCAGCACTTTATGGGGCAATGCTTGCTGAGGTAGATGCAGTTTTAATGGGGGCTGGAATTCCAAGAGAGATTCCACAATTAATTAGATCCTTTGCTAAAGGTGAACCTGGCTTTTTAACAGTGGATGCAGATCGACCAAATGATGTGGCAGCCCCAAAATTAATATTTGATCCAGTTAAAGCATTTGGTTCTGCACCAAAACTTAAAGCACCAAAATTCTTAGCAATTGTCACAGCTGAGGTGCTCGCTAATTACCTAAACCGTAATGAAACAACTAGACCAGATGGGTTCGTGGTTGAGCACTGGATGGCAGGAGGACACAACGCGCCTCCTCGAAAAATGCAAGACACCCCATCTGGTTTTGGACCATTAGATGAAGTTAATTTGGCCAAGATGTGTGAAGTTGGATTACCGTTTTGGTTAGCTGGAGGTCGCGCCACACCACAAGCAGTTAAAGATGCTCTTGATCATGGCGCAAGTGGTGTTCAAGTTGGAACATTGTTCGCTCTCTCCAAAGAATCAGGCCTTATTGACCCACTTCGACAGAAGATGTTAGCTGCGGCCAAAGATAAAACTCTCACAGTTAGAACTGACCATCGAGCATCTCCAACCGGGTTTCCATTTAAAGTGGTTGAAATCCCAGGAACGATTGGAATTGAAGAAGTTTATAAAGCTAGACCAAAACTTTGTGATCTAGGTTATTTAAGATCAAGCACTATTACTGAAGAAGGCAAAACAGTTTCTAAGTGTGCAGCCGAGCCAGAGACCCCATTTCTAAGAAAAGGAGGCTCGGCTGCAGACATCGAAAACAGGCTTTGTTTGTGTAATGGGCTGATGGCTGCAGTTGGGCTTGGTCAAGAGCGTGCAGATGGTTATGTTGAGGCTCCGCTATTGACCTTAGGTGCCACCACAACCGATGTTGAGGAAATGCTTAAAGAGTTCCCTGATGGCTGGGGTGCTGTTGATGTCTTGAATAGGCTAACGACACTGATTTAGCTCTTTTAAGCGTTGTAACCAGGTAGGTGAGTGAAACTTAAGTGTCCAAGCCGATAAAGGTAGTTTCGATCATCACTCGTATGAATACTGGTGGGGCTGCTCGATTAATTGATTCGCTATCCCAAGGGTTCCACGAATCAAAAGAAATTGATCACCTACTTGTCATTGGTGAGGTGGCAAGTCACGAGCAAGACTTTCTGGCTGGAAAAAATGTCAATTATCGTATTAAGAAAATTGAGGGGCTTGGAAAGCAGATATCTATTTTGCAAGATCTGAAGGCTTTTATTAACTTAATGAAACTGCTTCGTTTAGAAAAACCTAATATCGTGCACACGCATCTGTCTAAGGCTGGACTGTTAGGCAGACTAGCTGCAAAAATTGTAGTACCAAAGGCAAAAGTTGTGCACACAATTCATGGGCATTTATATGTTGGCTATTTCTCAAAATCATTTGTCTTTTTGTTGATAACGCTAGAGAAACTGCTTACCAAATTTACAGATCTACTAATTTTCACTGGCCCTAGCGTTATGGCTGAGTTAAACAAGTTAGGAATTAAGAAAAGTAATCAGGTAATTATTGAACCAGGGGTCAAACCAATGACCTTTGTTTCAAAAACCCAAGCTCGAAGTAAGTTTGATCTTGATTTAAAGAAAGTGATAATCGGTTTTGCGGGCAGATTGACCAGAATAAAACGAGTTGACCGACTGCTGGATGTTTTTGAAGAGATTCAGCAGCTTCACCCTAATTCTCAACTAATTATTGCAGGAGGAGGAGATCTAGAGTCTTGGGTTCAAGAGCAAATAGACACACGTAACTTAAATGTAAAGCTATTAGGTTGGCAATCAAATGTCTCAGATGTAATTGCGGCTTGTGATATTTGGATGCTAACTAGTGATAATGAAGCAACCCCACTGTCAGCAATCGAGGCATCATTAGGTGGAGTTGTAACGGTTGCTACCAATGTTGGAGATGTTGGACATGCTATTGAAAATGAAGTGAGTGGTTTAGTCGTGAATGCAGCTGTGCAGAGTTTGGTGAGCGCTGTAAAGGAATTGATTACAGATTCTGCTAGGAGACAGACCTTGGCAGACAATGCCAAGGTCCGAGCAGAATCACTTTTCTTAGAAGACAAAATGGTACAAAGCCACATAAATCAGTATTTGAAAATCTCAAAAAGTTAAGGCAAACTTTTTGAGACCAATTCAGTGGTGGCCAGGGCCGGGATCGAACCGGCGACCTTCCACTTTTCAGGCGGACGCTCGTACCGACTGAGCTACCTGGCCAAAGTGATTTT
>SXGQ01589334.1_pt1 | contig 19568 bp, 25 predicted proteins | sample 3178371 | NCBI WGS metagenome assembly SXGQ01 (sample SAMN11356859, study PRJNA531348) | freshwater metagenome | isolation source: freshwater sample F1-20 | place: China: Fuxian Lake, Yuxi | collected 2017-12-25 | reverse complement strand
TGACAACAAGGAGGGCTGGGACAACATCGACATCTTCGGGTGGATGGGCTACCCGATGCAGATCAAGGTCAACTTCCTCTGCCGCGACTCGATCCTCGCCGCCCCGCTGGTGCTCGACCTCGCCCTCTTCTTCGACCTCGCCGCCCGCGCAGGCGAAGCCGGCGTGCAGGAGTGGCTCAGCTTCTACTTCAAGGCCCCGATGGTGGCGAACGACGAGCTGCTGCCCGAGCACGACATCTTCATCCAGCAGATCAAGCTGAAGAACACGCTCCGGACGTGGATGGGCGAGGAGCCCGTCACCCACGCCGAGCAGTAGCGGATCGTCCCCTCAGCGGGCCGACGGCACCGGCGCGCGCTCGACCAGGACCGGATCGGCGACCGCCCGGGCCGCCGCCGGCCGGCGTCGGGCCCAGCCGGTCCGGGGCGACCACGGCCGCGTCGCCATCCGGGCGGCCGCCACGGCTAAGCCGACGGCGGTGATCGCCGAGACGACGAGAGCTGCGCCGTCGCCGAGCCCGTGCAGCTGCCCGGTCTCGCGCAGAGCGAGGTAGACGCCGTAGTGGCCGATGAAGATGCCGAACGTGTGGGCGCCGGCGCGCCGGATGATGCTGCCGAGGCGACCGGCGTCGTCCAGCCGGGGTGACGTCACGGCCAGGAGGAGCAGGGCGGTGCCCGTGAGCCCGGGCACGAGGAAGCTGGCGTCGCCGGGGTAGCGGTCGGGGAGGTCTCCGAGCAGCACCATGCCGGAGGTCCATGCGACGCCGACGACCGATGCCACGAGCGCCGCCGGCCGCTCCCACCGGCCGCCGAGCAGCGGGACCGCGGCTGCGCCGACGAGGGCGAACCCGACGTAGGCGACGAGGGGGAAGGTGCCGGTGAGCGCGGCCTCGACGAGCCACGGCTCTGCGCCCCGGCCGGCCCGCTCCGCCGCCGGCGCCGCCAGCAGCGTGGCGACGGCCACGACCGGCAGCGCGCGCGGCGCGACGTTGACCGCCAGGGCCGTGACGAGCGCGCACACGCCGAGGGTCTCGAGCACGCCGACGGAGCCCAGGTCGAAGCCGAGCACGGATCGCAGCGCGACCCCGATCGGGATGAGCAGGCCGTAGCGACGGGCCACCGTGGCGGCCAGGCGCCAACCGTGCTGGCCCCGACGGGCGCGGCTCGCGAGCAGCATCGGCACCGACGCCCCGAGGGCGACGGTGAAGGCCACGGCGGCCACGTCGGTGACGGCGAGGCCCTCCCAACCGGGCAGGACGGCTCGCCCGTCCGTGCCGAACCAGCCGGTGAGGTGGTGGACCAGCATGAGGAGGAGCGCGGCACCTCGGAGCCGGTCGAGTCCGACCAGGCGAGGTCCGGGCGCGGTGCTGCTGGACACGGCCGTGCCACTACCCGGCCAGCACGGGGGGCAGACCGTCGCCGGCGACCGGTCTCCGCCGACCGGATCGTGGAAAGGTGTGGGCGTGAGCCCCGACGCGACAGACGACCGAGCGACCGCCGACATCATCCCCCAGACCCTGGTCGGGATCTCCTTCCCCGACGTCTTCCGGGCCCAGGAGTTCCTGACGGCGGTGACCCGCCTGAAGGCCAACGGGTCGCTGGTGCTCGAGGACGCGGTCGTCGTCGTGAAGGACGACGACGGCAAGACCGTCGTGCGCGAGACCATCGACCCCCAGCCCGGTCGGTCGGCCCTCTCGGGCGGCATGTGGACCGGGCTCTTCGGCCTCCTGCTCGGCGGGCCGGTCGGTTGGGCGGCGGGCGCCGCCATCGGTGCCGGCGCCGGTGCGCTCACCGCCAAGATCGTCGACCTCGGCATCTCCGACGAGTGGGTGGCCTGGTTCCGCGAGGCGGTCAAGCCCGGCACCGCCACGGTCGCCGTGCTGGCCAGCGAGATCGTCGAGGACCACCTCGTCACGGAGGTGAAGCGCTTCGCCGGCTCCGAGCTGGTCTACGCCAACTTCGACGCCGAGATGATCCGTCGCATCCAGGACGCCCTCGAGACCTGAGCCGGACGCCGCCCGGCGCCGCCGTGGCAGGATCGTGCCAGGGGACGTCGAGCGCAGGAGGAACCGCATGGGACTCGCGATGAGCGTCGAGGAGCGGGAGCAGTTCCTCGCCGACGTGCACGTCGGCGTGATGGCCGTGGAGCGGGCCGACGGACCGCCCCTCGCCGTGCCGGTCTGGTACGACTACCGCCCCGGCGACGAGCTGTGGGTGCTCACCTCCGAGGAGTCCTTGAAGGGCCGGCTCCTGCAGCAGGCCCGCCGCTTCTCCCTGTGCGCCCAGGACGAGACGCCGCCCTTCTACCGCTACGTCAGCGTCGAAGGCCCCGTCACCGCCATCCGGGCCGCCGACGAGGACGACGACTCCCGGCCGATGGCCCACCGCTACCTCGGTCCCGACGTCGGCGACCAGTACGTCGAGAGCTCCGAGGACCAGAGCCTCAAGTTCTGCATGCGGCCCGAGCGCTGGTGGAGCGTCGACTACTCGAAGCTCGCGGGCGGTTCGGTCTGAGCGAGCCGGGACCGGGCCCTGGCTAGGGTCCGCCGCCGTGACGATCAACGACCTCTCGGGCCAGGTGGCCGTGGTGACCGGCGGCAACGGAGGGATCGGCCTCGGCTTCGCTGAAGGCTGCGCGCGAGCCGGTGCCGCCGTCGCCGTCTGGGCCCGCAACGCCGAGAAGTCGGCGGCCGCCGTCGAGGCCATCCGGGCCCACGGCGTGGACGCCGGCGCGGGGGCCTGCGACGTCGGCGACGGGGGCGCGGTCGCCGCCGCCACGGCCGAGACGGTCGACCGGCGCGGCCGCATCGACATCTGCGTCGCCAACGCCGGCACCAGCGGGGGCGGCCAGCTGCAGGACCTGTCGCTCGAGGAGTGGCGCCGGGTCATGGCCATCAACCTCGACGGTGCCTTCCTCACCATGCGCGACTGCGCCCGCCAGATGATCGAGCAGGGCGCAGGCGGTGCGATGGTGGCGATCTCGTCCACCTCGGCCATCCACGGCGCGGCGGCCAGCCCCCACTACGGCGCGTCGAAGACCGCCCTCCTCGGCCTGGTTCGGGCCTCGGCGGTCGGGCTGGCCCGCCACAAGATCCGGGTGAACGCGGTGCTGCCCGGCTGGACCCGCACCGAGATGGCCGAGGGTGGCTACCAGGACGAGCGGTTCCGCGAGGTCACGACCAAGCGCACGCCGGTGCGTCGCTGGGCGACCGGCGAGGACTACGAGGCGCTCGCCGCGTACCTCTGTGACAAGTCCGTGGACTGGCACACCGGCGACCAGATCGTCGCCGACGGCGGCTACACGATCTTCTGACCGTGGACGAGGGGCTGCACACCGGCGCCGACGGCGTGGTCCGCTGCTGGTGGTGCGGCGACGACCCGCTCTACGTCGCCTACCACGACGACGAGTGGGGTCGCCCGACCCGGGACGAGGGCGACGTCTTCGAGCTGCTCGCCCTCGAGGGCTTCCAGGCCGGCCTGGCCTGGATCACGATCCTGCGCAAGCGCGAGGCGTTCCGTGCCGCCTTCGACGGCTTCGACATCGACACCGTCGCGGCCTACGACGACGCCGACGTGGAGCGCCTGCTCGGCGACGCCGGCATCGTCCGCCACCGCGGCAAGATCACCGCCACCATCGAGCTCGCCCGGCTCTGCCAGGAGCTGGCCGCCGAGGGCACCTCGCTCAGCGAGCTGGTGTGGTCCTTCGCCCCGGCGCCCCGAACCGAGCCGCCCACCAGCACCGACGAGATCCCGGCCCACACGCCGGAGTCGACCGCCCTGAGCAAGGCGCTCAAGGCCCGTGGTGCCCGGTTCGTCGGGCCGACGATCGTCTACGCGTTCATGCAGTCAGCCGGGCTGGTGGACGACCACCTCAGTCGCTGCCACCGCTCCGCCGGCTGAGGAGCGGCGCAGATCGGTCACGTCCCACCGCGGATCGGTCTGGCGGCTTCGCCGCCGTAGGGCACCCCGCTCATGGGTCGCCTCGCCTGTCGGCTCGGCTCCTGATCCGCGACAGCACCCGCCGGAAGGCGCCCTCCTCGGTGTGCCCGACGTCGATCTCCATGCGCCCGTCGATGGCGCCGTCCTTGGCGTCGCGCAGGTACAGGACCTTGGCCACGCCGACGATCGGCGTGGCGATGAGCGCACCGGGCACCCCGGCCACGGCGCCGCCGAGCAGCGCGGCGAGCATCGTCGTCGGCGGGGTCAGGTCCACGGCCTTGCCGACGACCGCCGGCTGGATGATGTTGTTCTCGAGGTTCTGGTACACGAGGAACACCACGAGCGCGATGAGCGCAGCGACCGGTCCCTGGGTCAGGGCCAGCGTGACGAGGAACGATCCGCCGAGGAACCCGCCGATCTGGGGGATCAGGTTGGTGAGCATCGACCACAGCCCGGCGAGCGGCGCGAGGGGGATCCCGAGGGCGAGCGCGACCGTGAGCACGACGAGCCCGTTCAGGATCGCCACGAACAGCGAGCCGGCGAAGTAGTTGCCGAAGGTCCGGTACACGACCCGGCCGACGGCGTCGAGGTGGTCCCGTCGCTCGCCGGTGAACAGGTTGCGGATCCGCTGCACCATCGCCTCCCCGTCGAGCATCACGGCGATGGCGGTCACCAGCACCACGACCGTGGTGAGCAGCCCACCGAGCAGGTCCTCGGCGTAGCGGGTGATCTGCTCGTCGTCCAGCTCGGCCGGCAGCCGCTCGATGGCGTCGTCGACCCGCTCCGCGACCTCGGCCTCGGCGATGCGCTCGCCGACGACCGGCCAGGTGTAGGCGTCCTCGATGGTCGTCGGCAGGTCCGTGCGCAGGCTGCCGGCCTGGTCGATGGCGGCCGGTCCGAGCACGAGCAGCACCCCGAGGAGCGCCAGCCCGAGACCCGTGCCCACGATGGCCACGGCGATGCCCCGGCTCGAGCCGCCGAGGCGGTCGCGCATCCGGGCGACCACGGGATCGAGGGCGAGGGCGAGCACGATCCCGACGATGATCTTGGTGACCATCGCCGGTGTCTGCTGCAGGATCTCGAGGATCGCCAGCGCCCCGAGGGCCACGACCAGCAGCGTGACCATGGAGCGCAGGTCGACCTCCACCACCGTGCGCTCGGCGGGCGGGGGTGCGTCGCCGGCCGGGTCGACCCCTGCTGGCGCATCACTCGGGCCGGCGGTCACCCTCGGTACCGGACGGCTCGATGGCCGGGACCCCGTGGATGACCGGCGGGACCCGCCGGCAGCGCACGGTGCGCATCGGCACCCGCACCATCGTGCTCGCCGTCGGCGTCGTCCTCGCCGTCCTGGTCCTCCGGGGTGCGTTCGTCGCCGGCCAGCGGGTGCTCGGCTGGGCGGCCGCCTGCACCGTCACCGCGGTGTTCGTCGCACCGCTCGCGACGTGGCTCGGACGCTGGATCCCGCGCGTCGCCGCCGTGCTGCTGACCTTCGTCGTGATCGCCGTCGCTGCCGCAGCCCTCATCTTCGGCACCTTCGACAACCTGGATCGCGAGATCCGCTCCCTGCAGCGGGCCGCTCCCGACGCCACGGAGCGGCTCGAGGAGCGAGACGACGAGATCGGCTCCGCCATGCGCGACCTCGAGCTCTCCGCCCGGGTCGACAACTTCCTCGACGAGCTCGACCAGCGGGTCGGCAGCGGCAGCGACGCCCTGGCCGAGAACGCGCTGACGGTCCCGGTGTTCTTCGTGAACGCCATCCTCACGATCTTCCTGCTGATCTACGGCCCCGGGATCATCCAGGGAGGGTTGTCCCTCATCGCCGACGAGGAGCGCCGGACCCGGACCCGGACGGTCCTGCAGGACGCGACGCGGCGGGCCCGGCGCACCATGACCGCGATGCTCGGGCAGGGCGTCCTCGTCGGGTTGCTGGTCGGGGTGGTCGCGGCAGCGCTGTCGCTGCCCGCTCCGGTCGTGCTCGGACTGGTCGCCGGCGTGGCGGCGACCCTCCCCGACGTCGGCATCCTCCTCGGCGTCCTGCCGACGGTGGCCCTCACCGGCGGGCTCCACAGCGGGCGCGCCGCGGTGGCGATCCTCGCCGCAGCCATGGTGCTGCAGGCCCTGGAGGCCCTGCACGTGCGCCACATCGTCGACCGCTGGGGCGTCGAGGTCGGCCCGGCCGTCGTGTGGATCGTCGCCCTCCTCGGCTACACGCTGCACGGGATCGGCATGGCCTTCTTCGGCGTCGCCTTCGCCGTGTTCGGCCTCGCCGTCATCGACCAGGTCCCCCGCGTGCGGCCGCCGGTGCAGGAGCCGACCCCGGTCCAGCCGTAGTGTGCTGCGGCCATGCAGCCCACCAGCCGTCGCACCGCCGGCATCCTCGCCACCACGCTCGGCGTCACCATCTGGGGCGCGTCGTCGACGATGGTCAAGTCCATCGACGGCATCGACGCGGTGGGCATCAGCTTCCACCGCCTGGTCATCGGGGCCGGGTTCCTCGTGCTGGTGCACCTGGCCCGGGGCGGCCGGATCACCTGGTCGACGCTGCGGATCAGTGCGCTCGGCGGCATCGCCTTCGGGCTCGACATCGTGCTGTTCTTCAGCGCCCTCCGCGAGACCTCGGTGGCCAACGCCACGGTCATCGGCGCCCTGCAGCCGATCCTCCTGGCGCCGATCGGCGTGCGCCTCTTCGGCGAGGCGCTGGGCAAGCGGGTCGTCGTGTGGTCCCTCGTCGCCGTCGGCGGCACCGCGATCGTCGTGCTCGGCGCCACCGGCGTCCCCGAGTGGAGCCTGCGCGGTGACCTCCTCGCCGCCGGTGCGCTGCTGTCCTGGACCGCCTACTTCGTCGCCTCGAAGCAGGCTCGCACGCAGCTCGGCACGCTCGAGTACTTCACCGGCCTGTCCATCGTCGCCTGCGCGGTCATCGCGCCCTACGCCCTGCTGGTCGGCGCCGACCTCAGCCCCGCCGACGCCAGCGACTGGGTGACCATCGTCGTGGTCACCGTCTTCTCCGGCGCCCTCGGCCACGTGCTGCTCAACTGGTCCCACGAGCACGTCCCGCTGCAGGTCGTCTCCCTGCTCACGCTGCTCGTGCCGGTGGTGGCCACGATCGGCGCGGTGCTCTTCCTCGACGAGTCGGTCAGCCTCCTGCAGTGGTCCGGCATGGCCGTCGTGGTGGGGTCGCTCGCCGTCGTGGTCCTCGAGCGGCCGGCGACGGAGCCCCGCGAGGTCGGCGAGCCGGTCCCGACGTAGGCGACCCCGACGGCGCGCTCGTAGGGTCAACGGGATGGACCTCCACGAGCAGATCCGCGAAGCCCTCGAGCTGCAGGCGATCGAGGCCGATGGTCCGGGCGCCGCACGCGTCCTGCAGACCGCGATCCTCGAGCACACCGGGGTCCCCGTCGGCGACGCCCTCCTCGACGCAGCCGCGGTCGCGCTCCGTCGCATGGTGCTCGAGACCGAGGAGACGATGGTGGCGCCGGAGCTCATGACCCGCCTCGCGCTGGACGGCACCGTCCCCGAGGACCGCATCGAGCTGCTGCTCACGACCATGACCATGGCCGCGGCCACGGCCGGGGGCATCCGCCCGTCCGTCGAGGCGCTCATCGGCGGTGAGGGCATCGAGGATGCGATGTTCGGACTCTGGCTCGGGCTGCTCACCATCGTGCGGGTGGTGTCCATGGCCCTCGACATGACCGAGGCCGAGCTGGTCGAGGACGTGCTGGTGGCGCTGGAACCGTGACGCTGGTGCCGCGCTGACCGGTGTGCAAACGTCGGTCGGATGCGAGTGGTGATCGGTCCGGTCAGCGTGGCGAGCGCCACCGCCTGGCTCGACTACGCCGACGACGTCATCGACGAGCTGTCCGCGATGGCGCCGGACGCGTGCTTCACCACCCCTGAGGTGCTGGCCGTGTTCCGGGGCTACGTCACGTCGTGGCGGGCCGAGGCGGTCGGCACCAGCATGGTCTGGGAGCGCGACATCCCCGCCGAGCAGGTCGAGTACCACGTGCACGCGTTCCAGCGGGTCGCCGAGGTGCTGGCCGCCCGGGCCGAGGAGCAGGGCCGGGCCGCGCCGCCGGAGGGCGAGGACTTCTACCTGGCGCTGCTCGGCGGGGTGCTGTCCGCACTGGAGGCCGAAGGGCCGTCCAGCGCGGCCTTCGCCAAGCACCTGTCCGAGTTCTGGCCGGGGCGGGACCCGCTCGGCTGAGCGGCGAGCCCTCCCGGCCGTTCAGCCGGCGAGGGCCTGCGGCAGCTGGTCGACCCGCCGGGCGGCCGTGGCCCAGCGGCGCTCGGCCAGCACCCGGGCCAGACGGGCATCGGAGGCGGCGTAGGCGTGCAGCGCCTCGCGAGACAGGTCGTGGATCCGCTCGCGGTCGACCTCGATCGGCGCCAGCCCGACGAAGCGAGCGATGGACTTCAGCGAGCACGAGATCCGCAGCGCCGGTCCGACGTCGTCTCGGTAGACGCGGTACGCATCCAGGTGGCCGTGCCCGTGCCACGAGGCGCGGTAGCAGCAGTCGTGGCCGGGGAGGGGCTCGTGGCGGTGGCGGATCCGGGGGTCGGCGACCAGCTGCAGCCCGAGCCGCAGCCTCCAGCGCATGGCCCGGTCGGCGATGAAGGGCAGGTCGAACGCCGAGCCGTTCCAGGTGGCCAGCACACCCGGTGCGAGGTCGGCCAGGCGCAGGTCGAGGTCGGCCAGCAGCTCGTCCTCGGGGCCGTCGAACAGCTCGTCGCCCAGCTCGGTGGACAGCGCGACCGCCACGATCCGGGACACGTTCGGGTCGAGCCCGTCGACGGTCGTGTCGGTCTCGATGTCGAGCCCGTAGATCGGAAGTCGTCGCAACCGCTACCCCCTTGTTGCTCCCCGATCGTAGGGACGCCCCGGACGCAACCGGTGGATCCCTCGCGTCAGCGGAGGCCGGGCAGCGGGAGGTTGAGGAGGCTCTTCACCCGCTCGGAGACATCAGGGGTGAGGGGCTGCTCGAAGCGGTCGATGAGGAACGACAGGGCGAGCTCGCCATCGGTGGCCTCGACGCCGTCGAGGCGGGCGCTCCGGGGGAGCGGTGGCAGCGGCAGGTAGCCGCGCAGGAACCGCACCATCGTGGTCGGGACCCCGAGCAGGGACGCCTTGGTCGGCTGCAGCTGCACGACGCCGCCGACGACCGTGGGCATGGTGACGACCTCGCCCATCCGGATGCCGCCGAAGCCGGTGGTGGTGACGACGCCCTCCTCGGTGAGCCGCAGGCGCAGCGGCAGGCGGAGGTCCTTGGTCCAGCGGTCGACGTTGTCCTGGGACACCACGGCCTTGAACCCGACCGGTCCGGCGACGAGCACCGGCGGGAGTCCGGGCTGGACCCGGACGTGCTCGGCGCGCACCACGAACCGGTCGACCACCAGCCCCGCGACCGCGTAGGCGGGCAGCTCGAGCTTGACCAGGTCGACCTCGCCGCGGAGCAGTCCGGCGGGGGAGACCTTCAGCTGGGGTCGCAGCGGCCGCCCGAGCGTCGCCTCGGAGACGACGTCGAGAAGCGCGACGAACAGGTCGTGGGCCGGCCGGTAGGTGGCCGCCTCCTCGGGCGTCGGGATCCGCGGACGGTCCTGGCCCTCGTCGGGGCGTCGAGGTTCAGCGGGATCGGACAACGACGGGATGCTACGGACCCCTGCCGTCGGACCGGGGTCAGCTGGCGGCGCGGCGCCGGGCCCCGACCGGGTTGGGGACGGGGAAGCCGGCGCGGGTGCGCTCCTCCTCGTTCTCGCCACCCCAGTAGCCGAACTCGCGGCGCTCCCGGGCGAAGTCACGGCACGGCGTGCGGGCCGGGCAGATCCGGCACAGCTCGGCCGCCTTGGCCTCGCGCCGCGCCCGGGCCTGGGGCCGCTCGGCGAGCGGCGCGAAGAAGAGGTGCGTCTTCCCGGCGCACGCCCCCATTGCCATCCAGTCCTGGCCGGCCCAGTTCCCCAGTGCGACGACGTCGTCCACAGCCCTCTCCCCATGCTCGTTCGTGACCGGTCTCCCGGTCGGTCCCTCTCGATGCCGACCACGGGCAGTGGGCTGTACTGCGCGTGGTCGAGCAACCACCAAACTACCGGCGGTGCTACCGCAGGTACAGAGGGTGAGGCGAATGCGGTCTACGTCCGGTTCGTCCGTTCCTAGAGGAGGCGGGCGGCCAGCTCGGCGAGGGGGGAGCGCTCGCCGCGGAGCAGCCGGACGTGGCCGAAGCAGTCCTGGCCGGCGAAGGCCGTGACCAGGGCGGTGAGCGCGTTGGTCTGCTCGGACAGGAAGGCGGCGTCGATCTGGCTCGTGTCGCCGGTGAAGACGACCTTGGAGTCGGCGGCGATGCGGGTGAGGATCGTCTTGCCGACCTGGGGCGACAGGTTCATCGACTCGTCGATGATCACGAAGCTCGAGTGCAGGGTGCGGCCGCGGAGGTGGGTGACCGACTCCATGGTGAGCTGGCCCCGCGCCCGGATCTCGTCGAGCACCTCGGCGGCGTCCTCGCGCTGGCGCTGGCCGGTGTGGTCCGGCCCGGTGAGGGCGTAGACGGCGTCGGTGATGGCCGCCATCCAGGGGTCGAGCTTCTCGTCGAGGGTGCCGGGCAGGTAGCCCACGTCGGCCTTCCCCACCGGCACCACCGGGCGGTAGACGCAGATGCGGGAGTAGCGGCGCTCCTCGACCACCTGCTGGAGGGCGGCGGCGACGGCGGTGAGCGTCTTGCCGGTGCCGGCCGGGCCGTCCAGTGCGACGACCTTCACGTCGTCGTCGAGCAGCAGGTCGAGGGCGAAGCGCTGCTCCTTGTTGCGCGGTCGCAGGTCCCAGGCGTGGTGGTCGTTGCCGACCAGCTCGAGGCCGTGCGCGTGGCGGCGCACCAGCGCCGACTGGCTGCCGGCGTGCAGGACGCCGAACTCGTTGACCCGCAGCGCGGCGACGACGCCCTCGGTCAGCGGCCCGCTGAGGTCACCGGAGTAGACGGCGTCCACGACGGCGGGCTCGACGTCGAGCTCGTGCCACCCGTTGTTGCCGTCGCCCTGGCGCACGCTGTCGAGGGGGTCGTGCTCGCAGGAGTCGAGGCCGAAGGTGGCCGCCTTCACCCGCATGCCGGTGTCGTTGGACACGAGGCGCACCGGCCGACCGGCGTCGAAGCGCTGCCCGAGGGCGGTGCCGATGATGCGGTTGTCGGGCTTGTCGGGGTCGAGGCCGTGCTCCCGCAGCAGGCTGACCTGGACCCCGTTCAGGGCGACGCGGAGCGTGGCGCCGCCGGGCAGGGGCTGGGGAGTCTCGAGGTCACCTCCGGCGTCGACCCGGATGCGCTCGATGCGGCGGAGCACGTCGCGAGCGGACATGCCGACCGGGTCGAGCCGCTTCTTCAAGCCGTCGAGCTCCTCGATGACCGTGAGCGGCACGACGAGGTCGCAGTCCGGGTACCCGGCCAGCACCCCCTCCGGGTCGGCGACGAGGGCCGACGTGTCGAGCACGACCTGGGTGCGGGTGCCCGTCTCAGCGTCGGGGAGCATCGGCTCCGTGGGCGCGTCGATGACGAGGGCGGGGTCCGGGGTCATGCAGCCTCCTGAGGGCGCAGGGCACGGCTGAGCGCCGGGGCCGAGGATCGGCCGGGTCGTCGTGCCAGGGAACGGACGAACACTGACCCCGATGATCGTCCCGCGCCCGGTCGCGCGCGCGGATGCTCAGACCTTGTTCACACTGCGGACATCGAGGGTGCCCAGTCCCGCAGGTTCGACCGGAGGTCGACGCCGTCGGTGACGGCGTGGCCGTACCAGTCGTTGTTGAAGTACGCGTAGACGTCGACGCCGTCGTCGAGCCAGGCGGCGTACCGCTCGGCGTCCCGCGCCATCCGGGCTGCGCCGTAGCGCCCGTTGTACGGGTGGTTCAGCGCGTCGGGGCCGTGGTAGCGGACGTAGGTCCAGCCGGTCGTGAGGACCTGGGGGTGGTCGGCGATCAGGTCGTGGATGCACAGCGCCACGCCGTGGTCGGCGAGCGCGTCGAAGACCTCCTGGTGGACCCAGCTCGGGTCGCGCAGCTCGACCGACCAGCGGATGTCGTCGGGGAGCAGCTCGAGCACGGCGACGAGGCGACCGACGTCGCGGCCCCAGCTCGGCGGCAGCTGGAGCAGGTTCGGTCCGAGGTGGTCGCCGAGCCGGCGGATGCGGTCGAGGTGGCGGGGCAGCCAGAGCTCGGGGTCCTTCAGCTTCTTGCGGTGGGTGCAGAACTGCCCGACCTTGGCGGCGTAGGTGAACCCGGGCGGGGCCTGCTCGCGCCAGCCGTCGACCTTCTCCGGCGTGGGCAGGCGGTAGAAGGTGTTGTTCAGCTCGACCGTGTCGAACAGCTCGGCGTAGTGACCGAACCACGTCCGGGCCGGCGCCTTCTCCGGGTACACCGGACCGCGCCAGTCCTTGTAGGACCACCCCGAGCACCCGATGCGTGCGACTGCCACCGCCATCTCGTACCCGTCCGCACCGGGCAGGATGCGACATGGCCGAGTGCACCTTCTGTCGCATCGTCGCCGGGGACGCGCCGGCCCACGTCGTGCTCGACGACGAGGTGGCCTTGGCCTTCCTCGACATCCGCCCGCTCTTCGCCGGTCACGTCCTGCTCGTCCCCCGGGACCACGTCGAGGTCCTGCCCGACCTCCCGGCCGACCGGGTCGGCCCGCTGTTCGAGCGCGCCCAGCGCATCGCCGCCGCCGTGGTCGAGGTGCTGGGCGCTCAGGGCAGCTTCGTGGCCATGAACAACACCGTCAGCCAGAGCGTCCCCCACCTCCACGTGCACGTCGTGCCCCGCACCAAGGGCGACGGCCTCCGCGGCTTCTTCTGGCCCCGGACGAAGTACGACTCCGACGACCACGCCGCCGACGTCGCCGCCCGCCTCCGCGCCGCGCTGTGAGGGCGGGCGCGCTACGGCTCGAACGTCACCTGGGGGCGGCCGCCGGTGACCACGAGGGTTGCGGGGATCCCGAGGAGATCGAGGGCGTCGCCCTGCCAGTCGGGGGACACCACCGAGACCACCGCGCCCTTGTGGTCGCCGGCGATGATCGTGAGCTCGACGGCCACGCCACCGCCCTCGGCGTCGTCTGCGTCGAACACCAGGGCGTCGTAGGTCCCGTCCTCCAGCACGGCGTCGGAGGCTAGGGCGACGGTGCCAGACTCGGCGCCATGGCCGTCATCGTCGTCACTGGTGCGAACTCCGGCATCGGCCGGGCCACCGCCGTCCACCTCGCCGCCGCCGGCCACACCGTGCACGGTGCGATGCGCGACCTCGGCAAGGGGGACAAGCTCCAGGCCGAGGCGGGCGCGGCCGGGGTGGCCGTCACCCCGCTGCAGCTCGACGTGTCCGACGACGACTCGGTCCGCCAGGGCATCGCCTCGGTGCTCGACGCCGAGGGTCGCATCGACGTCCTCGTGAACAACGCCGGCCTCGGGTACAACAAGGTCGTCGAGGAGATCGACATCGCCGAGGCCAAGGAGGTCTTCGACGTCAACTACTGGGGCGTCGTGCGCTGCACCCAGGCGGTCCTCCCCGCGATGCGCCAGCACGGCTCCGGCACGATCGTGAACATCTCCTCGGTCGCGGGTCGCCTCGCCGCCATCGCCCAGGCCGTCTACGCCTCGTCGAAGTGGGCCCTCGAGTGCCTCAGCGAGAACATGGCCCAGGAGCTGGCCCCCTTCGGCATCCGGGTCAAGGTCATCGAGCCGGGCGTGACCCGCACGGCGCTGCTCGCCAAGCACCAGGAGCTGCACCCCGACTCGCCCTACGCCGACGCCTACCGCCGGATGTTCGCCTTCTACGCCGCCGGCATCGGCGCCAACGTCCGCCCCTCCGCCGTGGCCGAGGTCGTGCAGCAGGCGATGGACGACACCTCGGCCCGGCTGCGCTACGTGTGCGCGTACGGCGGCGACGAGCTCGTCGACGGCCGGGTGGGCGTGAGCGACGAGGACTGGGTCGCCCTCGGCTCTGCGGGAAGCGACGACGAGTACTTCGACCGCTTCGAGCAGGCGTTCGGCCTCGACATCCGCAGCGGCGACATCCGCACCGACGAGCAGCGGGCCGCCGGTCTGTAGCCCGTGCCGCCATGAGCCTGCGCGGCCACCTCCTCGTCGCCGAGCCGACCCTCGACGACCCCAACTTCGCCCGGACGGTCGTGTACCTCATCGAGCACTCGGAGAGCGGGGCCCTCGGCCTGGTGCTCAACCGGCCCGGCGAGGTCCCGGTGCACGAGGCCGTCCCGGTGTGGGCGCCCTACGTCGACGGCGTCGGCCTCGTCTTCGTCGGCGGACCGGTGAGCCCCGAGGGCGCCATCTGCCTGGCGCAGTGCCGCAGCGCCGGTCCGCAGGAGAGCCTGTTCGCCGGCACGCCGGAGCACGAGCCGACGGCGCTGTTCAAGCCGATCACCACCACCATCGGTGCCGTCGACCTCCACGGCGACCCGTCCGACGCTCCCGGCGGGATCACTGCGCTCCGGGTGTTCGCCGGATACTCGGGATGGTCCGGCGGCCAGCTCGAGCTCGAGCTGGAGAACGGCGGGTGGTACGTGGTCGAGGCGGAGGACTCCGACATCTTCACCGACCGGCCCGAGCAGCTCTGGCGCGACGTCCTGCGCCGCCAACCGGGGTCGCTGCGCTCGGTCGCGCACTACCCCGTGGAGCCGGGTTGGAACTGAGCTCGAGAGGCGGGACATAAGATGCCCCTGTGTCCCAGACTCAGATCCCGCTCGGCGAGCACGACCCCATCGCTCGCGAGCTGATCGAGTCGTCGCTCTCGGGCATCGGCATGGCCGCCGCCGGGGCGAACGTGATCATGCAGCTCTCGATGCTGCCGGTGGGTCACGGGGTGGCGAACAGCAGGGTCGTCGGCGGCCGGGTCGACCGGCACCCGATCAAGCGGGCTCGCACGACACTGGCCTACCTCGCCGTCGCACTGCTGGGCACCGACGACGAGCGCCAGGCGATGCGACGCGAGGTCGACCGCCAGCACCGCCAGGTGCGCTCGCGGCCGGACGATCCGGTCCGGTACAACGCCTTCGACACCGACCTCCAGCTGTGGGTGGCGGCCTGCCTCTACAAGGGCACCGAGGACATCGACCGGGTCGCCGGCATCGAGCGGACCGAGGATGAAGCCGAACGTCTCTACCGCTACTGCGCCCGCCTCGGGACCACGCTGCAGGTCCGTCCCGAGCAGTGGCCGGCCGACCGGGCCGCCTTCCAGGAGTGGTGGGACGAGAAGGTCGACGACATCGAGATGGACGACCTGACCCGCGCCTACCTGCAGGGCATCGCCCGAGCGGACTTCCTCGGCCGACCGTGGTCCACGGTGTTCGGACCGCTCGCCCAGCTCCAGGCCGTCGGCTTCCTCCCCGAGCGGTTCCGCGCCGAGCTCGGCCTGCCCTGGACGGCACGCCACCAGCGGGCCTTCGACCTGATGATGTCGACGTGGGCAGCCGTCGACCGGCGGCTGCCCGGACCCGTCCGGCGCTTCCCGTTCAACGTCTACCTCTGGGACACCCGGCGGCGCATCCGGCGGGGCCTGCAGATCGTCTGAGGATTCGGCGGCCGTCGCAGGATCAGCCGGATCGGGACGGGAGCTCGATCCGACGCAGCGGGTCACCACGGTCCACGAACAGCGGAGCGCCCGGCACGAGCACCTGCGCCAGCCGCTCCAGCGCGACGGCTCCGGCCTCGGGGTGGCGCCCGTCGAGCGCACCGACCCGGACCGCGAACGCGAGGTCGTAGGGCTCCTCGCCGGGTTCCAGCTCGAGCTCCTCCACCGCGGCCTGGCGGACGCTGAGTCGTCCGCCGGCGATCAGCGCACCCGCGGATCCGGTCACCTGCGCCACGGCCTTCGCCGATCGGTCGACGGCCAGCACGTGACCGGTGGGGCCGACGAGGTGGGCGACGGCTCGCGCCGCCGCTCCCGGTCCGCAGCCGATCTCGACCACGCGCAGGCCGGGCCGGAGCGGCAGCGCCTCGACGACGGACCGCAGTCGAGGGGAGAGGCCGGCGGTCGCGGCACGTGGCTCGATCGATCCCACCTCAGTCCTCCGGGCGGCGGAACCAGTAGACGCCGGCCTGCATCCGCCCCATCGGCAGGGGCACGTCGAAGTGCGTCTCGTCGTAGGCCAACAGGTCCAGTGGGGCGAAGCGGGCGACCGCCTCGTCGCGGGACAGGTGCCGTGGACCCTTGGGCACCCACAGGAAGCGCGGCCGGTGCGCGAAGTGGACCAGCACGTAGTCGCCCCCGGGCGCCAGCCACTCGTCGAGTCGGGCTCGGTACGCCCCGACCTTGCCCTTCGGCAGGTGGTGCAGGCAGCCGGAGTCCAGCACCACGTCGAACGGCGTCGGTGTCGTGTAGGCCACGACGTCGCGCTCGAGCAGCTCGAGCTCGACGCCCGCACGGTCTGCTCGCTCCCGAGCGGCGACGAGGGCAGCCGGGACGAAGTCCACGCCGACCACCGAGTAGCCGCGCTGCGCGAGGTGGACGGCGTTGGTGCCCTCGCCGCACCCGAGGTCGAGCGCCCGCCCTGGAGCGCTCCGTGCGGCGAGCGCTCGGGCCAGCAGCGGGGGCGGCTCCTCCCGGTGCCACGGGAGTGATTCGACGCCGGGCGCGCGCCGGTACAGCCGTGTGAAGACCGTGCGCTGCAGGTCCACCGCCGTTCAGTCCCGGCGCCGGAACGTGCCGACGACGCCAGCGACGTCCTCGGGATCCTCGAACCCGCTCACGAGTCGCGGTCCCAGAACACCGCCAGCTGGATGCCGTCGGGGTCGCGGAAGTTCAGGATCCCGCCGGGCGGGATGTCGATGACGCCGGAGTGCTCGACGCCGAGCGACCCGAGCTGCACCGCCCAGTCCTCGATGGCGTCCCGGGTCAGGACGGTGAACGCCAGGTGGTCCAGGCCGATCCGCTCCGGGCGGAACGCGTCGACCTCACCGCCGCGGTGCTCGACCAGGCCGAGCATGCCGTCGGTGCCGGCGAAGCGGTAGATCGCGGCGCGGCGGTGCTCTTCGTGCTCCTCGAACTGCAGATCGAGGTCGAAGACCTGCTCGTACCAGCCCCTGCTGCGCTCGAGGTCGCTCACCGTGAGCGCGGCGTGGTGGAAGCCGGCCACCCGGTTGACGGACATGTGCCCTCCTGTTCAGAGCCGATCGATGTGCACGGAGAACCCTCGACCTCGCTCAGTCCCAGCAGAGGCAGAACGGGTGGCCGACCGGATCGAGGTACACGCGGAAGGTGTCGTCGTCGTCCTCGCCCGGCTGGATGTCGTGGCGGGTCGCGCCGATCGCCAGCACCTCGGCCTCGGCCCGCGCGATGTCGTCGACGGTGACGTCGAGGTGGAACTGCTGGGGCCGTTCGCCCGACGGCCACGTCGGCGCGGTCCAGTCGTCGGCGCGCTGGAAGGCGAGCCGGGGACCGGACTCGACCTGGAGCACGACCCACTCGTCCGAGACGGCGGTGACCTCCCCGCCGACGAGCTGGCGGTAGAAGTCGGCCAGCGCAGCGGGATCCAGGCAGTCGATCACGACGGTGCGCATGCGGGCGATGGCCATCGGTCCTCCTCGGGACGGATGCGTGCGGGCCGCCGCAGTCTGCCAGCGATCGGCGACGTCAGGTCCCGCCGAGACCCGCCGATCTCGCCTTGACGATGGCGTCGGAACGGTCGCGCGCGTGGATCTTGGCGAAGACCGACGACACGAGGTTGCGGACCGTCTTGTCGCTCACGTGGAGGCGCTGCGCGATGGCGGCGTTGGCGAGACCGGCGGCGAGGAGGTCGAGCACCTCGTGCTCGCGGGTCGTGAGCTGCGGGAACGGTCGCCCGGTGGGGCGGTCGCCGGTGGCGAGCGCCGCCAGCACCTGGGCGCCGAGGTCACCGTCGAGGATCGTCTGGCCGCCGGCCACTGCGTGGACCGCCCGCACGATCTCGTCCCGCGCCGCCCCCTTCACGAGGTAGCCGCGTGCGCCTGCCGTCAGCGCCTCGGCGACCGACTGGGCGTTCTCCAGCATGGACAGCACCAGCACCGCGATCCCGGGCTGGCGCTCGAGCAGGGCGCGGGTCGCCTCGACCCCGTTCATGCCAGGCAGGTTCACGTCCATGATCACGACCTCGGGCGCTACGGCCGCTGCGGCGTCCAAGGCCTCCTCGGCCGAGCCGACGCCGGCGACCACCTCGATGCCGTCGCGCCCGTCGAGCGACGCGCGCAGGCCCTCCCGGTACATCGGGTGGTCGTCCACGACGAGCAGGCGGACCGGGGTGGTCGGGGAGTCGGTCACGTCGAGGCCACCGTGGTCGCGCCAGTACCGACCGGGAGTGTGACCCGCACCGTCGTCCCGCCCTCGACGCCCGGTCCCAGCGTGCACTCGCCGCCGAGCTCGGCGGCCCGCTCGTGCATCGAGAGCAGGCCGACGCCGGCGACCCAGTCGGGCGGGATGCCGCTCCCGTCGTCGACGACGGCGAGCTCGACGGCGTCGCCGGTGCGCCGCAGCGACACGGTGCAGGTCCCGGCGCCCGAATGGCGGGCGACGTTGGCGAGGGCCTCGGACGCGATGCGGAACACCGCGACCTCGACCGCCGCCGGCAACCCGTCGAGGTCGTCGCAGGCGTCCAGGCGGACCTGCAGCGCCGGGCCGGAGAACCGGTGCACCTCCTGGGCGAGGGCTCCGACCAGGCCGAGGTCGTCGAGGGCGGGCGGGCGCAGGTCGTCGACCAAGCGCCGGACGTCGCCGACCGTGGCGCGCAGCTGGTCCACGGTCCGGTCGACCAGCGCGGTGGCGCGGTCGGGGTCGTCGAGCGTGCCGTGGAGCGCCTCGAGCTGCAGCGCCACCGCGGCGAGGGCCGGACCCACGCCGTCGTGCAGCTCCCGGCGCAGGCGTCGGCGCTCCTCCTCGCGTCCGAGCACGGCGGCCTCGCGCGATCGCTGCAGGTGCTCCTGGAGCTGGGCAGCGTGGGCGGCGGTGGCGGCTTGGCGGGCGAGGTCGTCGAGGAGGCGGAGATCGGAGGGGGCGAAGGCCTCGCCCGCGCTGCGGGCACCGACGCGGAGCAGGCCCACGGCCTGCCCCTGGTGGACCAGGGGCACGTCGACCACGTCGTCCACCGGTGCGCCGTGGGCGACCGGGGGCAGCTCGGTGCTCTCCATGGCGACGTAGGGCGAGCGCAGCGCTCGGGCGACGGCGGCCACCACCTCGGGCAGGGCCCGCTCGGGTCCGGCGGCCGCCTCGAGGCTCTCGGTCACGCGACGCAGCGCGAGGTAGGGATCGTCGCGGTCGCCGTGCAGGAGCCGGTTGACCGAGCGCTGCAGGCGCTCGCGAAGGGGCTGCGCGCCCACGGCGACGACGACGGCGGCGACCAGCGGGGCCCCGGTGCGCCGTCCGAGCTGGTCCCCCAGGAGGGCGACGATGCCCACGTAGGCGATCGCCACCGCCGCGGTGAGGCCGGCGTAGACGAGCGATCGGTCGACGAGGCGATCGATCTCCCAGAGGCGGTGGCGGAGGACCGCGACGGTGAGGGCGAGGGGGATCGGGAGCACTGCGAGCACGCCGAACACGTCGCCGTCGTTGGCCAGCACGAGGCCGGCTGCGACGCAGACCAGCGTCAGGACGACGCCCACGACGACGATCTTGAGCTGCTGGCGCTCGG
>SXGQ01215015.1_pt1 | contig 19569 bp, 13 predicted proteins | sample 3178371 | NCBI WGS metagenome assembly SXGQ01 (sample SAMN11356859, study PRJNA531348) | freshwater metagenome | isolation source: freshwater sample F1-20 | place: China: Fuxian Lake, Yuxi | collected 2017-12-25 | reverse complement strand
GGCGTAATCGTGGACAGGCTGAACCCTGGGTGGTCGGCAATCCAGAAGTAGAACCGGGCGAAATCAGGCAGAGCGCGCAGGCTCTCAGGGATGGAGGCGACCACTTTCGGCGTCGGAGTGGGCATCCCTGTCAGTAGAACTCCTTGGGGAACTTCGGGACGAGAATTGGTGACGCGAATCCGCTCCGGCTTCGATTCCACGACCGCGCTGTTGACAGTCTGACGGAGGCGGACCTCGAAAATGAAGTCCCGGAGCTTCAGCGTGTTTAACGCATAGGTGAAGTCGAACCATGCCTGGGTCTGCACCACAAACCCGGAGGAGGGGTAAATTTGCGCGCCACCGGCAGGGTTAAACAGCGCCAAGGCAAACTGGGTTCCGGCGGGGAGGTCGCCTGGCTCGGCCCCCACTCCATCGTCTCCACCTAGCGGCACACAATTTGTGCGCGAGTTTCGACGCCAGGCAAACACGGCGTTCTGGCCGGTGAACTCGCTCTCCGGGCCTAGCCCTTGCAGCTCCAAGCCGGTGATGCGGTCGTAGGCGGCAGTGGTGAAGGCGTCTCCGACAAAAAGCTCGGCTTCCGCAGGCTGGCTGGTCTGCCCGCCTGGGCCGACGGAAATCACGCGGAAGGTGTAGTCATCGGACAACGTGAGGTCCACGTCTGCCTGGGTGTCGTGAACCTCGGTGTAGAAGGCGAAGTTGTTCAACCCCTGCCGGACATAGACTCGGTATGAAGCAATCAGTGAACCTTCCGGGGCCTGCCAATCCAGGCTTACGCGGTAGCCGGAGACGAGCGGACCCTGACTGGCAACCAGCCCAACCGGCGGTTTGGGCAGGAGCAACTGCTGCTGCAACGCGCTGGGCGGCTCCTTGTCGAAGTCCTTGAGGTCGTCCACGGCGGCGAAAATTTCCGGGTGGTATTCCAGACCGACAATCTCGTAGTGGCCCTTCTCTTGAGGCTCGACATTCAAGACGCGGTAGGTTTCAGCCTTCGCGTCGGCGCACTCCAAGCCCCATACCGAGCCGGGATGAACGAGGCAGATGTCCAGAACCGGCAGCGTGGAGGGCGTCGGCGTGGACGGCTTGGCAAGCAGTTCCACCTGAAACGAGTCCTTCGACAGAACCTTGACTGGAAACAGGCCGTTGAACTCCGCCAGATTGCAGCCAGACAGGCGGGCCTGCTGCTCGGAGAACAGGCCGTGGTCCGGGGCCGTGATAGTCGCCACTAGCTCCAGGGACGTGGCAGCAGAAACGGCCACGGTTCGCTTCAGCGGGCTGATGAAATTTACAGCTAAATTTCCTGCCGGGGAGACAGCGGTGGAGGCTACGGCGCGCTCGACAAGCTGGGAAGTCCGCTGACTGCTCGCCTCTGCCTCCGAGTCGGCTGAGTCCAGGCGATAAGGGGCAGGCAAGTCCCCCACGGTGTCAGCGGCATGGGTGGTAAGCGGGGAAAAGAAAGGCTGGGGGACGACAAACATCGCCGTATAAGCCTGCGAGGTAAGCTCCACCGGGCGGTCGAGGTAGATGCTGGAGAAGTCTGACGAGTAGCCGAGCACTCGACCGGAGTATTGCAGCCCGGAGCGGTGGCGGTCGCTGACCTTGAAGATGTCTCCCGGACGCACCGCCCCGGCCTCAAGACCAGTCTGGAACGTGACTGTCTCGGTGTTGGTGCGCTCAGTCATCAGCGTCAGCAGTCCGTGCCGGTAAGCCTGAGCACGACTGGTGCAGCCGAAAGCAGTGATTTCGATGGGCTGGACTCCAAACTTCAGGATGCCCTCCAGGTCATCCACGTATTCGGGCTTGGGGTTCCAGTTGTCGCGTTTGTCGTTGTAGCGAACCAGCGCCACGGTATGCCGGGCCTTCTTGGCGGTGCCGGAGTAGGTGAAAATACCGTCCTTAACACTGGAATTGGTGAAGTGGTGAATGGCCTCCTTGGCAGTATCCTGGACTGGCACAATCTGGCCGTTGGCCCAATACAGCATGGCGCGGAAACCGCTCGCCATGTCCGTGAGCACCCGGTAGGCGTCCTCCGGGGTCTGGAGAAAGAGGTTGCAGGTAAAACGAGGCTCGGTTCCCGAATAGCCGTCAGGCACCTGTTCGTCGCAAATCTTACCGATGAGATAGGTGGTCCACTTATCGAGGCCGCCGTAGTAACCGGCGGTGTGCTCTCCCGTCCCGTAGCGGCGGTTCATCACCAGGTCGTAGAAGCACCAGGCGTAGTTGTCGGTCCAGGCGACATAGAAGGAGCCGTCCCAGTTCAGGCTGGCAGGGAGCAGGGTGGCCCCATCCAGAACGGGGTCGGTGATAAGGTTGCTGGCAGTGATGGCTCCTGTCGCGGGCGTCGTGGGCGTTCCTGCGACAGCGTAGGTGAACGTGCCTGCGTCCACACGGGTCACGACCTTGGCTCCGTTGTATTCCGCCTGAACGGCCCCGGCGATGGTCACAGTCTGCCCGGTTTTGAAGCCGTGAGAACCGCAGGTTACAGTTGCGACTCCGCTTGCACGCGCGATGCTGGTTACAGCCTTGGCGACCACGCCTCGATTATACTGGCGGGTTTCCGGGAAGTAGTTGCTGGGAACCTTGACCAGCAGCAGCTTCAAATCATAGGAGCGGACAGGGATGGACCGGAACTGCTCGGCATTGACCTCGACGCCGAAAATGGCACTGAGCGGAAAGGACAGCTTCTCCGTGGTCAGGACTGTGACAAACTCCAGCTTGGTCTTGTTGAGGACGGAGACGGAAACCTCATCGTTGGAGTGGCGGACCATGCGGAAATACCAGCGATGCTGCTCGGCTCCTGCGTCACGCGGCAGGGTCTTCTCGGTGGCCCGGATGTAAGCGCTGGCTGCCTTTCCGGTCACTGTCTCCTGGAAGAACAGCTCCTCGGCGTGCTCGGTGTTCTCGTTGGTGTAGCGGATGTAGCAGGCGTAGGAGACGGAAGTTCCGAGAATGCTGCCAGCGATGTCTGCACCCTCGGCGACCTTCAACTGGCGGTAGAGCTGGGGAATCATCACGCCAATGATGACCTTGCTGGCATTCGGCTCAGTCACCACGAAGGACAGTGGACTGGACTTCTTGAACTCCAGGGCGTAGTTGGTCGTGCTCTCTCCTGAAGGAAAGCTCTCCAGAGGGAGCTGGTCCTGGGTGCCAAGGCGGTAGTCGAGCGTGACATCCTTGAACGTGGGCAGCCAGTCGGCATCAAGCAGGGGCACTCCGTCGAGGTTGACTGCCCGCCCAATCGCCCCTGCTATGGAGGCTTTGACGGCGGCGCTGTAGCCGAGTCCTGGTTCGGAAATTGTGAACGCGGTGATGACACCCAGGGCGTTGACTACGGTTTTGGCTACGCAGTAAGTCGTCGGAGTCACGTCATCCGTGAAGGTCAGCGAAATGCCGTCAATGTAACCGGCCCCGCCGTCAACGATGGGGATGGAGGTAATCGCCCCTGAACCGCTGCGAACCGGCGTCCCTAGAACAGCATTGCGGAGACGGCGGCCTGTGGGGTCAACCGGGCCGTAAATCTCCCCTTCACTGACCAAATCAATGACACGGGCAAACGCTTTTGAGCGCAGGCTGTCAGCAGCCTCAGTGGGAGCGTAGGAGGTCTGGCTTCCGCCGCCTCCCTTGCCGCCACCACCGGCACCGCGAAGTGACTGGTGCTGGCTCATGTGACAGGGATTTCCAGAGAGCGGATTCCGGCAGAGATAACCTGGCTGCCGACGCGCAGGCGTCCGTAGCCAATCGGAACGGGGTTGCCTTGCTGGGTGGTGTTCACGGCACCGGAAAAAAGGTAGGAGGGCTTGTTCTCCGGGCGCTCGTTGGACTGGAAATCAGGAGAGGTAGGGTTGCCTGCTACAATGGACGAGATTCCGCCGATGACTAGCGCAGCGGAAACCGTGTAGAGAAACGTAGTCATTCCAGCACCGATTAACGCCCCGGAACCGGAAGCGGCGACGGCAGCAGTCTGACCGCCAGCATACGCCCAGCCACCTGCTCCACCGGCATACCAGGTGACAGCAGCTAAAACGACGCCGACTATTACCTGCCACCAACCGCTACCGGCTCCCTGAAGGACTGGAACGAAGTCCACACTCATCAACGGTCGGTGTGGATTGGCGATGTCTCCGACTGCCTTAAAATCAGCATCGTTCAAAAGCACTCGATACTCTGCCTGAAGATTGGCGACAAGATACTGGCGCACCCTTCCTCCGCAGTTGGCATCTACAGCGCGCAGGGCTTCAGTGGCCGTCTGGACCTCCAGATACCAGTGGGACTGACCGGCAATCTCCGCCAACTTTCCGTGCAAGGTGATTTTGACCATGTTCAGAGCAGGCTTTGATGCTTGACGAGTTTCACAGTCCGTTCCTGCCAGTATCCGCCGTAGAGGTCAAGCCGGGACGTGCGATACATCAACTGGTGCAGGATGGTGGAGGAGTCAACCAGGACGGCGGCGTGGTTGACCAGACCGGTCCCGTTCAATGACATCAGGGCGACCGTGTTAGGAGAGACAGACTTGACTGGAACGAAGCCCCCTCGCTCCAGGTAAGCGTCCAGTTGGGGGAAGCCGTCAGTGAGATGCTTCACGGTTCGTTCCTCGGCGCTCATCTCCGGCAAATGGACTCCCAAACGCTGCCGGTGATAGTCCATCACCAGGCCCGCGCAATCATGCAGGCCGAACACGAAGAACCTGCCCTCCAGTGGCAGACAGTGGCCCTTCGGCTCATGCAGAGCGAACTGCTGCGTGACCAGGGAATAGACGTAGAGGGGCAGTAGCACTGCCTCTGAAACAGCGATGTCCGCAGGGCTGAACTTCTCTGAGGTCCTGGGGTGGCTGTGGTAGTAGGCGGCTAGTCTGCCGGTATTTACGGCGGCCAAGTAGTCGGCGGAGCTGACGCGGAAAAACTCAGTTGGCTCCTCGGCCACATTTCGGCAGGCGACCGCCTCATAACCACTGCCGCTGGCCGAACGAAGCAGCATCCCGCAGCACTCACGCGGATTCTCTGCTTCGGCCTGCCGGACAATTTCAGCAAATACTGAGGGCAAGGTAGTCTTCATCGGGGAACGCGATTTGAGCCAGGGAATCCGCCGAACGGAAGGGGGGTGGAGGACTGAACTGAAATCGTCTCCACTAAATTTGGGGGCAGGGTCAACTGGCCTTCGACATTGCGGCCCCAGCCGACAATAGCTCCGGTGGACTTCAACGCCAACGAATGCGCCTGGCCGCCTGTGACCTTAACGACCTGGGTGAGCGCGTCAGGAGGAACGGTGCATTGTCCTTGAGCATTGTCTCCCCAGGCTACTACAGAGCCGTCCGACTTGACCGCCAGACTGTGATTCAGGCCGCAGGCGATTCCTACTACGCTGGAAAGTCCTGAAGGCACAATGTCAGCTCCGTTGGTGATGCCGGAACGAGAACCCCATCCGACCACAGTGCCGTCGCTCTTGAGGGCCAGGTTGTGATACTCGCCGCAGGCGATGGCGATGACTCCTGAAAGGCCGGAAGGAATAGCCGTCTGGCCGTAGGCGCTCTGGCCCCACCCAACCACCGTGCCATCAGATTTCAAGGCCAGCGTGTGCAGATACCCGGCGACTACCGCCGTCACTCCGGTCAAACCTGAAGGAATTCCTGAAGTCTGCCCGGCATAGTCCCAGCCCCAGCAAACTACCGTGCCGTCGGCTTTAAGGGCGACAGTGTGGCCTCCTCCGGCAGAAACGTCAATCGCTGTCAGATTCGCAGGCGTGTTGGTCTGCCCGTAGCCGTTGTAGCCCCACACGACAACGACGCCGTTGGGCTTCAGTATCGCTGAGTGACTGTCGCCGACAGAAAGTTTCTGCGCGGTGGTGACACCTGAAGGCAGCGTAGTCTGCCCGTTGGTGTTGCTGCCCCAGGCCCGCAAACTGGCGTCACTGCGGAAAAGAAGGTTGTGGTTTGCGCGCTGCCCGGAAGCGATGGCCGTGGGCTTGATGGTCGAGGTCAGCACCGCATTCGGGTCGAACCTCAGCTTGCACCCGCTCAGGCGGTGGGAGCACTGGTCAGCCTTCCATAGCAAGTTTCGGAGGGGGCCTTGCTCCTCTCCCAGCGCGCTGTCTCCCGTGAGGGTGTAGTAAGACTTGGTGGTGCGCTCGTAGTCCTGCCACAGAAACACGGTGTCCTTGGTGTAATACTGGACGGTTTCGCTCCACTGGCCGTCGTTGACTGCTGGGTCGCTTCTGAAAGTCTGCCCGGAGGGGAGGAGATTATTGTCCTTGTCCGCCAGGGCGACATTGCTCACGTAAGCGCATCCAACCGGAGAGCGGTAGCGCCAAACACAGGCGGCAGCGATGACCTGGCGGCGGGGAACTTTGGCCCCGTCAATGTCTGTCGCAGGCACCAGCTCGTAAGTGACCTCCATCCGGTTGGCACGTAGCTTTCGCTCCACGAAGTAAATGTCCTCCTGGAACATCTCACGGGAGTCCGCCTCTGGCATACCGTCCAGGTTTCGGGCGAACACCAGGCGACGAATGACGCGGGCGTTCACCAGGTCGCCGTAGGCCTGGGACAGGCTGGTGAACGTCCCTAGAAGATTAGCGAACGTCAGCGTCGGGCGCGGCAGCTCCCCGGAGCCGCTGAGGGAGAAGCCTTCGCACTTGACGGGCAACGGCGTGTAGGACTCACCGCGAAACACCAAGGGGCGGCACTGGGCGTCCGTTCCGGGGTGAAAGCGCAAAACACCGCCACCGATGGCGGAAGCGTCGAGGATGACCAGCTCCACCAGGGCGGAGGGACTGAGCGAGGCCGCCTCAGCCAGAATCTTGGCGTGTCCCTGGCTCATGGCTCAAACACCTGGCGGAGGTTCACCGTGGTCGTGAAGGAGTTGGCCTGAACGAAGGCGACCCCGATGCGGCCCTCGATGACATACTTGCCTTCGGTGTCATACGGGGCGGGCGGAGTGAAGAAGAAGTATTCCTGCACCTGACGGTCATAGACGGGCGGACTACCAAGGAAGAAACGACGCAGCTCCTTCGTGATGACCAGGGAACGGTTGGCGAAAACGAGGCGGAGATTTAGCGGTAAATTGTTGATGCCTTCGGGCGAACGCTGCTCATAGCTCTCTCCAAATTGGACCCGGACCACACGCGGCTCGGTTTCCAGGCTGGTCGAGTAGGAAGGCTCGATGGGCGCAACGTCCATCACTGCCTTGACGCGGTGAAAGACTGACTTGGGGCCGTTGAAGTAGAGTTTCATGGACTAGGAATTGCGCCAGGCCCCGCCGGGACGGCGCTGGGTGTTCATCACTTCCAGCACGGCGGACTTCAGCATCCGGGCGAACTCCTGGTTGTCGCCCTGCGGGCCGTTCTTTGCGCCCTTGCTGGATTCCTGAGTCTGGCCTCCCTCGTTGATGACGATGGTGACGTGGCTATCGCCGTAGCTGGACTGGCTGGAATTGACCGGCGCTCCGATGTGCGACGGCTCGGCACGGGCAGGCTCCGGGGCGGTCCAAGAACTGCCTGAAGGGTGGGGCACCATGCCTCCGGTCGCGCGCTCCACCAGCCGGCCTTCATTGAGCGCCTCCATAAACCGCTCACCGTAGCGTTCCACAGCGGCCCGGCGAATGACGAACTCTCCGCCCATCAGCATGGCCGGAACGTCGTCACGGATGCCAGAGCCACCGCGAATCGGACCTCCCTCAGCCGCGAACATGGTTCCTGGTGAGGCAACACTACGTAAATCAGACGCTCCTGTAGCGGCAGGAGCCGCTACCGAAGCAGTAAAGGCGCTGAACGCGAACCCGATAAGCTGGGCGGCGGCCTTGTTGGCGAAAATGCGGGCGACCTCACTGAGAATACTCTTGCCGAAATCGGCAAACGCCTGGCTCGCGGACTTCGTGCCAGTGACGAAATCAGCAAACGCATTGCCGAGATTAGACTGCAACGACTGGCCGATGTCCGCGCCGATGTCCTTGAAGTTCTGCGCCTCAGCGCGGAACCGCTCAGTGACTCCGCTGAAGCCTCGGCTGAACGAGTCAAACATTCCGGTCCCTTGAACGTCTTCCCGCTCAGTGCGGAGGGAGTTGGCACGGCCTGATAAGCTGCGGGAGAGGCTACGGTTGCGGTCAATCTCGCCCTGGTCCGGGCGCAGGCTCATCGTCTCCCCGGTGGCCTCGTTGAAGACCTGGCCGTTGTCCATTCGGGTCCAGCCTTCAGGAACCTGGATTTCGACCTTCTCAGCAGCCTGGGCCAGGTTCTCGAACTGGTCGGCCAGTCGCTCGAAGACTTCTTCTAGGCCCTTCTGCTTTTCCAGCAGCACGGCGATGTTCTCCGGGCCGGTCGAATCGGCCAGGAAGCGGCGGGTGTCAATCTGGCCCTCCAAACCGGCTTCCCGGACGCTCTTTTCGAGGTCGGCGAGCTGGAAACGGGCAATTTGGCTGGGCCGGGCGCTCAGGGATGCTTCTAGCCCGCTCTGCAAGGCTCCCTGGGCGGTTTTTAGGGCCTGGTCGGCATAAAGACGCTGGCGGGTGACAAACTCGCGCTGTAGGTCATTTACGGAGGCCGTGAGGCGGCTAGAGAGGGCGTTTTTGGCCTGCGTGAGACTATCCAGCTCAGATTTCAGCTTTTGGGTGTTCGTGGTGTCTCCCTCCCAGCCTGCGAAGCTCTCATACTCGGACTGGACACCTTCCAGGGACTTGACCACGCCGTCGAGCAGTCGGCGGAAAAGGGCGACTTGGGCAAACCGGGCGCGCTCCGCTTCCACCTGACCTGCCTCCGAAGGAAGGGTCTGGTCGGCCAAAGAAGCGGCGAAAGCAGAACGCGCTCCTGCCTGGTCAATCTGCGGAAAGCGGACGGCCAGATTACCGAGCATCTTGTCGAAGTCGGCGCGCACCTGATAGTCGTCAATTCCAGAGCTGACCTCGGAGGACGCTCGAAGGATTCCCTGCGTGAAGTAGTCGAGGACGTTCTTGCGTGACTCCTCTCCAGCCCTCAACAGCTCACGCTGGGCTGATTCAGTCTTCTTAGCCTCCAGATTGAGTCCTTGGCGGCGCTGGTCGTCAAGCTGCTCCTGAAGACGGGCGCTGACCTTTGGCAGAATCTCGTCCATCTTCCGCCACTTGTCGGCCATCACGGCAATATGGTCAGCGCCGCTGGCGTCCTTCAGGAAAACGTCCAGGCTGCCGAGGCTCTCCAGAAGGTCAGTCCATTCCAAGGACTTCAGGGCGTTCTGAAGCTCGGCAATAGCATGGCTGCCTTCCAGCCCGGAACTGAGTTCAGGCAGGCGGCGGAAAAATCCTGGCAACTGGTCCCTGGCCTGAACCTCCCGGTTGTATCGCTCCTCATCAGCGGACTTTCCGAGAGCCTTCTGGGCCTTGAAACGAAACTCAGTAGCTAGACCTGAAAACAAATTGGTGGCAGACTCAAACTGGCGAAACTCCCCGAGGGCGCTACGCGCAGCCGTAGCCGATTCACTCAAGGGCTTCGACCACAACTTACGTTCCTCATCAGTGGACTTCAGGAGCTTCGATGGGTCCACGGACTCTGCCGTAGCTAGAGCCTCCCACTTCAAGCGCGAAGACTCCATCCTCTCCCGCAAGCCCTCTCCATTTTTAGAAATCTGTGCCTGAACGAACTCGTAAAAGTCTGAAGTGGCGGAGAGAGCGCGCAGATTCTCCTTCTCCGCCCGCTCTCCAAAAATTTTTGGGTCAGGGATGGTGAGTTTGGCCTTCTCTAACAGAGAGGGAATGTTCAACGGGCCTTCCAGCAGACTATTAAGATACTCGGCCATGTTTTCGATACCCCCTAAGAATCGGTCAGACTCCTCCGGCAAGTAGGAAAGACGACGGGTAGCAACGGAACCCATTTCCACGGCGAATGACTGGTAGGCGTGCTCGCGAACCGAGGACTGGTCGGCGTTGAATTTGGCAATGGCGGCAGCGTTCATCGTCCCTCTAGGGTCCTGGCGAACACGTCGAGCCTCGGACTGCATACGGGCAAAAAGGGCGACGCCCTCATCTGACTTCTTATACTCTGGGTTCTGGGCGTTCCACTCCCGAACCCGGTCGCGGAATTCGCGCTCGAAGCGGACCATCCCTTCAATGAACTCCTCCTTGCGGTTAAAAATCGCATCCTGGACGCGGGCGAGGAACTCCTTGTTCTCCGTAGAGACTTTGGAGAGCTTTTCCAGCGAGGAAGTTCCCGCCTTAAAGGGGAAGATTTCATCACGAACCTGCTTCTCCAGAGAATCAAACGACTCCTGATAAGAGTCTCCTGCGCTGGACTGGAAACCGCTCATCAGCTCCTTGGCTGAGGCTAGAGAACCTTGACGATAACCAAAACGCCCTTTGGTCCCGATTTCTTTGAAGTAGTCGAGGAATCCGTCGCCGAACATTTTGGCCGATTGGCTGCGGAGTTTCTCATGGAACTCCTGAAATTGCGGGGCAAGAGGGGCGGAACGAACTTGCAGGTAAGCTACCCGGACCTGGCCGGAGAGAGAGGCTTCCTGCTTCTGAATAGCCTCCAGGAAGACCTTTCGGTTCTTCTCCATCGTGTTTCGAGCGCCGTCCACAACCTCCTTTGGCGTGGACTCGTTAAACGTCACGTCAGGGTTGGTGAGTAGGGAAAGTGAGCCGACGTTTCCGCCTTTCTGCCAGTCAGAAATGCGCTGGTCGTCCTGGGCAGCCCGTTCAGCGGCAACCCGCAACTCTAGCTCGCCCATACGAAGTTGCCTTGAGGCAGTCCAGTAAGAGGTCCGGGTCATAGGGACGCTGGCAGTGCCCGCCTTGGCGTCAACTTCTTCAGACTTGCTACGTAGTTCCTGAAAGCGGACAGACACCGCCTCGGCCACCAAAGGCGGTAGCGTAGGACCTACAAAGAAGGGGTTGGACCTTTCCCGACTCCGGGCCTCGTTCTCCAAAGCAATGGATTCGCTCAACCTGGAAGATGACTCTACAGAGTTCAGAAGAATCTGATTTCTGGCCCCTTCGCCGCCGAGTCGGTTGTCTGCAATCTTACCGAGAGCCGTAGAAGCAGCCCTAGCCTTCTCAGTCAGCTCATTGAACGTGTCGGAGAGAGTGCTTACAGACCAGAGGATAGCGGCAATGGACGCGGCAGGAATCAGAGCAGCCCCTAGACCGGGAGCGGCGGCTGCCAGACTCGTCCTGGCCCCTGTCACCATCGCCCCAAGCTCGGCACCGCGCGCCGCCAAACCTGCGCGACTGAAGAAGCCGGGCTGGTTGGCAGCCCTTACGCGGGCGTCGCCGATGCGGGAATTGGCCTCGACCATCTGACGGCTGGCTTCCAACTCAGCAGCGCGGCGGGCGGACAGTGTAGCGGTGGCCTGCCCGATGGCGGCAGCATAGCCCGCCATTGTGGAGGCGACGGCAGGCTGATTAGGGAGGAACATCCCAGAACGGAGGCTGCTCGGCGGACGCCCGAGGACTGTTTCAATCTCCCGGACCTGGGCGGCGGAAGTCCCTCCGGCAATTCTCCATACCCCGGCAGGGTTCTGGACAACTCGGCGAAGGGCGTCCGCCTGGGGTCCGAGACTGCCCGCCAGAACTGTGGGAACGCCTCGAAGCATCGAAGCAGACACTCCGTTAAGAGTAAGCGCCCCACTACGGTAGTTGGCGTCAGATGTTACACGGGCGGCGTCCAAAACCGTTGGCGGTGCATATACTGAAGCAGTCAAGGCGGTAGCGGCCCGACTCCGAGACTGGGCGGAAAGAACCCCGTCCCGGCCCCATCCAACGGACTGAGGGGCTAAAGGACTAAGCCCTGAAAAGTTTGGAGCACCTGAAGCGGCGCGAGTTGCAGTTACAGCCGCAGTAGCCCCGGCAGCTAGCCGCTGGGCGATAGTCTCAGCCCCGAACGAGATGACATCCAGGATGGAACGACGAAAAAACAGAGTTAGCGCCGCCAGCATTGGGGAAAAGTCAGCGAAGCTCAGGAACGCCTTTCCCAGAGTCAGCACGATATTTCCAAACGCCTGGAGGAACGGCAGCACGCGCTCGAAGAACGCGGTGGCCTTCTGGAGCATCTTGGGTAGGTTCTCTGCCAGAGATTTCAAGGCTCCGTCCACCAGGCGCGCTCCGCGCTCGAACATTGTCTCGCCCATGAACTTCGACTGGCCGTAACCGGCCTTGTCCAAAACATACTCGGCGACCTTGCCGCCGGTGTCGGAGACAGTGGTGAAGATAGACTTGACTGAGGCGGCCATCTTGACGGCGTAGCCGTCGAACTTTGACTTCGTGAAGGCCGTGATTCGGTTGTAGAGGGAGGTCAACTGGTCAACGATGGCGTTGTAGGAATGGTCGCCGACCTTCAACAACGGAATGTGGAAAATCTGCTCCATTGCGTTCTGGAACAGGAAGCGCGGCTGGCGGATGAGTTCCTGGATGGCCTCCGGCGTGATGATGCGCCCGAAGAAGGTCTTCATTGCATCAAACGTCGCCTTCGGGTCGTTGGACAGCTCCTTGATGCTCTTGCCCGCCGTTGTGGAAAGGGCAGTGGAGGGGATGTCAAACCGGCGGATGAGCGAGCGGAACTGGCCGGAGAGCGCCTCGCGGATGGAGTAGATGGCGTCCTTCGCCTCCTTGTCCGGGCGGAACGCAATCATCTGCTCAACCAGCTCAACGGACTGGCGGAAGAAACCTTGCTGGTCGCTCAGGCTGCCCTGGGAAACCTGCTTCGCAATCTCGTTCCGGGAGAACGGCATCGTGATGAGGTTGCGCGTGGACTCCCCGAGGTCCTTGAACGGCAGCGGCGAGCTGGCAGTGATGGCTGCAACCTCGTCGCGGATACGGCGGGCAGCCTGCGCGCTTTGCAGCGAGGATTTGACGGTGATTTCCAGCCCGGCGAAGTCCTCATTTACGGCAAGGAAGGCTTTTCCCAAGCCATACAACCCGGCGCTCGCGGCGGCAGTCACGCCAATCAGGCCGTAGAAAGCGCGATGGCCGAAGCGGTCAATCGTGTCAAACAGGTGATTGGCCTCATTGCGGGCGACTCCGAACCCGGTGGCAAGCCGTCCGTGGTAGGCGGTGGCGACCCTCTCGGCGTCCTCGGCTAGCATCCGCATGGCCCTGGATGATAGTGGACCGGCGGCGGAGAGGCGCTCCACTCGCTCGCGCAGGCCGTCCAGGTTGTTGATGGCTTGCCGGATTACCAGTTCTCCGGCGGCGGAGTATTCAACGACTATGCGAATCGGGTCGGCCACAACGATTTAGCGGTAAATTCTGCGCCGCGTTCCATGTCAGACTCGCCTCACGGCTCTTTGCTGCCCGTCGGCTTGTTCCAATGCTGCCTAGCTATAGTCGCCAGGACTTGCACTTTGTCCAGCATGAACCTCCACTCGGAACGGGGAATGTCGTGCGCCTCTAAAATCATGGGCAGGGCGGCGTAGTCAAACGCGACGAACCCGCCCATGCCTGCGGTGCGGACCTGGCCGGAGAGGGAGCTGAACACTTCCCAGGCCGGATAGTTGGCAAGGTCCAAAACAGGCTTCGGACAGGAGGCGCAGGGCGTCTCCCGTCCGAGGCTCTGATGAAGGCGGAGGCAGCCTTCGCACGGCAGGTTGGCCGGGTTCAGTTCCCAGTCGGCGAAGGCTCGGAGTTTCCCAGTTCTTCCTCGTGCTCGCTGTTGAAGGTCTGCACGTTGGAGCAGGCGTCCTGGAGGAACATATCTAGGTCATCACTGCCCTTGAGCAGCGCGGACAGGCCCTCCGCCGTGAACTCAATCGGCTCGTCCAGCTTGTCCTTGGGGACCTTGCTGAAATTGATGAGGGCGATTTTCGACAGCGAGCGGGGCGTGACGCCCTCCCAGCCGACGACGGCCTGCCTGCAATAGGCGTCAATCAGCTTCTCGTTGTCGAGCACGGGGACACGGCCCTTGAGCTTGCCGTCATACTTCTGGACGGTGCAGTTGCGCGCCATCTTTTGCAGGGAGGCACGGCTGATGTGACGGACGGTGAACTTGACGCCCTCACGGTATTCTACGGTGGCGGTGAGTTCCGAATCGGCAGGTTGCAGGAGGTCTTCGATTTTCATTTCAGATGCAGTGTTGTTTTGATGTTGACCGACAGAAACCCGCCCGCGAGCCGGTTATCTGACAAGCGGGCGGGTGATTGGTGGAATTAGCGGAGCGCCGAGGCCAGGCTAATCATCGTGACGCGCACGTCATACGCGGCGGTCTGGCGGAACACACTCATTTCGAGCTTGGCGGTGACGACGCCGGAACCGGCAATCTGCGGCGTGCCGCTGCCGGTGAACTTCGTCTCCGGGAACTCGAACTTGAGGAACTCGCCCTTCCGGTTGAACGAGATTTGGGTGTTCACCACCGTCTCGTTCTTGAAGATGTCATATTCCGTGGAATCCTGGAAATACACGTCCAGGGAGCCGGAACACTCGCGGTCCTTCTCAGGAATCTCGCGGCGGGTGCGCTCACCGACGCAATACACGTCAGCCTCCAGGCTGTTGCCAATCTTGAGCGACGCGCTGCGGACGGGGCGAGTGGTCTGCCCTGCGTTGAACGAGATGAAGGCTTCGTAGCCAGTCACCGGCTCCTCAGCGATGTAGGCTACCGTGCCTGCGCCAGACGAGGAAGACTTCACTGAATCCTTGAAAAGGAGGTTCCAGGCCGCCTGCACCGCACCCTCCTGGGGGATGGTGAGGTCGAGCGAGTCCACCCGGCCACCCCGGAACTGGACGAACATATCGGCGTCGCCGCCCTTGACCGACTTCTCGAACGAGAGGCCGCCAGTGGGCATCGTGGTCCCGCCGGTGAACACGGTGGAATACACCGTCTCCGAGTCCGCGCAGAGATACTCGAACTTCACACCGTCCAGCTCGGCCACGCCTTCGGTGTGGGTGAGCGCGGGGCTGGCCGTGGTGAGAGTGCCGCCGAGCGTGCAGAGGTAGAACTTGTTGTTGGACTTCACCAGGTCGCCACGCACCTTCGCACCAACCGCCAGGGCGGTGATGTCAGCCGCCTCCAGGGGAGTCGTGACCGGGACGCAGGTGAGCAGGTGCTTGAGGAAGATGCCAAAACGGTCGCAGCCGAGGTCAGTGGTCACACCGCCGCCAGCGGCGACATTGCCGCCACGGATGGCAGGCTTGGTGCGGTCAGGGCGGATTTCCGCCGACTGAACCTTGTTGATTTGCTCGGCGAGGGTTTCGCTGACGAAGGCCAGCCCGGCGAAATTGCCAGTGGCAAACGTCCCCCATGCCGATTCCTCCTTGTAGGACAGACCGCTTTTTGAGCCTTTTGCGAGAGCCATAGGTTTTGTTCTGTTGAATGTTTCTACTACTTACCGGGCTGACAACAATCCGACTCAACCACAACCCTCCAGGGAGCGCAAGGGCGCTTTGAGGAAAGTTTAGCGGTAAATCGAACGGGACTAGGCATGGTGTTCTACCTCTACTTTCACCCAGACGGCCCCTTCAGGGTGGGCTAATCCGGCGTCAGAGACGAATCCCTCCATGCGCGCTTCCATGACCAGGCCGCCGAGCGTGTCGTCAACCTTCAGTGCTGCATCCAAATCTTCAATGAACCGGCTGATTTGTTCAGCCTCGGAGCCATACTGCCAGCCAAACGAGGCGTCGGCGGAAATAACTGGCGAGCCGTCCTCGTTCTTGGGGCCTTCCTTGCAGACAAACATCACGATGAAGGAAGTCCGCCGAATGGCTCGCCCGGCAGCCTGCAACTTCTGCGCCCCATCATCGAGGATGACAAACGCCTTGGGATATTCGGTGTCGGCCTTCCGCCCAAGCCAGGCGGCGTCGAAGCGGTCCTTGACGTGGGAGACGGGAAAGGTGCGATAGACTGGCGCGTAGAGCTGCTTGTAGTCCGGGGTGATTCGGGGAGCCGTCGGAGCGCCTAGCGATTCGGCTGCCTGAAGGGTGACTGACTGAGCGGGATGGCCTCCCTCAAAGGAGACGGTAATGGTCATCGGAAACCAGGTGGTGATACCTGGGGACAGGGCGTTGATGTCAATGTAGCAGTCCAGAGAAAAGTTGCCTGACCCGGAGATGCCGAGAGAATTCACGTAGGCGTTGTTCTGCTCCTCCGGGGCGAAACTGCCGCGTGGGCAGACTACTACTGGCAGGAGCAGGGGCGAATTCGGAAAAGTCGCCCATCTCGAAGCTGGAGATGGAACAGACTGGATATAGACACTGCGAATAACCCTGGTTACAGGGTGGCCGTTCTGATGGAAATTGAAGTCCAGCTCGAAGTGATGGTCGGCTCCCTGGGCAGTAACCGGATTGGAGCTGCCCCCAGTGAACTGGCTGTAGCTGCCTGCGCGGTTCACCCAGTTGGCTCCATACTGCTCCAAAACGTAGCCGAGCACGATTTGGCGGGCGGTGAACTTGCCCTCCTCGATGGGAAGGAACGTCTCGCGGAACGGGGCCAACTCTCCAAGACGGGCATACTCGTCATACACCCCTTGGCGACGCTGCTTGATGGTCCCAATCCTGGCGGCGAGCGCGGCGGTTATTTGGGCAGGGGTGGGCATGGTCAGACCTTGGAGAGGCGCGAGGAGATTCGCTGGCGAATGACGGGCAGGAGCAAGGCCATCACGTCCTTACGGGCGGCCTCGTAGAAGTGATAGCCGGGGCGCGCAGGGCGATTCACTTCCGAGCCGGGGCGAAGAAAGATGTCTCCCATCATTCCCCGGCCACCGGCTGTCTCAGCGAACGTCCCTGGAACTGCGGAGGACAGCAGGCTGCGGGTTCCGGCAAACACGGCCCAAGTCTTCAGCTTGATGGTCTGCTGCGCGGTGCCTGCGTCCAGGTAGTGCAGCACGTCGCGGGCTTTCTTGCTGCGCTGGGCGACGGTGTTTTGAAAGTCGAAGCCGATAAGTGCGCCCTTTCGTAGCACATCCACCTTCCAGCCAGCGGCCAGGTGGCCTTCGTAGCCCTTCTCGGTGTCGGTGTTGTCCTGGGGCGTGCGGCGTCCGGGGAAATACTTGCGGATGAAGCTCAGGGCCATCTCCGCCAGTCCAGCCATGTCAATCCGAGTGGCGTAGTCAGCCGACTGGTTGCGCTTCAGGTTGGCGACAATCTGCTGAACCCGGCGGTTGGCGAAACGGACTTGGAAGTTGACCAGCATCTCAGGCGTTTTTGAGTTCCAGCTCGTTGCTATAGGAGAACAGGCCGGAACGACTGACCGCCACCAGGAGGAAAAGGTTTCGCTTGGTCTTGTCCACGTTGACTGCCTTGAGCGTGGAAATCTGCTGGTCAGAAATGGTCTTCAGCAAGTCGGCCAGATTGTTTAGCTGCGGAGTCCCTGAATCAGAGTCCTGGTTCCAGGCATGACGCAACGTGTCTGTGCTGACGTTCTCCGTGACCATGTGGAACAAGCGCCACTCCTGAAAGTTCTCATACCGCTCCACCGTCCACTTGATGATGTAGGTGGTTCCGACCGCCTTGGACTCCCCTGCGGCCAGACTGAGAGTGGGAACTGGCGGGGTGCGAGAAAGGGCGAGCGGGACCTCAGCCTCAACCCAACCATCTTGGGCGGTAACAGTGGACACTGAGATTCCAGAGAAGCGGCTGGAGATTCCGAGGCTGACCACCAGCGCCGTGTATTGCTCACGCAGGAATTTGGCAAGCTTCAAATTTTTAGAGAATGGCGTCTCATTGTCCTGCTGCATCGTGGCCTGGCCGCCGGTGTTGGCCGCCTGCGCCCACTGAGCGGCGCGGGAGTTACAGACGCGAATCCAGGCCAGCAGGATGACCGGCTCCTCCTCCGCGACCGGGAGCACCCCAAACTCGTAGCTTGGATTGTGCTCCCGGAGCGCATCGGTCAGGTGGCCTTCCAAATCGCTGTCAGTGAAGTTCTCGCTCGCCTGGATTTTGGCCCGGCGTTTCAGCGAGTCACGAAGCGTGGCGATGGCGGCCATAGGGAGGAGGGTTACTGCGCGCCGTCTTCGAGCATGATGGCGAGGCTGGTGTCCTGCAACCGCTGGGCGACACTCAGCGGCACGCGCCAGACGGAGCGGGCGGGGAGCTTGGCGACGCCGAACGTCTCCTGGAAGCTGAAGTGACCGATTCGGGGGGCCGGGGACACTTCCTCCAGCATGGTGATGCGGGCCTGCGGTTCAGCAGAGGCCGCGATGGTGGCTTCATCAACGCTGGCGGCGTCAGAGCCGGACTCGCCGGGTTCAACAGCGACCACGGGGTCTGCCTCATCAGCGGCGTTGGCGTTCTTCTTCTTAACCTGTGCGGTGGGTTTCATGTTTATGCAGTGTTGGTTACGTTTCTTTGGCGAAAGCCCGGTGGAGGTTTTTTAGGCGCTCCACCGGGCACATTGGTCAGACTCTTGGCGGATTAGACCGTCTCCAGAACGAAGACGTGGCCGGACTCGATGAGGCCCGCGCCCCAGATGCCGTAGTAGGCGAGGGAGTGCTTGCGCCCGAAGTCCTGGACGCCGTTGTCGCGCATCTCGACGGGGAGCGCCTCGGCAAAACCGAGGGCGTAGTCGCCGACGATGATGGCCTGGTAGCAGTCCTGGGTCGCATGGGCGGCGACAGCGGTGTTGACGCCGGTGTCCTCGTTGTCCGCGAAGATGTCCTGCGTGGTCTTGGGAATCTTCGTGATTTGCGTGGTTTCCACGAAGCGCACGTCCTCGATGCGGCCAATCTCACCGCTCAGGAGGTTCTCCGGGCTGGCATACTGCTGGATGTTGAGCCAGCCCGACGTGTCGCGGAGCTTGCGGCCCTGGTGGGGATGCACGAAGCACACGTAGGCGTCCCCGCTGAACTTGGGGGCCTTGTTGATGGCGAGGTTCTCCACCGCGTCACGGATGAGCGACAGGTCGAGCACACCTGCGCCGGTGAGGGCGGCACGGTTGGCGACGCCGCCCCCGTAGAGGACGTTCGGGCTGGTGAGGAGCACGTCCCGGCACAGGCCGTCACGCCGCTTGGCGTAGTGGCGACCGAGCTGGGTCGAGGCATCCTTCATCACGTCCGTCATCGCGCTGCGGAGCAGGAACTCGCGCACCGCCACGGCCTTCGCGTGCTCACCAACCACGATGGACTTCACGCTGGTCGAAAGCGTGTCCGTCTCGATGTCGGTGGTTTCCGCGATGGCGCTGTCCCCGGAGAGGGCGTCATACTTGAGGAACTTGATGGTGTTGCCGGGGGTGGCCTGGAGGTCAGTCTTCTTGACCGCCACGGACTCAAACCGGAGGACCGGCTGGGCCGTGAACAGGATTTCCTTCGTGAACACATCGAGCACCGAGTTGTCGAGCTTGATGTTGTTGCCGGACGTTGCTCCGGCGATATTGACTTTGTTTGCCATACGAGTGATTGCGTTTGGCCGGAGTAACCGGCAGATGGACTACGAATACTGCAACTTCAGCGCCGCGAGCTGCTTGTCGCGGTTCTGACCCCATTCCCTCACCGTCATCCCGGAAACTTCCGAGGGTGCCGATGCTGGAGCCGCAGGAGCGGGAGGGCTGGGAGGAAGGGCTGGAGCCGGTGCCGGTGCGCCATGACTTTGCGATGACTTGGCACGTTCAATAATCTGAGCCTGAGTGCGCTTCGCTTCCTCTACCGAAGCACGAATCTCTGACTCTGAGTTCCCTGTGACTAGGGCGACCACCATCGCG
>SXGQ01427889.1_pt1 | contig 19571 bp, 17 predicted proteins | sample 3178371 | NCBI WGS metagenome assembly SXGQ01 (sample SAMN11356859, study PRJNA531348) | freshwater metagenome | isolation source: freshwater sample F1-20 | place: China: Fuxian Lake, Yuxi | collected 2017-12-25 | reverse complement strand
GGTGGTGATCGCCATCATCGCCATTCTTGCCGGCATGCTCCTGCCGGCGCTGTCGCGGGCGAAGGCCAAGGCGCAGATGATCCGCTGCACCAGCAACGAGAAGCAGATCGCCCTCGGCTACCTCCTCTACGCGGGCGACCACAACGACTCCCTGCCCGTCGCCGGGACGGAGACCCCGGTCGGCTCCGGGTGGGTCGCCCCCAGCCGCTGGTTCGCCGAGATCTCGATCTACATCGCCAACGACGACCGCAACTTCACGAACCTGGTCGCCAGGAACAAGGTGGTCGCCTGCCCGATCGCCAAGATCGGAACCAACGTCATCCCGGCACGGATCCCCGGATACCAGGGCTATGGTGGCTACGGACACAACTACGCCTACCTCGGATACACCCCGGCGGACCGTGTGAAGCTGTCCCTCATCACCAAGCCGGCCGACACGATCTTCAATGGTGACGGCCTCGACCCGACCAAGGGTCTGGAGTGGTGGAACTACGGCTACCTGTACCCGCCCAGCCTGAAGGTTCCCCTGTTCCGCTACGTGCGTCACGGACAGGGCGGCAACTATTCGTGGGCTGATGGCCACACCTCCATGATGCCGTGGAAGACCCTTTCCAACGGGCTCAATGGGAAGGTCGACTGGTACTATCAGCCTCGCCCGTAGGCGGCGGACATCCGGCCAGCCATCCTCCTGGAGGGGCAGCTCCCCAGCGAGGGCGGCAAGCGGATTCGGACACGGATTCGGACACGGATGCCGCGCAGCACCCCGATACGGCAGGGCTTGGGTGCAGCCTCATCCGTCAGAACACGGAGAACCCGCAGGGGTCATCCATGCGGCACCGGTTGGGCAATGCCCTTCCGCATCCCTTGAGCTCCTTCGCCACCCCCACGGGACCGGGATGTCACCTCCCGGAACCGCGCTTCGTAATCGGGATGGTTCGTGCCCATCAGGCGATCCCAGACGTTGAAGTAGAGCCCATAGTTTCCCCTCATCGATTCGTGGTGCATCACGTGGTTGGTCGGCGTGTTCAGGATGAACCGGAACGGGGTGTTCATCAGGAACCGGGGATGGAACTCGTATCCGGTGTGGCCCGCGACGTTGAAAAGGATCTGCCACAGCATCACCAGACCGAAGGCGGCGGGATGGATGGGCAGGGTCAATGCCACCAACGGGAAGATGCCCGCCTCCACCACCGCTTCAGCCGGAGCAAAGGAATACGCCGCCCAGGGCGACGGATTGGTCGACAGATGGTGCACCCGATGGAAGACCGAGAAGAGGCGGCGGTGGTGCATCAGCCGGTGGGTCCAATAGAAGTAGGTGTCATGGAGCAGGATCGCACAGACCACACTCCCGAAGAACCACCCCGTGCCGTGCTCCGAGATCTTCCAATACATCTGCGTGTACCCTGCACGCGACGCCGCGATGGTCGCTGCACCCACCAGCCCGAAGATCAGGACCGTGAGCGTCGAATAGCCCAACTCCCGCCCGACATCGGAGGACTTCGGGAACCGGGCAATGATCTTCCTGTGGAACCAGCGGCCTCGGAAAAGCCAGTAGCCGAGGATCCACGCCACACCTGCGAAGACGAAGTAGCGCAGGCCGACCTCCACCGAGGTGAACAGGGAGCGTTGCAGCAGCGAATGGCGGCTGTCGAAGAGCAGGTCGAGGAATCTCATGCGGAAGTCGGAGGGATGAGTCCGCCGGCGACGAGGAGGTCCACGATGACGGCCTCGTCCGACGGTTCGGACCAGTCGCTCAGCCCCCTGTCGAAAGACCCCTGGAGGCGGGTCCAGGCGAGGATCTGGGTCGGCACCACCGCATCGGGTTGGCGGAGCTGCTTCCCAGGAAACTGAGCGCTAGGCCAGGGCACGCGGCATCCTGCCGACTCATGGCCCCCTTCCGTCAACCGATCATCTTCGCCACCCATCATGCCCCGCAGGACGGATCCATGTGGGCGTAGCGACCCTGGCGCCAGGACTTGCCGTCTACCGCCCGGGCTTCGGGTCCGGACGCCCGTAGGCCTGGTAGAACCGGTTCTGGAACAGTTCACCCGGGTCATGGACCCGCTTCCGCTCGAAGAATCGTCGTGCCTCGGGATAGGCCCGATGAAACTGCTCCGGAGAAGCGTGGAGCCGATACGGCAGGTAGTAGGAGCCGCCGAGGGACAACGCGGCGTCGACCAGTTCCCGGGTCATCGTCTGCATCGAAGCCTCCCCCTGCGGACTACGCTCCTGGTTGAAGAACATCACGAAGGCGATGACCGGTTCCCGCGCGTACCGCAGGACCGTGTCCCGATCCTCGGCGACATCCCGGACCGTCGTGTTCAGCAGATCGCCCCCGTGTCGCGTGAGGATGCGATCCGCCTCGTCGAGGAACCGCAGCGCCACGGACCGCGGCAAAAAGTACTCGTGCAGGATGTCCGTCGCGTTCGTATGACGGTTCAGATACCAGTCCGGCGTCTCGATCAGCAGACGGTTCCGCGAGACGAACTCCGGCAGCAGCAGCGGCTGGATCCGGGCCTCCGCGAACCACCGCAGCGACTTCCCGAATTCGCTCCCCGCCGATCCCCGGAAGATCGCCCGGTCCAGCGTTGAAGGCGCTGGCTCCTCCAGAACCGGGATCGGACCGTTCGTGTCCGGGAAGTAGGCGCTGGCCCGGACCGTCCCGAAGCGGTCCCCGGGCGTCACCTTCAACCGCGCATAGACCAGGGACGGTCGCGGCTCACCCGCCAACCGGTCGAGGATCGGTCCCGACGCCGACGTCGGCACCTGTTCCTGGACGAGCCGAAGCCGGGCGTTGGGGACAAGCCGGATCTCGGCGTCCAGGAGGATTCCAAAGAGTCCGTATCCACCCAGGGCGAGCGAGAACAGCTCCGGGTTCTCGGTCCGACTGCACCGCACCACCGTACCACCCGCCGGCATCCGGCGGAACGACTCGACAGTCGAGGCGATCGGCGGGGTGCCGAACTGCCAGCCGTGGCAGTTCACACTCAACGAACCGCCCACCGAGAACGCGCTGTCCGATTGCATCACGCCCACCGAAAGACCAAGCCCGTCCGCGCGCCTCAGGACGTCGGTCCAATACGCCCCCGCTCCCGCTGTGAGGAGCCTCCGGTCCGGGTCGATCCGGATCGACCGGAACGGCCGCATGTCGACCACGATGCCGTCGGGAGCGATCGTGTGTCCGCCCATGCTGTGACGGGCTCCGGCGATGGAGACACGCTTCCCGGTCGAACGGGCGCGACCCAGCAGGTCCCGAAGCTGCGCTTCCGCCTCGACCCCGTCCTCCGGGATCCGCCACACCTCCGCCACCGGGGTGAGGTTCAACCGGCTGATGTCGTCGGCATGCCCCTCGGGCACGCCAAACCGACCCGGCGGCGCATCCCGCCAGATCGTCCGGGCCAGGTGCCCGACTGAAACCGCGAGCAACAGCCCCGCACCCACGACCGTCGCGACGAACAGGTTCCGCATCCAACGGAGACCACGCCCCCGAGGCCTGTCGTTAGTGGAAGGGTTCATGGGCGAGGTTGTTCCATGGAGTCTGATGGATCGGGGCTGGAAGTCCACGGATCCATCGCCTCGACAGCACGGAAGGTCTGGGCAGAGCCGGTCATTCCACAGGCCAAACAGGGGTCAGCTGCCAGGCGTCGAGCCGCTTCAGGACCGCATCCTGTCCCTGGGCCCGCAGGGAGACGCCAAGACTGTCCCGGCGACCCGGATAGACGCGCAGGGCGAGGTAGTGGCGGTCGTTCACAAAGACCTCCACCACGCTGCGATCGATGAAGACGCGCAGCCTCAGCGGGCCGCTCCGGGGATCCTCGGCACGATGCTCCACCTCGGTCTGCTCCGGGGGCCGGAGCCACACGTCCGGCAGGATGCTGGAACGGGTGCCGTCGAGGGCGATCGCCGCGGGGGTGTCATACCAGAAGCTCAGCTTTCGACCGAAGTTGAAGTAGGTGATCGTGGTCTGTTCCTCGGCGTGGGATGACCGCAGGACGTTGATCTGGACGGTCCGCGCCTCCCTCGGGTCGATCTCAAGGGCCAGTTCCATCGCGTTGCCCCGGATGCCCTTCAGCACGATCTCGCGGTTCGCCGGCAGCCGCGTCTCGGTCACGGTCTGATGTCCCCGCCGAAGCGAGGCCATCGCAGCCACCGGCGCGATTCTCAGCTGGCCGTCGGGCCCCAGGGTGAGCTGCTGCGGCAGGGAGAGGATCTGGTCCCATGCGTCGTCGTGTCGCCCGTCGTTGATGTTGAGGAGGTGGATCACCCCGCCCTGTCCATCCGCCGCAGCCGACGGGGCGTGGACGCCGCCGGGCGAGACGCGTCCGTGGTTGAACCGTCCCTTGGCGGTGGGTTTGAAGCGGTGGGTCCCCGGATTGTAATCCCCCAACAGATACTGCCCTCCGAACGTGTGGCTGAACGAGAGGAACAGGTGCCGGCCGCCGATCGGGACGAAGTTTGGGCAGGCCGAGGCATCGCCCAAGGGGAATGGATTCGCCTCGATCAGGCTCCCGAGGCTGGACCATTCAACCAGGTCCCGCGAGACCACCAGTCCGTCCCCGACGAGGCCGTAGTAGGTGTCCCCTTCCCTCCAGAGGCAGGAGTCGCCGGACGGTCCCTTGACCGGTTTGCCACCCAGCTTCTCCCAGTTCAGCAGCAGGGGATCCTTCGCGATGGCCACCATCTGTCCTGCGCCGATGCCAGGGTAGTAGGCGATCACCCGGTTCGACTCGACCAGGGTGCTGCCAGAGAAACACATGCGCTCGATTCCGGGATGTATTGCGTAGGGCAGGTCGCGCCAGTGGACGAGGTCCTCGCTGACGGCATGGCCCCAGTGCTGGCGGCGTTTCGGGATGTCCTTGGGATCCGGGAACTCGTCGGGCGGGTAGGCTTGGTAGAACAGGTGCCAACGTCCCTGCCAGAAGCACAGGCCATTCGGGTCGTTCATCTGGCTCTCGGGACTGACAAAGTGGTAGGCCGGACGGAACCGATCGGTGGCGAGGCGCAGGCGTGATGCGGCGAAGCGCTGCATCAGCGGATCCGTCTTCAGCTCGGCTTCCTGCGCGTCCAGGGTGTCCGCGAAGACCCGACGAGGCACAGGAGACGGGAAGCGCTCCGGCAAGGCCGGTTTCGAGGTGAGCCTCACGGTGACGGGTTCCGAGACGGTTCCACCGATGGACACGGAGTAGTCGCCCGCGTCGGAAGGCGTACAGCCCACCCGTCGCAACGTCCGCTGTGTGGCACCCGGGATAGGATTACCGTCTTTGCTCCACTGAATGGCGTTCGAGGAGACGGCAGTGGCAGTGAGGGTGAGATCACTCCCCAGGGCAACCTGAGCTTCGGATGGCTCGACCACGGACCCGGGACCCGCGTTCGGTTTCCGGGGGGTCATCCGGATGTCGGCCCGGACGATGTCACCCCCGGGATCCCCGGCCGTGTCGATATGAAACAGGATCCGATCCCCCGCCCGGACCCTCAGGCCGTGGAGCTGGTTGGTGATGCCGACGCCGATGTTGGGGATCGCGATCCGTTCCTCGGTCCCGGTCGGTTTCATATGCAGGACCTTCAATCCCGCGCCGTCGCTGCCCTGGGCCGCGAGTCCGAAGGCATAGCAGAGGTCGAGAACGAGTTCCCTGGGAGCGGTCCACCCCATCACCAGCCCGTCGGGGCCCCCACCGCCCTTCGGATGGAGCAGGATCTCGCCCGGCTGCCAGGCGGTGCCGTTTCGGGTGGAGATCTGTGGGACTCCGGAGTCGTTTCGACCGACGCCCCAATAGCCCTTGTCATCGGCCCACATCCGCGGCGGCGCGGCGAAGTCGGATCCCCACAACTGGTTGGCGTCCCGCCCGGAGACGGGTAGAAACCGGAGGTTGGACGTTTGGGCGGGATCCCCGAGCCCGAATGTCCACATGGACGTGGCGTCATTGCGGGTCAGTGAAAAATCCTGCGCCAGCGAGAAGACCTCGACGCCTTCGTCACCGGATCCGAAAGTCCCGCCCTCCCCCGCACAACCCACACCCCCGGCAAACAGGGCGCCGAGGACGAGCAAGAGTCTGCGGTGGCAGGCCTGGAGACGGGTTGAAAGGTCCTTCGGGGGAGGCATGGAAATCACCGGAGCACGGGGGGGGCGAGGGCCTCACGGAATCCGCGGGATCGATGAGGGGCTGTTGGACCAAGATGGACCGTGCTCATGTCGGGTTCGAGGCGAAGTTTCGCGGAACGCGGTCGTCATGGCTCCACGCTTGCCGACCGGAGTCCGGTCGGTTCACATTTATTCCATCCCAAACGTGGACCGGCTGGTTTGAATCCGGGCGAGTGCCCTCACGTCGACCTTCCGGTTCCGTCCATTCACATGAATCCCACCTCGAACATCCTGCCGGTCACCCGGCGTCGTTTCATCTCCTCCTCCACCGTGGCCACCGCCGGCGCCCTGTCCGCCAGCCGCTTCGCCTTCGCCCAGGGCAGCGACACGCTCAAGATCGCGCTCGTCGGCTGCGGCGGCCGCGGTTCCGGCGCCGCCGCCCAGGCCCTCAGCGTCCCGGGCACGAAGCTCGTGGCCATGGCCGATGCCTTCCCCGACCGCCTCGAGGGCGCTCTCAACGGCCTCAAGGAGGCCAAGGGGGCCCAGGTCGACGTCCCCAAGGAACGTCAGTTCGTGGGTTTCGAGGGCTACAAGGATGCCATCTCCGCCGCCGACGTCGTCATCCTCGCCACGCCTCCCGGATTCCGTCCGATGCAGTTCGCCGAGGCCATCAAGCAGGGCAAACACGTCTTTGCCGAGAAGCCCGTCGCGACCGATGCCCCCGGCGTCCGCCAGTTCCTCGCCGCCGCCGAGGAGGCCAATCGCAAGGGCCTCAAGGTCGGTGTCGGACTCCAGCGCCATCATGACCCGGGCTACATCGAGACCATCAAGAAGCTCCAGGACGGTGCCATCGGTGACATCACCGCCCAACGCGTCTACTGGAACGACGCCGGCGTCTGGGTCAACCCCCGCAAGCCCGAGCAGACCGAAATGGAGTACCAGCTGCGCAACTGGTACTATTTCGTCTGGCTCTGCGGCGATCACATCGCCGAGCAGCACATCCACAACCTCGACGTCGCGAACTGGGTCAAGAACGCCCATCCGGTGAAGGCCCGCGGCATGGGGGGACGCCAGGTGCTCACCGACAAGCGCTACGGCCAGATCTACGACCATCACATGGTCGAGTTCACCTACCCCGACGGCAGCATCTGCTTCAGCCAGTGCCGGCATCAGCCCGGATGCTGGAGCGAGGTCAACGAGCATGCCATCGGCACCAAGGGCTCCAGCGCCGTCGGCAGCAAGCTCATCCGCCCCACCGGCGGCGAGGAATGGCGCTATCGCGGCAAGTCGGTCGATCCCTACCAGCAGGAGCACGACGACCTGTTCGAGGCGATCCGCAAGAACACCCCCTACAACGAGGGCTTCTACGGCGCCCACTCGACCATGACGTCGATCCTCGGTCGCATGGCCACCTACTCCGGCAAGGAAGTGACTTGGGACGAGGGCCTGAAGTCCGAGCTGAGCTACTTCCCTGATGAGCTGTCGTGGAACGCCAAGATGAAGGCGTTGCCGGACGCCGACGGGAACTACGAGATCGCGATGCCGGGCGTGGCCAAAGCTTGGTAATCTCAGGAATTCTCCGACACAACCCGCATCCTCCCCGCGAGGATGCGGGTTTTCTTTTTGCAGTTCGGTAGAAACCAGGTCCCGCCTGTCCCCATCTCGATCCAGTACGCGGCAACCACCCGTGAGCGCGGTCGGGATCTGCTATCGCGTCGAACGATTCGGTCCATCCCCCGGATCCGCAGTGTCCTCGCGGAGAATTTGGGAACCCAGCGGAGGGGCTAACTCGGTGGGGTCTCCCCCTGTTCCGCACCCGGCTGCTTCAGTAGGTGGAGGAGGACTCCTGGCCGGCAAGGATCGCAGGACCCGCACTCGTGCCCAATCGGGTCGCACCGGCCTCGATCATTGCCACCGCCGTCGCCCAGTCCCGGATTCCACCCGCCGCTTTCACCCCGATCTTCGGGCCGACGCACGATCGCAACAACGCCACATCCTCGATCGTCGCCCCTCCCGAACTGAACCCGGTGCTCGTCTTGACGAACTTGGCACCCGATTCGACGGCCAGCGAACAAGCCCGCCGCTTCTCGTCGTCGGTCAGAAGGCAGCACTCGAGGATGACCTTCACTGGAATCGACTCCGCCGCCTCCACGACGTCCCGGAGTTCCCGGAGGACATACCGGTCCTCTCCGTCCTTGAGACGGCCGATGTTGAGGACGACATCGATCTCCTGGGCGCCCAGGTCGATGACGGTCTCGGTCTCGTACCGCTTGGCATCGCCATCGGCGGATCCCAAGGGGAACCCGACGACTGCGGCGACCTTGACCTCGCTGCCCTCGAGGACGTGCACCGCCTGGACGACCCGGGAGCCAGGGACACAGACCGAGTGGAACAGGTGCTTCACCGCCTCCGCACAGAGCCGTTGGAAATCCTCCAAGACCGCTTCCGGTCGCAGCAGCGTGTGATCGATGAGGCGGGCCATCTCCTCGGGCGTGGTCGACATGGGCTCACGCTGGCCATTGGCGCCTGTGAATTCAATCCTGCGGCTCGGAAACCCGGCCGTTCCCGGAACCCCCATCGGCATCCGCATCCACCCGCCAGACGTAATGGGCCATGAGGACGCGGAGCGCGGCGGTCAGTGGGATGGCCAGGATGCCACCCAGGATCCCTCCCATCAGGGTGGTCCCGACCATCAGAGCGAAGATGATCATCACCGGATGGAGCCCGACCCGGTCCCCGATGATCTTCGGCTGAAGCACGAAGCCCTCGATGAACTGGACCACGCAGAACACCGCGACGACGAGCGCGGGATGCTGCCAATCTCCGAACTGCACCACCGCGATTACCAGGGCGGTGCCACAGGTCAACGCCGCCCCCAGGAACGGGATGATCGTTGCCACACAGGCCATCAGCCCGATGAGCAGCGCATAGGGCAGCCCGATGATGAGGAAACCAAGGGCATAGAGGATGCCATCGCACAGGGCGACGAGGACCTGGCCCCGGAAGAAGACGATCAGGGCGTCGTTGATGCTCCGCAGGACGAAGATCGCTTCGCGTTTGAAGCCGGGATCAGCCACCGGGAGATAGTCCGTCCACGACCGGGCGATCCGACGCTCCTCGAGCAGCAGGAAAAACGCATAGACCGGGATGAGGGACAACCCGGCGAGGATTCCGGCAAAGGAGGCAAGGCGTCCGACCTGCCCCAGGCCCCACCGGAGGATGTCCGGCGTCACCGCGGCCACCCAGGACCCGACCGATTTGAGCGAGTTGGGATCGAGGGCCTTCACCCACCAGGGAGGTTCCGCACCGGTCGCGGATTCTTTGGTGAGCCATGCCGCCAGTACGGGCGCCCCATTGGTCGAAGCCATCCCAGCGTCCTGGGATCCGCTGGACGTCGCGCCCACCCGGTGGGTGCCCGACACGTCGTCGGAGTGTGGGAGCCGTTCCCGGATTTCCTTGGGGAGCAGCGATCGCAGGGAGGCGGGTGGAGACTCCAGCCACGACTGGACCTGGTGCTGGAGACGGACCACCAGGACCGGGAACTGGCTGGCGAGATCACGGGCCTCGACCACGGCCCGCGGCACCAGACTTCCCACCGCGCCGAGAAGGATCAGGCCCGAACCCGCAAAGACCAGGATCAGGGCGCGCATCCGGGGAAGACCTCGTTCCTCGAGCCAGTTGACCAACGGGGAGAGGAGGTAGGCAAGGACCACACCGATGGCGAAGGGCCAGAGGACCGGTGACAGCACTTGCACCACGATCCCGAGTCCCCAGAACAGTCCCCCCAGGAGGGTTAACCCCAGCGCGAGAGCCAAGGTGGTCAGGGAGGTCCAGATGATCCTCGCCTGGCGTTGGGATGGGGGCGGGAACTGCATGGGCGTCAGGCTTGACCGAGTCGCCGTGATTTCTCAGCGGCGGTGCGGACCGCTGCGATCAGGGCCGCGCGCACGCCACCCTTCTCCAGTTCATGGATCCCCTCGATGGTGGTTCCTCCCGGGCTGCAGACCGCGTCCTTGAGGGCACCGGGATGTTGACCGGTCTCCAGCACCAGTCGGGCTGCGCCGAGAAGGGTCTGGGCCGCCAACCGCTGGGCGATGTCGCGCGGCAGACCCGCCGCCACACCACCATCCGCGAGGGCCTCAATCATCAGGAACACATAGGCGGGGCCGCTCCCACTGAGGCCCGTGACGGCGTCGAGCAGACGCTCCTTCACCTTCAGGGCAAGGCCGACACTCCCAAGAAGACGCTGCGCCAAGGCACCATCCTCGGCCGTTGCCACAGACCCCAACGAGTAGGCCGAGGCAGAGGCCCCGACGAGAGCGGGCGTGTTGGGCATCACTCGGATCACCCGCTGTCCCGGTGCGGCCGATTCGAGGGAGGCGATCGAGACGCCGGCGGCGATCGAAAGAATCCGATGCCGCTGGGGATCCAAAACGTCGCGGATGTCGTGGAGCACGCCGGCGACCTGGTCCGGCTTCACCGCCACCACCAGGACATCGGCGGCGGCCGCCACTTCCCGGTTATTCGGAAGGGAGCGGCCGCCAGTCGTATTCGAGAACGAGAGGGCCGCAGCCGGGACCACATCACTGGCAAAAAGGCGGTCGGCTTCGACCAGTCCGGCCTTCAAGAACCCCTGGGCCAGCGCTGTGGCCATCTTGCCGGCACCGAGGAAACCAATGCTTGGATTGGACATCGCAGGCAGTGGTAGCAATGCCGGCCCCATCGACCAAGAGAAACCACGACTCACCGGCGGCCGACCCGCTCGGCATCCTCATCCAACCCGACACCACGGCAGGCAACTCGCAACCGTCTCGCCGAGGCGCGACACCTGTTCCTCCGAGTGAGCCGACGACAACGCAAACCGGAAGAACCGGTCGGCCGGTCCTTGGGCGTAGCGGATCCAGGACGGAAAGATCCCCGCCGCTTGGAGCTGGCGGTCGATGCGACCGGTCGCCCGCGGCTCTTTGGGAACCAGGACAAAGGTCGGCCCTGGTGCCTGTCGTCGCGGGTCCGAATCCGGGAACACCGCCCGAACCTGTTGGATCCGTGCGGCCAGTGTTCTACGCCACCCTTCCCCCTGTTCTTGAATCATTCGGAGCGCCGTACGGGCCCCATCCACCCACGGCAACGGAGGCGGCGTGTTCCCCTGGAAGCATCGTCCCTGCCCCACCACCCGCTCCCGGAACGCCTTCGATCCCAGCACAAACCCACCGTAGCATCCGAAGGCCTTGCTGAGTGTCCCGGTCAGAATGACCCGAGGGTCCCGGACCCCCTGCACTTCCAAGATTCCTCGGCCATGACGACCGAGGGTCCCAACACCGTGGGCATCATCCACCAGCAGCCAACCCGCCTCGGGCAGGATCGAGAGGAGGTCCGACACCGGTGCAAGGGATCCGTCGAGGGGCGACAATCCGTTCGTCATCACGAGCGGTGACGAGTGCTTCCCGGGACGGTGAAGCTGTTCCTGCAGGGATCCGACCGAATCGAATTCGGTTTGGGGCAGCCCCAAGAGATCCGCCGCATCGCGCAGGCAACCATGGGCTGTCGCCGCCAGGTACACGTGCCCAGCCCCTCCCGCGAGACCCCGCCCGGCCACCAGCGGTGCCAAGTACCCCGAGGAGGTGAGGAGGGCGGACGGAAACCGGAACATCCGGGCCAGGTCCCGTTCGAACACCGCATAGAGCGGGTGGTTCCCCGTCGTGGTCCGGCTCGCCGCCACGTTCGGACCGAGGGTGTCGACCGCCCGACAGATCGACCGACGGACCTCACGGTTCCAGGACAGGCGGAAGTAATCACTGCCCCCGAAATACGTGAGCCCCCGACCCCGCCACGCCACGGTGGTGGGATCGATCTGGACCACCTCCGGACCTTCCCCGTTGGAACCCATGCGACCCACCCAGCGAACCACCCACCCCACCCCCGATCAAGGTGCACTTCGCTCGTTGCTCCTGGCGTGAGACTCAGGTCCCCAAGATTCCGACCCGCGTTCAACCGGTGGCACTCGCAGGCAGGAGACAAGCAAGTACCCGAGAATATTTTTCCAAATGTGAGAGGGTGCTTCATGGCCCTCAAAAGAAAGAATCGCCAAAACGGGCCAGAAACGGACGTTTTCTCCGGAGGTATTCTCGATTTTGCACATGGCACAAGAGCGGCTCCCAAGTGGTTTCCCTAGAATAGGAAAGCAGTCATTGATGGACTGCGAATCACAAAACAAAGAAACAAAATGAGAATCCAAAAGAACCTCAGTTCCTTGGCGATAGCCGGAATGGTACTGACAGTAAAACTGGAATCGACCCAAGCCCAGTCGATTGATTACCCCGCCACTGGAGGGTCTTACAGCTACCCATCTTACTATGGCGCTAGCCAACTGGCTTTTACATTCCAGGCATCTGGAGCATCGTCAACCATCAGCAGCATTGATGTTTTGTATGCGGGGGGGCGAGGCACTTCTGGTTCTGTCACTGTATCTTTGTACGACGCGGTAAACTTCCTCAGCGGGTCTCCAAGTCCTCTTGCATCGGACAATCTAACTTTTAGTGCGTCAGGTCTACGCAGTGATATGTCATTGACTGGATTGATTAATATTTCCGGCGTACCCCTTACCTCTGGCCAGCAATATACCCTCTGGTTTGATCTTGATTCTGCGGGATTTGATATCGCCTCCGATTCAACCCTAACCACGGGAGCCTACACAACCACGGGCGGTTGGAGTGTCATTGATTCAAGGTATTTGCAGAGTGTTAGTCCAAGTTTGGTTTGGGCCGTTGGTGATGGGGCAGCCGTTGCCATCAATGCCGGTGCCTCCCCGTCCCCCGTTCCCGAAGCCAGTGGTTCAGTGGCTGGACTCGGCTTGGCGATGGCCGGATTGTATCAACACCGTCGCCGTCGTCAGAACACGGTGACCCAGTGAGTCGGTATCCAGGTCGATAGAATTCCCACCAAAACCACCTTCCTGTGAGACCACAGGGAGGTTTTTTGTTGTCCACAAAGGCGGACGGCAGCGGGGAGTCGCACGGAGGTTCAGGCCAAGGAGGAAGGATGGGAGGTCCCCGTTCCGGACGACAGGCCTGCATCTCCGCAGTCCCGCAACAGCGGGCCTGCCCCCGGTGGGTGGACCAGTGCCCTGGGCGACTGGGTGCATCCCATGCACCCACCCCACCCCGGGCGTCACCCACTCCCAGGCTCCAGCACCACCTGGCATCCCCCACAGGTGATCTCACGCCTCGCGGGGTGGGCGCTCGCGCGCCCAGTGATGCAGAGCACTGCATCACCCACCCACCCAAGCCTCATCACCCACCCGCATAGCACTGCACCCGCAGGGCTCCCGCCCCTCGCCTTCCGCACCGGGTCTCCTTCCAGCTCGCCCTCGACCCACAGGAAACAGTACCAATACCCCAGTCGACAGGCCTCCGGGCCTCCTGAACGGTGAATCTCCCCAACCAGCTCACACTCGGACGCCTCATCCTCACGGTCCTGTTCCTTGGGGTGGTGTTCCTGCCCTTCCCCGGACACGAGACCGTGGCGCTCGTCCTCTTCAGCGTGGCCGGGTTCACCGACTACCTCGACGGCCGCATCGCCCGGGAGCGGAACCTGATCACCCGGTTCGGGACCCTCATGGACCCCCTTGCCGACAAGATCCTCACCTGCTCGGCCTTCATCGCATTCGTGGGACAGGGACTCGTCCCGGCCTGGATCGCCGTGATCATCGTAGCCCGGGAATTGGCCATCACCGGGCTCCGGTTGCTCGCGGCATCGAACCAGGTCGTCCTCGCCGCCGAGCGCTACGGCAAGCACAAGACCATCTCTCAGATCGTGACGATCATCCTGCTGCTGGTCTGGCTGGCCGCACCGGGATGGGGGCGCTTCGGGGATGCCTTCCTCGGACTTTCCATCGACGGCAGATCCGTCCTCCAGATGGCCGTGGTGGCCTCCCAATACATCACCGTGCTGTTCACTCTCTACAGCGGTGCGGTCTACCTCTGGCGGAACCGGGACCTCTACCTGCGGGACCTGTGAACGGACCCGACCCCATCGCCACCCCGGTGACCCACCGGTCCGGGGTCGATGCCGGAATCCTCTTCATCGCCGAGGGATTCGGCTCGGGCAGGATCCCGTTCGGTCCCGGCACCTGGGGAAGCGTGGTCGGGGTGCTCTGGCTGGTGATCCTCCTCCGCGTGCCCAACCCGTTGTGGGCAGGACTCGCCGCTGTGATGGCCATCGCACTGGCCGTCCCCATCTGCTCCCGCGCCGAGCGGATCCTCGGCCGGGAAGATCCGGGATCCGTCGTGCTCGATGAGATCGTCGCCCTGCCCCTGACCTTCCTCGGTCCGTTGATCGTCCTCGGCAGCTGGCCCACGACCTCGGGCGTTGCCGATCTCGCCCACCGGTTCTGGCCCGAATGGCTCGTGGGATTCGTCGCGTTCCGGGTGTTCGACATCGCCAAGCCGGGCCCGATCCGGCGGATCCAGAACCTGCACTCCGGTGGTGGGGTGGTGGCGGATGACGTCCTGGCGGGCCTTGCGGCGGCCGTGGTCACCGCGATCCCCACGCTGCTGCACACCTCCCGCTGAGCGTCGGTTCGACGGACTACAGAGGGTGGAACCGGACCTGCGGTGGTTTCCCGGCGACAATGTCGACCGTGGCCACCGAGCGAAGCTGGTTGAACCGAGGCCGACCCGCATATCCCGGATTGAGATACACGACCCCGCGCCGGGTCTCATGGAAGGGCCGATGCGTGTGGCCGAAGACCACGACCCCGGGCTGGCTGTTGCGGAAACGTTCCCCAATGCTGACGTCGGGATCGTCCACGTCGACAATGTGGTGCACCAGCCACGGGGTGCCCTCGATCTGCACGACCTCCGTCAGTTCGAACCCGAGACCCCAGTCGTTGTTCCCGAGCACCGCAGTCACCGGCGCGATGCCCTCCAGTTCCGCCACGATGCAGGGTGACCCGATGTCGCCGGCGTGCAGGATCCGATCCACCCCGTGGAACAGTCCCAGCACCTGGGAGTCCAGATGCCCGTGGGTGTCGGAGATCAGTCCCAGTCGCATGATCCAGTCGGGTCGATGGCGGGGACGTGATCGATGGTTCCGGCCCGATTCAGGCGGCGGCTTCGTCGGTCTCAGCGTCTTCGGCCGACTCCTCACCTTTTTCCACCGGGGATTCCGAGGACGAGGTCAGCCGCCAGGTCCCGGCGAAGAGGGCCGTGAACAGGCCGCCGCTGAGCAGGGTGTTCCGGAAGAACTCCCAGGTCTGGGGATATCCACCGGTGCCCTTGGTGAGGGCGATGATCCATCCGGCGAGGGTCCGTGTATACTCGGGGTTCCGGAACGGATTGAACAACCAGGCGGCGGTGTTGGAGACGAGGTAGAAGAGGATGGCCCCCAGAAGGCCGCCCCCCAGGAGGGTCAGGAACCGGGAACGGGGTCCGACGAACCGGCCCAGCCCAAACACCAGGGCGAAGGCGCCATAATTCAGGGCCATCGACCCGAGGTTGGCGGGGGTGAACACGGCCCAGCCGCCGACGAGGGTGAAGTAGAGATTGAGGGCGAGGTCGGTGATGAGCATCACACCGACGGGGAGGACCCACCCGAGGCGCCCCGGGAGAAGGGCTCCGGCACAGAAGACGAAGGCATAGGCCGCACTGAAGTTCGGCGGCAGGAGCCCCGGCCACCGGCTCAGGGCCAGGACCAGGGCAAACACCCACGGCAGCACGGAATGCAGACTCGATCTCACCGGCGCGGGAGCCTACCCCGGAGTCGACAAACGCCAAGAGCCAAGTGCCCGCTGGCCGGATCGCGGGACTCCCTCCAAGACCGATTGGAGCGGAGAGGGGCGGTTTGACGACTCCACGGTTGGGTGCTCCCGCACCCAGTGCCGCAGAGCACTGCGGCACCCACCACCGCACCACCGCACCAAGGATTGCTCTGGGGCGGAATTTCCTGTCGTTCTCCTCTGCTCCCCTTTTTCTCCGCGCACCCCGGTGTGGGTTCCCTCCCCCGTCTCAGCGCGCCGAGACCGGAGGCGGAGTCCACGGATGATATATCCCAAAAGGATCCGGCTTGCCCCGACCCCGCTGCACCGATATCCCGGATTGATCACCCCCCTCGCTTCCATGCGGTTCCGGATCCGGGCCTTCACCCTGATCGAGCTGCTCGTGGTGATCGCCATCATCGCGATCCTCGCGGGGATGCTCCTGCCCGCCCTGAGCCGGGCGAAGGAGAAGGCCCGCCAGATCAACTGCTACAGCAACCTCAAGCAGATGGGACTGGGGGCCCTGCTGTATGCCGAGGAGTACCGGGGCTTCATCCCGCGGGGCAACCAGCCCTTCTGGTGGGTCACCTTCATCCCCTACCTCGGCGGCACCGCCGCCGCGCGGGACCAGTACGGTCGGATCAAGGTCTACACCTGCCCAAGCTACCCGAACAAACGCCAGGTCATCTGCTACGTCGTCAACGCCTGGCAATTCTCAAGCCCTGCCGATCGCACCGGAACCGAGATCACCGGCATGACCCGTATCGGACGGGTCCAGCAGCCCACCGAGACGGTCTATCTGGGCGACAACGAGAACGGTCCATGGAGGCCCGTCTTCACCCTCACCAACATCATCGGCAGCGACGATCTGAACGACGTCTGGTCCCCCAGCCACCTTCCCTATGGCGCCTCCGGCAAGACGCTGAGCGGGGAGCGGCGCGTGGCGGCCAAACGGCACGGGGCGGGCGCCAACTTCCTGCACTTCGACGGCCATGCCGGGTGGAAGGCCGCCACGCGGATGACGGTGGACGACTGGCGGGAACAGCGCCGCTGATTCCGCGTCTTCCCGGCAACCCCGGATCGACAGCCCCGGGTCCACCCCGCCAGAATCCGCCGAATGCGCTACCGTCGATTCGGCCGGACGAACCTCCAGATGCCCGTCTTCTCCTGCGGAGGGATGCGCTACCAGCAGTCGTGGTCCGACATCCCCTGGAGCGAGGTGAAGTCCGACGGGCAGGCCAACCTCGAGGCCACCATCCACCGGTCGGTCGAACTCGGCATCCACCACATCGAGACCGCCCGGGGCTACGGCTCCTCCGAGATGCAGCTGGCCCCGGTGCTCAAGCAGTTCCCGCGCGAGAAACTCATCATCCAGACCAAGATCCCCCCCAAGGCCACCCAGAAGGAGTTCCAGGAGGTCTTCGAGACCTCCATGCGCCTGCTGGAACTGGATTACGTCGACCTCCTGTCCCTGCATGGGATCAACAACCAGGAGCTGCTCGACCAGACCCTCCGCCGCGGCGGATGCCTCGAGCTCTGCCGGCAGTGGCAGCGCGAAGGCCGGATCCGGCACGTCGGGTTCAGCACCCACGCGACGCCCGACATCATCTCGAAGACCATCCGCAGCGATGAGTTCGACTACGTCAACCTCCACTGGTACCTGGTCAACGACCTGAACCGTCCCTGCATCGCCGAGGCCGCACAGCGCGACATGGGGGTGTTCATCATCAGCCCGAACGACAAGGGCGGTAAACTCTACCTCGAACTGCCCCGCATGCGGTCCCTCTGCGCCCCGCTCACGCCAATGCAGTTCAACGACCTCTACTGCCTGGCACGTCCCGAGGTCCACACGCTCTCGCTCGGCGCGGCCAAGCCGTCGGACTTCGACGAACATCTCGGGATCTTCCCCCACTACGACCGCGCCGCGGAGGTGGCGGGACCGATCGAACGTCGCCTCCGGGACCACATCGACTCCGTGCTCGGCGCCGACTGGTCTCGACGCTGGTGGGTGGGATTGCCCGAGTACGTCGACGTCCCGGGCGAGGTGAACCTCGTGGAGATCCTGCGCATCTGGACCTTCGCCAAGGCTCTCGAGCTCAACGACTGGGCCAGGTTCCGCTACAACATGCTCGGCCAGGCGGAGCACTGGTTCCCAGGCGAGAACGTGGCGAAGCTTGACTTCCAACGTCTCGCCAGCGCCCTGCACAACAGCCCCTTCGCCGATCGCATTCCCGGGATCCTCCGCGAGGCCCACGAGCTGTATTTCGATGCCCCGGTCAAACGTCTGAGCCAGAGTTGAACCTCTTCCCCGTCCTCCTCGAAGACGACGATCTCCTCGTGCTGCACAAGCCGGCGGGACTCGTCTGCCATCCGACCAAGGGGGATGTGTACTCGAGCCTCGTGAGCCGGCTCCGGCTATACCTGGGGCTCGAGTCGGAACCCCAACTGGTGCATCGACTCGACCGCGAGACCAGCGGGGTCATGGTCGTGGCCAAGAACCCAGAGGCGGCCCTCGAGCTCCGACGCCTCTGGCAGACGGGTTTCGTGACCAAGGAGTACCTCGCTCTGGTGCACGGTGCCGTCGAGGCCGACTCAGGCCTCATCGACCTCGCCCTCGGCAAGGATGAGGCCAGCATCATTGCGATCCGGGACACCCCGCGTCCGGATGGTCATCCGGCCCGGACCCGCTGGTGGTGTGTGCGACGGTTTGAACGCGCCGAGGGGGTCTTCTCCCTGCTCCGGATCCATCTCGACACCGGCCGGAAGCATCAGATCCGCATCCATATGGGCGCGATCGGGCATCCGCTGGTCGGGGACAAGCTCTACGGGCTCGACGAGGGATTCTACCTGGACTTCGTGAAGCGGCGTCTGACCGAGGAACAGCGCCAGCGTCTGATCCTGCCCCAGCAGGGCTTGCATGCGATCCGGCTCTGGCTCCCGTGGGGCGGTGAGGAACGGGAGTTCCGCAGCGAACCCGAGGCCCCGTTCCTCGACTTCCTCGCCGGCCGTCCCGTGGTCTGGGGCGAGGGCACGACGTGAGGGTGAGGGCACGACGACATCCATCCCCTCAACTCCCCTCAACTCCCAGCAATTCCTCTCACGCCAGGATCGGCCGGATCACCTCGCCGTGGACGTCGGTCAGACGGCGCTTCACCCCGTTGTGGTAGAACGTGAGCTTCTCGTGATCCACACCCAGCAGATGGAGGATCGTGGCGTGGAAGTCCGGGATCGTGACCTTCCCATCCCCCACGAAGTAGCCGATCTCGTCGGAACTCCCGTAACGGAACCCCGACTTCACCCCGGCACCGGCCAGGAAGCATGTGAACGCGGTGGGATGATGATCCCGCCCCGCGGCATCCATCCCCTGCGTCGCCGGACTGCGGCCGAATTCGGTCGCCCAGACGAACAACGTGTCCTCCAGCATTCCGCGTTGCTTCAGGTCCTGGATCAACCCTGCCACCGGCCGATCCATCGTCGCCGCCTGGGTGTCATGGTTCTCCCGCAGGTTCTCGTGGCCGTCCCAGTTGATCCGCGGACTGCCGAACGCCCCGCCGTTGAAGATCTGCACGAACCGCACGCCCCGTTCCAGCAGCCGCCGGGCCATGAGGCAGTTGCGGCCGAATCCACGGGTCGACTCCACGTCGACCCCATAGAGCCGCCGGGTCTCCTCCGGCTCGTCGTCGAGGGCCGTCGCCTCCGGAATGCTCGTCTGCATCCGCGCCGCCAGTTCGTAGGATC
>SXGQ01751191.1_pt1 | contig 19575 bp, 13 predicted proteins | sample 3178371 | NCBI WGS metagenome assembly SXGQ01 (sample SAMN11356859, study PRJNA531348) | freshwater metagenome | isolation source: freshwater sample F1-20 | place: China: Fuxian Lake, Yuxi | collected 2017-12-25 | reverse complement strand
CAGTCGCTGAACCTCTTCCTCCCGACTCCGGACCTGAAGATGCTCTCGCACATGTACCAGTACGCCTGGCGCACCGGTCTCAAGACCACCTACTACCTCCGCACCCTCGGCGCCTCCAACATCGAGAAGGCCACGGTCGAGAAGGCTCCCAAGGCCGATAAGGTCGATAAGCCCGAAAAGACCTACACCGCCGAAGAAAAGAACGCGTGCTCCATCGAGGCCATGCGCAACGGTGGCACCTGCGAAGCCTGCCAGTAAGACACGAGTGGAAGGCCAGAGGGCCCGATGACCGGAGGGCCGGAGAAATGAGGGCGTCCGCAAGGACGCCCTTCTTGTTTCCAAGGTAGGGCGGTCATTGCCATGACCGCCGTTTGCCAAGGCGCGTGCGTCGCGCCAGGCAAGGTCGTCGTCCATTCCAATCTCCTTCCTCCCACGGACGTGATGGCAATCACGTCCCTACCTCAAGCCCGCAGCCAATCAACCGGTCTCCGGTTTCCCTTTGAGCGCCCTTTGGTGTCTTAGGTAGGGCTGGCCATCCTTGGCCGGCCGCGGCCGAGCAGGGATGCTCGGCCCTACCTAATCAGGAAACACAAAAGGACAGCGCGTGGTGCTGTCCCTACCTTCTGCTTCGCAGCTGTTCACCATGCCAGCAGCTCCCCCGATTTTTCCTCCTGTCCTCTTTTCCTCCGGCCCTCTATTCTCGTGCCCATGTCCGACATCGCCACTTCCGCCGGCAAGGTCCGCGTGCTGTCCCGCGAAGACTCCTTCGCCGAGCTCGCCCGCCGCATCAACGACCTCGCCGCCCGTGGCCCCGCCTCCGTCGGCCTCAGCGGCGGTTCCACGCCCAAGGCGTTCTATGCCTGGGTGGTCCGTACCGGCGCGCTCACGGCCGAAGCCATCGCCCGGATCGACTGGCATGTGAGCGACGAGCGTTGCGTCCCGCTGTCCTCCGACGATTCTAATTTCGGCCACGCTGTCCGCGGTATGCTGGATGCGCTCGGCGTCCCCGCCGCCCGCCGCTTCCCTTGGTCCGTCGAACTCCCCCCGCCCGCAGCCGCGGCCGCCTATGAGGCCGCCTGGGCCCAGCGTTCGCCCGCCAAGGCCTTCGACCTCTGCGTCCTCGGCCTCGGCGACGACAGCCATATCGCTTCACTCTGGCCGCAGTGCCCGCTGATCGGTCAGCAGACCGGCCCCCGCTTCACCGCCACGGAGTGGCCCGGCCGCGGCTGGCGCCTGACCATCACCGAAGCGGGTCTGGCCCAGTGCGCTGCCATCGTGGTGCTCGTCGGTGGCGCCGGCAAAGCCGCCGCCCTGCGTGAGATAGCTTGCGGAGAATTCGCGCCCCAGCTGCACCCGGGGCAGGTACTGCGTGCGCACGTGTCCCGGGTCACCTGGCTCGCCGATCAAGAGGCCGCCGCCGGCCTCTGAGTCATCAAGCGCCGACCGTCTTCACGACTTCGCTCTTCGATTCGGCCGGCTTGGGCGTGTCGTCGCCGGTTTTTTTCGCCCCGTCTGGCAGGTCTCCCGCGGCCTTGGCCTTGAGGCTGGCGACCGTCTCGTGGCCCATGACGTGCTGGATCAGCGTGTGGGAGACAAATCCTTTGGATGACTCGACGGGACTTTCCTGCACGAAATAGAGCCGACGGAGCTTCTCGTTCAGGATCAAAGGAGCCCGGTAGATGATTTTCTGGGCTCCATTGGCATCCGTGACGCCCATGTAGAAATTCACCACTTCGCGTCGCTGTATGACGACCGGGCTACGCGCCCGTTTCGTCGGCTCGGCGTAAAAGACCTTGCCGGCCATGCTGCAAAGCAGGCGTGACTTGCTGAGATTGAGGACCTCAAACCCGCCGAACGGAAACGTGTCCACGTTGATGTTGAACGTCCGGGCCATGACCTTGTTGGTTCCCTCGACGGCGAAAAGCAGCGCCAAGGCCTCCTGGTCATTCTCGCCGACGGCGAAGGTCGCGAAGGGCAACCAAGCTTCGACCGGCGCGGCCCCGGGTTTGCCGTTCGGGTTGGGGGCTAGGCTGCGTCGCACAATGGCCACTTGCGCCGGACCTTCGTAGAGGATCGTACCGCTCATGTTCATCGTCCCAGGGCCGATCAGGGTGACGCCATGGTCGGTCTGGACTCCGAGCTCGAGGCTCTCGCCCTCGGCGAGGGTCGGAGCCGTCCACCAGGTGATCGTGAGGGCGCAAGTCCGCTCGGAAGGCGCGGAGCGCGCGCCGCCGGCTTTCTTGGTCGCGGGCTTGGTCCCCGGATCGGCGCCGAGGACGGGTGCGAGGGAGAATGCGGCGAGGAGGATCGCCGCCAGGAAGGCATGGGAGACCATGGGATCAGATTTCGTTGGCGTTGAGCCAGCGGATGGATGTCGCCTTGAAGCGACGACCGAGGAGGCGATTGATATTCCAGTTCTCCTTTTCGGCCTCCGTAGCATTGTTCGGCAGCCGGTTGAAACTGCTCTCATACATGTCGACGATGGGCACGTTGTTGTATTCGAGCGTAAAGGCGCCGTTCACGCGGTAGTTGGACTTGCGCCGGTTGAGTTCCTCGTAGGGGGCCCCACGCGCCGAAGGTAGCATGAACTGGGTGGTGCGTTGGACGACGACTTCGACCCACGCGCGTCCGATAGTGTTGCCGGCGTTGTCGAGAGCTTCCCCGTAGGCCCGGACGGTGAAGGTGTCGGAGCGCGCCGTCAGGTTCGGCCCGACGGTGTTGAGGACATCCATCTGCGACACGATTTGCGGCGCCCCGAGACCAGCGACCACCTTTTTCTTATCATTCGTCTCGCTCATCGAGGCGATTTTGGGGAAACGCTCGGCTTTATCGAAATTGGGGACTTTCTTGTTGAGGACACCATAGACCCCGAAGGTCCCTTCTTCATCCCCATTGAGGTTTGTGAAGTTGCGCGTCGACCGGCCGCTGTTCAATAGGGGGTCGGTGACTATCCCGGGGGCGTCAGGTGCGGGGAAAATACCGCTGGCCAGGCTCTCGCTGCTATTATCGATGGCGGCCTTGTTGATGCCCGATTTATCGATGGCCGCCTGGAGCGCCCCTTTGAGCCCGTGGTCCGTGCTCAGGAGCCGGCGATTCACGAAGTCGGCCAAGGACATGAACGGACCGCGGTCACGGACCTCCTTGACCACCTCGGCCGCCAACTTGTCGATCTCATCATCCGTCAACTCGCGGAAGTTGTTCCAGACCCCGCTCGCGCCGGTGGTTGGCTTGAAGGAGCGCGCAAACCGCGTCAGCACGGTGCCGCTGGCCAACGTGCCGTCCGGCAGGGTCTGACCGCGCATGCCTGCGAGCACGGCTTTCCAGGCCAGCTTGGAGGTCGAGTTGACGTTGAAGCCGCCGTCGTAGAGCGCATTCCGCGCGAGGTAAGTCGGGTGGGGAAACTCGTCGAAGCGCGGGAAGGCCCCGTTGGCGACCGCGGGCTTGTTGTCTGGCTGGAAGGCGACCCGCTTGTTGGCGAGGGGGTTATAGCCGGCTTCGAGCGCGGCCTTGATGTCGCGGAAGGACGAGGGGTCGAAGGAGCTCAGATTGCCGGACGATTTTTTCAGCGTCGCGGCCTGCTCGGTCGCGACGTTCGTGTCGGTCGGCAGGTCGGGCCCAGCCGGGAAAGCGTTCTTGCCGCCGGTGAGCGAGTAGGAGTTGGCCTGGAGGTTCAGCCCGCTGAAGTAGTAGGCGTCCCACAGTGCCAGGTTGGCGGCGAATGCGTGGTCGGTACGCACGTTGGCGACGTTGCGGATGACGCGCGTCCCTTGGTGGACGGCGACGTAGCCGTGTTCGGGGATGGCCTTGTCGGCGCCGGACTCCTCCTTGGGGCCGGGCCAGTCGGTGATCTTGGTCAGGTCTTCGATGCCGGGATGGGCGAACGAGGAGCCGACCGTGAGGTCGGCATCGGTGTTGACCTGCGCGAAACCGGCGGAGCCTAGCTGCGCGAGGGAAAGCAAGGGGCGGCGGGGTACTGGGAAGAGGATGGTGTCCGATCGCTGGGTGGTCGCCGGGTCGATGCTGGAGCCCCAGTAGGCGTTCTCGTTGCTGCTCGAGAGGGCGATCTCGGGCTCGGAGTCGATCTTGCGTTGCGAGAGCACCCAGCCGATGGGCGTGTGCGCCTTGCCGTCGTAGCCGTAGAGGTGGGCCTGCTGCGCGCGCACGCTGAGGAAGAAGGGCGACATCGGCGCGTGCAGGATTTCCACCGGAGTCTCTATCTTTGTCGTAAGAGCTGGGTTGAACTTGAAGGCCCCGTCGCTCCGCGACGCGGGATACCAAATGGACTGGGTTTTTCCGGTCATCTCGGCGGAACGGAGGACGAAGTCCGTGAGGAAGAAAGGCTGCTTGGTGTCGCCCAGGTCCTTCCTGATATCCCCGAAAATACGCGAATTCAAGGTGCCGGACCGGCCGCTGATGATGTTGGGTCGGCCGAGTTCCGGGTCGCCGTTCTCAGGCCCGAAGGACACTTGGATGCCATTCACGTCGATGTCGCCCCGCCAACGATTCGCGCCTTGGTAGTCCGCGAGGTTTCTCCCGGTCGCGATACGATAGTCGGGAATCCGGGCGCTCAGCCCGGCGATGCTGTTCCTCCAGTCCTCGTTAAACTGGATGATATTGTGCCAGTGGCCATTGTCGTTGCCGTACATCGGCCAGCCGGAAGTCATGGCTTGGAAGTTTAGCAGCAGGGGCTCGTCGACCAGGTGCTGCCCGGGCGCCGTGCCCGCGCCTTCGTAGACATAGTTCGAGACCTGCCGGGTGCTCGGGTTGTAGGTCGGATTGGGCGTCTTCGCCGAGCCGAACCAACGGCGATCGGGGCTCAGGTTCTGCCCGTCGATGCTCTTGTTGTTCAGCAGGTAGAAATTCCATTTCTGGTGACCGCCGACGGCGGTCGTCCCATTGCGCAAGCGGGGAAAAACGTAGGTCGCGGTGTTTGGCATACCTTCCTCGCCGACCACGCGGTTATCGTAATTCACCCAACCGGAGTTGCGCACGGTGAACTGCAAGGTCTTCCCCCCGATGTTGGGCGGCGGCGGGACATCGAGGGTGAGTTTCAGGCTGCGCGCCGTGCCGTCCCAGGTGGGTAGGGCATCCTTGAGCGCCCGCGAGTTTTTGACGTCTCTCCAGATATCCAAGGCGTTGTGGAAATTCGCGGGGTTGAGCACCCCGTCCGCGGGGTTGTAACAATAATTTCCGATGAAACCGACCTTGGGAATCGCCCCGACGCCGGCCGGTGCCGCCACCGCGTACGGTTTGCCGTCCACCCTTCTGGTGGGCATGAAGCCCCAGGTCCAGAGGCGCGAGTCGACGGCGTTGAACGGCCGTTCCTCCATCTGCGAACTGATATCGCTCCCACGGCGATGACGGACGTTATAGAACGGGGTCATCTTGTAGACCGCGGTGGCGCCGAGGTCGTAGCCGAAATCGGTCGTCGTGATGGTGGTGTTGTCCGCGCGGTTGGACTGGTAGTCTCCGCCCATATACTTCGTGCTGATGGTCTTGACCTCGCCTGGCGCGAGCCGGAATTTTTTCCCCGGGTTCACCAGTCGGAAGGAGAACGAACGGTTCTCGTAAGCCCCGTCGCCCAAGGCGATCTCGCCGATCGTCAGGGTACGGCTCACTTGGTAGCCAAGCCAAGGGCCGGTGGCGGCGGGCAGCAGGGGCTCTTGGCCCGTATGGGGATTACTCGGGCGCTCTGGGTCGAAGTATTGTAATTCCGTGCTGTTAAAAACCCAGTCCCTGAGCTGGACATCGACGATGTAGGGCAGGGAGTCTCCGTTGGTCACCATCGCGATACCTTCGAACTCGATCGCGACATCGTAGGGATTATGCACCATGACGACGGGGTCGATGGTCAAGCCGATGGTGCCATGCGGGTCGCCCGAGGTCTGGCCCGAAAACACACCGGAAAACACCATCGAGAAGCGGACGATCGACGGCATCAAACTCATCGAGGTGGGCCAGGTGCGCGTGGTCAGCTCGACGCTTTTCTTGCCGTCGGCGAGTTCGAAATAGGCATCGTCGACCGTCCGGGCCGGGTTGGCCAAGCCCATACGATCGAAGTTGGTGATGATGTCCCCCGCGGTGGAGGTGCCCCCCCCGCCGGCTAGATTGTTGAAGGCATGCCGAAGGATTTCGGGGTAGCGTAGGCGTTGCTCGCCTTGGAAACTCGGCGAGGCGGTCGGGGCGGTGAGATTGTTGCGGTAAAAATAACGGTTGGCGGTCGGGCTGCCGCCGGCGGCGTAAAACCCGTCCGGCGTGGGGGCGTACTCGTAAGGCGCGGTCCCTGCGCCCGATGCGTTGCGCCCTCGCTGCATCGGGGGGTTGCGGTTACCCGAGGCAAAGGTCAACGGTTCGACCCCGCGGGCGACCACGGCGTCGTCCGCGGCGGCCTCTTGGCCACGGAGCGCGCCCGAGGACTGGCCAGCTTGCTCGACCTCGCGTTTGTACATCCGGTAATAATTGCGGTAGAGATCCCACGTCGGGCCGCGGATGATGCGGCCGGTGAGGTTTTCTGGGTGGGTGGCAGGAAGCTCCGCCCAAGGCAGGACATTGCGACGTTCTTGAAGGGCAGGCCGTCCGCTGTCGGTCCTCCAAGTGGTCTGGGTCGCGTTGGGGCTAAGCTCGGTGTTGGCCGCAATCCGCACCCCGTCGTGGTTGTGTCCGTAAAAAGCCGAGCGCAACGGCGCCTCGTAGACGAAGCCGAGGCGTTCGGGAGTTTCCCCGCCGTTGCGGGTCTTCAGGTCGGTGTAGGATGAGCCCAGCAGGTTCCTCAGGGAGCGCGGCGCCCATTCGGAGGCCCGGGGCGAAGCGAGCAGCAATTGATTGTCAGAGCCGAGCTTGTCGACGAGGTTCGGGCGGTTGTAATCGAGGTCCACCGCGAAGCCGGCGGCGCCGAGTCCGGCCGTGGTAACGGCGGCGTTAGGCGAACCGTGGAAGAGCGACTGCTTGCTTTCCCTCAGCTTGATGACGCTCGAGCTTGGCGCCGGGAACTGGATCGCCGTTTCTTTTTGCCCGGGATAGAGCTCGATGCCGCGGTACATCGCATAGGGCAGTTCGAAGGCGGTCGAGAGGTCGATCTTCACGCCGCCGTTGTAGGTGTCGGTCAGCGTCGAGTAAGAATAAGTGGTGATGTCGTGCCAGAGGAGTTTGGCGGCGTCGTTCATCGCATTGCCGGCCGAGACGCCTCCCTGCTTGGCGGCCCAGGCGGAGAGGCCCGAGATGCCGACAGCCTTGGAGAGCTGGTAGGCTAGCGGATTGCCGGCCGCGTCGGTGAGGTCCTTCGCGCGCCAGACGTCGAAATTGAAGCCGGCCGGCAGTTGGCCCTTTGAATTCACACCCTCTTTGATCGTTTCGCCGGAGGCTCCGATGACGCCGATGGAGTTGCGCTGATTGGCGGAGCCGGCGAAGCCCTTGTCCCAATTTTCGGTGGAGAGCCACGAGCCGCCACTGGTCGAGGCGTAGTAGTCCGGCAGGTTGACCTTGGCCTTCACGCCTTCGTCGCCGATCCAGAACGCGTAGCGCCCGTTGGCGCCCAGCGACTTAGTGTCGCTGAAGGCGGGGCCGGGCAGCGGCTGCGGACGCGCGTCGACCGCGCCCATGTAATTGCGCTGCAGTGCGGTCAGTCCGGCCGGCAGGTTGACCGAACCGTAGGAGACGAGCGGCACGATTTCCGAGGGAACGGTACTGATCGGGTTGGCGAGATCGTCGATGTAGGCTTGGGCTTCCTGGGCTTTCGTCGCCACCTCCACGCGGCGGCGACTGGTGCGCGACGTGGCGTCATCATTCGACTCAAAATAACTCCGATTCGGGACGTAGTTCGGCAGCGTGCCGGAGAGTTCGGGCGAGGCATTGACGTCGAACGGTGAGGCCAACCAGCCCAGGAAGAGACGCGAGTCGGCGGGATTGGTGACATCCCAGTCGCGGACGCGCGTGGCGTCCGCACCGCCAGTCGCCCACACCCCGGTGAGGTAGCGCTTCTGGTGTGAAATTTTACCACTTTTCGGAGCGTTATTGTTGGCGCGATCCGTGCGGTCGCGGAGCGGGTCGATAGTGTCGGCGTCATTGTTGCCGACGGGTTTATCATTGTCGGCATACATGTCCGCACGCATGGTCACGCGCTGGTCGGGGCCGGCGAGCTGCTGCAGCTGTCCAATCGCAATGCGGGCGGAGGCCAAGGCGTTGAAGCGGGCGCGGAGGTACCCGGCGTGGCTCTGGGCCAGGCGGCTCTCGACCTGGAGGAACGAAGCGAGGACGATTACCATCATGACCATGGCTGCCATGATGGTAAGCGACAGAACGAGGGAGAAACCTGAGCGTTTAAGTCTCATAGTAAATTGGGGGTAAAATCACGGTAAACCACCCTAGGGGAAAGTCAAAGGATTGGTTATTCGCATTTGTTCCAAAAGAGTGAATAAAGTCATTTAAAATCATTTAAACCGCATATGAACTCATAAAACAGGCATTTAAAGAGCGGGCTTGCGACCCTTTGGGGTTTAAGGACGCTCATGGGGTGCAAACCCTACTCCAAGGTGCCGGCATTTTCATCTGGCCGCTCGCAGTCAGCTCCCTTCTCGCGGTCTTCCTGATCGTGGAACGGGCGCTGGCTCTGCGCGTCTCCCGCGTGGCCCCGGACTCCGTTCTCAAGTCGGTCTTGAACGGCGACCTCGATCAGGTCGGTCCAGCCGACGGCGAGTCCGTCGCGGGCCGTCTGGTGCAACGCTGGAAGGATGGCGCTTCCGGCGAAGTGCTCAAGGCGTGGACGCGTAACGAACTGATCCGTCTCCATCGCGGTCTGCACCTGCTCGACAGTATCGTCGCCGCCGCGCCGCTCCTCGGCCTGCTTGGTACCGTGACCGGCCTGGCGACGCTCTTTCCGGAGCAGGGCCTGCCTGATTCCCAGACGCTCACCCGCGGCATCGGCCTCGCGCTGAGCACGACGATGATCGGCCTCTGCATCGCGATTCCCGCGCTCATCGCCGCCAACTGGCTAGGTCGCAGAATGGAGATTCTTTCCTCCCGCCTCGACGTGCTCGTCGAAGCGCTGGAAGCCCGCCGTCGATGAGCCTCGTCGTCGCCCGCCGCCGTCGCGCCGACATCAACGTGGTGCCGCTCATCGACGTGATGGTGGTGCTGGTTTTCTTCCTGCTCATCAGCAGTCGGCTCGACCAATCCAGCACGATGGCCATCATCCCGCCGACGGCTTCCGCCGGCTCCGAAGGCACGTCGGCCACGACGCTCGTCGTCGGCGTCGACCGCGACGGCAAGCTCTACCTCGAAGGTAAGGAAATCGCTTCCGCCGCGCTCGCCAAGGCCCTCGTCGACCATGCGCTGAAGTCGCCAGGCACCGAAGTGGTGATCGTCGCCGACGAGCGTTCGCTCACGGGCGCCGCGGTCGGCGCGCTCGATGCGGTCGCCAAGGCCGGCTTGAAGCCGCGCCTGCAGACCCGCCAGCCGCGCTGAGACACGTGGACACGAGGTCGCGAGGACACGTGGACACGAGGGCACGAGGGCGGGAGGACCCGAGGACAAGAGGGCAAGAGGACAAGATGTTAAGTACTCCTTCATCTTACCTCCCGCTAACCCTGTATCACCCTCGAGTCCTCTGGCCATCGGGCCCTCGTGCCCACCATCGTTGATCGCCTCGTGTCTTCGAACCCTTGCTTTCGCCAATACCTCCTTCATCTTACCTCCTTCTAACCCTGTTTTTCACAAGTCCTCTGGCCCTCCGGCCCTCGAGTCCTCCCTCTTTCATCCTCCATCTTCCCGTCTTATGTCCAAGCGTCCTTCCGAAGCCCTCCGCCTGCTGGAGGCCTACACGCAAGCCCACGGCACGTCCGGCCACGAGGACGCGGTCCGCGCGATCTTCGTCCGCGAACTCCGCGGCCGCACGCTGCAGGCCGATGGCCTCGGTGGCGTGCTCGCTTCGCCGTCTAAAGAGAAGCAGGGCCCACGCGTGGTGCTCACCGCCCACATGGATGAGATTGGTTTTCTCGTTCAGGCGGTCACGCATGACGGCTTCCTTCGTCTGACTCCTGTCGGCGGCTGGCCGGACGGCGTCCTCGCCGCCCAACGTCTCCGCGTCTGGTCGCGCTCGGCGCAGAAAGAATTCATCGGCATCGTCGCCGCGCTCCCGCCCCACCAAGGTGGCGCCCAGGCCGCTTCGGCCGATAAGGTGCTCGTCGATATCGGCGCGCGTTCGGCGGAATCCGTCGCGCGTCTCGGCATCCGCCCCGGCGACCCCGTGGTGCCCGAAGGCCCCTTCACGGACCTCGCCGAGCCGGGTCTTTATTCGGCGAAAGCCTTCGATAATCGCGTCGGCATGGCCGCGCTCACGCTCGCGACGCATGAGCTCGACGCCTACGCGACGCCCTGCGATCTCCTTGCGGTCGCGACGGTGCAGGAAGAAGTCGGCTGCCGCGGAGCGGTCGTCGCCGCGCGGCTCGCGAAGCCGGACGTGGTCATCGTCCTCGAAGGCCCGCCGGCCGACGATCTCCCGGGCCTCGCTCCGCATGGTGAATCCCAAGGCGCCCTCGGCGGCGGCGTGCAGGTGCGCGCCTACGATCCGACGGCCATCATGAATCCCCGTCTCGTCGACCTGACCCTCGCGGTCGCGGCCGAGAAGGGCATCCCTTGCCAGCTCGCGGTCCGTCGCACGGGCGGCACCGATGCGCGTTCCTTCCAAGCCCACGAATTGGGCGTGCCGGTCATCGTGCTCGGCGTCCCCGCGCGCTATATCCATACGCACAATGCCGTCATCGACCTCGCGGACCTCCAGGCGTGCGTCGACCTTTCCGTCGCGCTCGTCCGCCGCCTCGATGCTAAGACGGTGAAGAGCCTCACGCAGGTTCTGTGAGCGTCCGTCGCCGCCCCCGCCCGGCCGGGGGGGCCGGGCGCGTCTTCTGGCCTGAGTCCGCACAATCCGCTTGAGAGGGGAGGGGGCTCCGCTGACAGTAGGTCCATGTGCGCGGACAAGAAACCCGCCTCAGCCTCCGGCAAGGAAGGCTTCGAGGCCGAACTCAAGAAGCTCGAGCAGCTCGTCGAGTCCCTCGAGTCCGGCGACGTCTCGCTCGACGAGCTCGTCGCGAAATATGAGGAAGGCATGCGCCTCCTGAAGTCCTGCCAGAAGTCGCTCGAGGCCGCCGAACTGCGCATCGAGCAGCTGGGCAAGCGCGGCGAAGATTCGCAGGGCTGATGTCGCTCCTCGCGTCCATCCGCGGGCCAGAAGACGTCAAGGCCCTCGCTCCCGAGCAACTCCCGTTGCTCGCCCAGGAGATCCGCGAACGCCTCGTCGCCGTCACGGCCAAGAACGGCGGCCACATCGGTCCCAATCTCGGCGTGGTCGAGCTCTCGATCGCGCTGCACCGCGTCTTCGGTACGCCGCAGGATAAATTCGTCTTCGACGTGGCCCACCAGGGCTACGTCCACAAACTCCTCACCGGCCGTAATGGCTCCGACTTCGACGGCATCCGCACGACGGGTGGCCTGAGCGGCTTCCTGAATCGCGAGGAGAGCCTGCACGACGTCTTCGGTGCCGGCCATGCGGGCACGGCGCTCTCCGCCGCCGTCGGCCTCGCCAACGCCCGCGACCGCCTCGCCGAGGATTCTCATGTCGTCGCCCTCATCGGCGATGCGGCCCTCACCTGCGGGGTCACGATGGAGGCGCTCAATAACGCCGCGAAATCGACCAAGCGCCTGGTCATCGTGCTCAACGACAATGAGTGGTCCATCGACCGCAATGTCGGCGCGGTCGCCGACATCCTGAGCCGCTTGATCGTCACGCGCCCCTATAACAATTCGCAGCAGGGGTTGAAGCGCTTCCTCGGCAAGACCCGCGTGGGGACCAAGTTCCTGGACTTCGGCCGCAGCTTCAAGCGCCATGTGAAGAACTGGTTCACGCACAGCTCCTCGCTCTTCGAGCAGTATGGCGTGCGTTACGTGGGCCCGATCGACGGCCATGACCTCGGCGCCCTCGAGCGCTACCTCAATTTCTGCAAGGACTCCACCGGCCCGATCCTCCTCCATGTCCGTACGGAGAAAGGCCGAGGCCTCGGCGCCGCTCTCAAGAATCCGGAAAAATTCCACGGCACGAGCGCCTTCGATCCGGAGACGGGCGACTCGCTCGCTTCCGGCGCCCCTGGCGCGCCCAAGGCCTGGCAGGATGTCTTCGGTGCGCTCCTCGTCCGCGAGGCCAAGGCGGACTCCCGCGTGGTCGGCATCACCGCCGCGATGCCTTCCGGGACGGGACTCAACCAGCTGAAGAAGGAACTCCCCGGGCAGTATCATGACGTCGGGATCGCTGAGGAGCACGCCGCGCTCTTCGCCGCCGGGATCGCCGCCCGCGACCTCCGCCCGGTCTGCGCGATCTACTCCACCTTCATGCAGCGTGCCTACGACATGGTCATCCATGACGTCTGCCTGCAGCGCTTGCCGGTCACCTTCTGTATGGATCGCGCCGGCGTCTCGCCGAGCGATGGCCCGACACACCACGGTCTCTTCGACATCGCCTACCTGCGCTGCGTCCCGAACGTCACGCTGATGCAGCCGAAGGACGAGGACGAGTTCTCGGACATGCTCTACACCGCGCTGAAGTCCGGTGCCCCGATGTTCATCCGCTACCCGCGCGGTGCCGCCGCCGGCAAGGCGATCAAAGCGCAGCCCGCGCTCATCCCGCTGGGCAAAGCCGAAGTCCTCCGCGCCGGTGTCGACGTTCAGTTATGGGCGCTCGGCACGATGGTGCCGGAAGCCCAGGCATTCGCCGACAAACTTGCCGCCGAGACCGGTCTTTCCGTCGGCGTGGTCAACGCGCGTTTCGCCAAGCCGATCGACGCCACCTTGCTCGTCGAGCAGGCCAAGTCGGCCAAGCTCATCGTCACGCTCGAAGACGGCGCCGTCACCGGCGGCTTCGGTACGGGTGCGCTTGAGGTGCTCGCCGAACACGGCGTGCGCACGCCGATCGTCCGCCTCGGCTGGCCTGACCGCTTCGTCGGTCATGCGACCGACGTGAAGACCCTCCGCGCCGCCTACGGTCTTTCGCCCGACCAGATGCTGGCGACGGTGAAAGCTGCGTTGAAATAGGCCGCTATCCCATGACATGGGTAGGGTTGAGCGCCCTCGCTCAACCGCGGCTGACCAAGGGTGGTCAGCCCTACCAAATAAAAAAGGACAGCACGTGGTGCTGTCCTTATCCATTGAAAGGCCGGAGTTCGATCGCCTCAGAACTCGTAGCCGACGCGGAGGCGTGTTTCGTAAGGCGACTTCTTGGTCACGTTGATGTCGCCTTTGTTCGCCGGGGTGGCGGTCACCTGAGCCAAGACGGTGAAGGTCGTGAAGAAGCCGCCGCTCTGGTAGCGCACGCACGGTCCGGCCAGCACGGCGGTGTATTGATGGTCGTTGAGTTCGGCCCATTCGGCTTCGACGATCGCCTCAGCTCCGAGATACCAGTTCGCTCCCACGGCGCAGGCGAGGCCCTGGGTAAGCTTGAACTTCACCGTGTCGGCGTGCGTGGCGGTCTCATGCTCGAGCTCGCCGATGAGATTGGCGGCGTAGATCCATTCGTCGCTCGTGCCGAAGTTGTGCTGGAGGAGAAGCTTGGTCTCGAGCTTGAGCTGGTCGCGGTGCGCGCCGTTCTTCGAGCTCACCTGCGAATAGCCCGGCTCGATGTAGAGCGCCACGCCCCAGTCCTGGGTGTCAGGATTCGAGAGCATCTTCTTATACGCGACCTGGAAGCCGTCGAAGAGGAGGCCGTCGCGCGAGGTCTGCTCGAAGTAGCGGGAGTTGACGTAGACGGAGAGCTGCTCGTTGGCCGAGATGCCCCACTCGATTTCCGTCTTCAGGTCGAAGCCGCGGTAGCGCGCATCATACCCGCTGCCGAGGTTACGGCCGAGGCGGCCGGTGACCCACTGGACGATCTCGATTTTACCGGGCTTGAGTGTTTCCGTGAGGTAGGAGTAGCCGAAGGGGTTGTCGCAACCGATGGCCGTGGCGGCCGAAGCGAGCGTGAGCGTGGTGAGGAGGGCTTTCATAGGATTCAGAACGTTCTTGATAATGAGACTCACTCTCACCTGTCAAATAATAAATGAGAATGAGTCTCATCTTGTTGAGACTTAGGTTGTAATCATTCGGGAAATCAGAGATTTTATGGGCTCCCGGATGCCCCTCTTGATCGTCATTCCTGTGCGCAATGAGGAGCGCCGCCTCGGTCCTGGCCTCGCTCGGCTGGCCGAAAGCCTGCATGCCCACCAGTGCCCTGACGTGCTCATCGTGGTCTCGGACAACGGCTCCACTGATTGGACGCGGGCCGTGGCCATCGAGTCCGCCGCCAAGATTCCTTATCGGGTGGTCTATCATCGCGCTTGCGACCATGGCGACAAAGGCGTCGCGATTTTTTCGGCCTGGGAGTCCGCGCCAGAGGGCTACGACGTCTTAGCTTACTGTGATACCGACATGGCGACGGATCCGGAAGCGCTCGTGCGCGGCTATCGTCTCATCACCGAAGGCAAGGCCGACCTGGTCGCCGGCTCGCGCTGGCATCGTGATTCGCAGGTCATCGGGCGCACGTGGAAGCGTTCGCTGATCTCCGCGACGCTTTCGTGCTTCTGGCGGATGCTGCCCGGTGCCCGCATGACCGATCCCGGTTGCGGCCTGAAGCTCGTGCGTCGTTCTACTTTCGCGGCGTTGCAGATGCCCGCCGACGCGCGTGGCTTCTCTTTCGGCGCCGAAGCCTTCGTCCGCCTCGCGCGCACCGGCGCCAAGCTTGTCGAGATCTCCGTCAAGTGGACCGACGATGACGCCGGCCGCATCCGCCTCGGCAAAGCTGCGGGCGATTACGCGAGAGCGTGGGGGAGGCTTATTAAGGGGTAGGGGTTGGGGTAGGGGCAGGTGTAGTACCTCGTCCCATGATTATCCTGATACGGCTATGACTGCCTGCAGTTCACGAATCTTGATCAACTCCACGTTCGACGGAGTCCCCTTGCTTTGGCCTACCCCTGCCCCTACCCCTACCCCTATAAAAGTTAGCGCTGTCCCTTCCTGCGTTCCGGTCCCCGGGGCTTCTGGGCCAGGCGTTCGTCGTAGAGGCGGAAGTCGACCTGGCGCTTGAAGCGATCCACGCGGTCGACGGTCACCTGGATGACGCCGCCGGGCATGAACTTCCGTCCGGTCCGGCTGCCCACCAGCATGTTGCCGCGGTCGTTCAGGCGGTAATAGTCGTCGGTGAGCGTCGACATGTGCACGAGGCCGTAGGCCTGCGAGGCGTTGAGCTCGACCATGAGGCCGTGCGGCTTCACGTCGGTGATGGTGGCCTCGAACGGACGCTTGTCCGGGCGCGCGGCCTCGCGTTCGAAGAGCTCGAGGAGCTTGATCTTCACCGAATCGCGTTCGGCTTCGGAGCTGTTCCGCTCGGTGATCGAGATGTGCTCGCAGGAACGCGTCAATTCGCCGATGCCCGGTGAACGCAACGGTTCCTTGGGGGCCGAACGCACGCCCTGCTTCTGGATATAGGCGTCGAAGATGCGGTGCTCGAGCAGGTCGGAGTAACGGCGGATCGGCGACGTGAAGTGCGAGTAGTGCAGTTTCGCCAAGCCGAAGTGGCCATCGGCCGACGGGCGGTAGCAGGCCTGCTTGAGCGAGCGCAGGAGCTGGATGCGGATGGTGTAACCGTCTTCGCGGTCCTTGAGGCTAGCCAGCAGTTTGACCATCTCGGAGCGATGGGTGAGATCACCGACCTGGAAGCCGTTGCCGGCAAGTTCTTCGCGGAGGGCCGCGAGCTTCTCGGGGTCGGGGTCGTCGTGCACGCGGTTGACGTGCGGGATGGACGCCTTGTCGAGGGCAGTCGCGACGCTCTCGTTCGCGAGGAGCATGAACTCCTCGATGAGCTGGTGGGATTCGTCGTGCTGCACGACTTCGGTGCGGTCGGCCCAGCCGTCCTTGTCGCAGTAGATCTTGATCTCCTTCATCTCCAGGTCGAGCGACCCGGCGCGGAAACGTTCGGCGCGGAGCACCTTGCCGATGCTCCAGAGGTCATCGATCATGCCCTGGATCAGGTCCAGTTCGGCGTCGGTGAGCTCGGCCAGCGGTCGCCCGGGCGAACCGGTCTGATGGGGCGGGGGCGCGGGCAGGGCGCGGATCTCGTCCTTGGTGAGGTGCTGCAGGAAGCCGTAGGCCTGCTTGTAGGTGAGGCGCTTGACGCTGCGGATGACGGAGTTCGCGAACTCGGTCTTCACCAGTCGGGCCTCGGGCGTGAACTCGCAGATGACCGTCTTCACCAGGCGGTCTTCGGCTTCGACGAGCGAGCAGAGGCCGCTGGAGAGCGCATGCGGGAGCATCGGGATGACCGTGCCGACGAGGTAGGTGGAATTGCCGCGTTCGCGCGCCTCGACGTCGAGAGGCGAGCCGCTCTTCACGTAGGAGGAGACGTCGGCGATGTGGATGCCCACGCGGACGTTGCCGTTCGGCATGCGCTGCACGGACAGGGCGTCGTCGAAATCCTTGGCGTCATCCGGGTCGATGGTGATCGTCGGGATCTGGCGGAAGTCTTCGCGGCCGACGCAATCGGCCTTGGTGACGACCTTGCCAAACGAGTTGGCCGCAGCGGCGACTTCGGGCGGGAATTCCGGGCGGAGGCCGTAGCGGCGTAGGATGGCGAGGTATTCGGCCATCGGCGTGTGCGTGACGCCGAGGACTTCGGTGACGGTACCGGTCGGGTTGAGGTTGCGGCGCTCCCAGGCGTCGAGGCGGACGACGACCTTGTCCCCGGACTTCGGGGCGGGCGTGAGGCCGGCGCGGGCAGGGTCGCGGACGATGATCTCGCGCGAGATGCGGGGGTCGTCGGGGACGACGAACCACTGCAGGCGGTTGTTGCCGATCGTACCGGTGAGCTGGGTGAGGGCGCGCTTGACGATGCTGACCACCGTGCCCGTGCCCCAGTCGTCGCCGTTACGGTCGCGGCGATTGGCGTTGAGCTTGATGAGCACGCGGTCGCCGTGGAGCGCCACGTGCGTGTCGTCGGCGTCGATGTGCAGCTGTTCGCGGGGAGGGGAGCCGGGCACGGCGTCGAAGACCACGCGCGCGGAGCCGCTTGGTCGGAACAGGATGGTGCCTTCGAGCAAGTCAGACGCTTGCTTGCGCGCGGGGGCGCCGACGGGGGAGAAGCCCGCGGAGGGCAGGGCGAGCAGGTGGCCTTTGACGGTCACGACCGCACCCGCCTTGATCAGGCGCGGGATCGTCTTGCTCAGGCGACGGAGGTCTTCCTTGTCGCCGCCGAGGGCTTGGACGATGGCCTCAAGGCGCATCGGCTTGTAGCCGGGCTTGCCGAGGAACTTCAGGAGGATCTCTTCGGCGTTCATGCGCTTTCGTTCGTGCCTCCAAGCAGGCTACCCAGGTAGGGCATGAGCTGCTTCTTCCGGCTGACGATGCCGGGGAGGTCGAAGATGTCCGGCGGCCGCTTCTGCGGGTAAGTGATGGCCTGCACGACTTCGGCGTCGCCGCGGATGAGGAACATCGAGCTCTGGGTGTCGATGTCGGTCACGAGCAGGCAGGAGAAGCTCAGGCCGTTCTCCATGCGGTATTTCTCGAGGGCCTCGAGGAGCGCGTCTTCGCACTTCCAGAAGTTCGTGAAGCCAAGTTCTTCCACCTGCGAGACGGAGAAGCGGCGTTCGCCTTCCTTGTAGAGCTTGCAGTCGGCGCGGACGGCGGCGGCGGGGCTGAGGGTCGATAAGACCGAGCCAGCGTTGAAGATCATGTCGGCGAGCGAGCGCGCATCTGCGTCGGCCAGGCGGGAGAGCCACTGGAGCAGGTCGGAGTCGAGCGGCGTGGTGGTCGGGCTCTGCAGGAGCAGGGTGTCCGAGATGATGCCGCACATCATCAGGCCCGCGATCTGCGGCGTGGGCTTCAGGTCGGCGGTGCGGAACATGTCCGCGACGATCGAGCAGGTGGAGCCGAGCGGGCGGTTGATGAAAAGGATGGGCTGGTGCGTCGGCGCGTTGCCGAGACGGTGGTGGTCGACGACCTCGGTGATCTCGACTTCGGCGGCGCCATCGACGGCCTGCGAGAGCTCGTTGTGGTCGACGAGCACGAGCTTGGCGCGGGGCGGGTTGATGATGTCGGTCTTGGTGAAGACGCCGAGCAGGTGGCCATCCTCGTCGATGACGTTACAGATGAGGGCCGGGTTCTGGACGATGCGGCGGCGGGCCACGGAGAGTTTTTCCTGCGGCTTGAAGGTGAAGGCGTCGCGCTGCACGAGTCCGCCGACGAGGGTCGAAGCGCGGACGGCCCAGGCGGTCGTGGCGCTGTCGGTGTCGGCATAGGCGACGGAGACCTTGGCGGCCTTGGCGCGCTCGAGGACGTCCGCTTTCATGCGGTGGCCGCCGGTGACGATGATGATGCGCACGCCCATCTCGATGGCGCGGAGGTGCACGTCGGAACGATCGCCGACGACGATGACGCTCTTGTTGTTCGGAATGCCTTCGACGGTCGCCGACTTGCCGAAGGATTCAAGTTCCATGGCGGCGACGCGCACATACAGTTCGTCGACGGTCGTGGCATCGTAGGAGACCACTTCCGTGCCGCCGATGGAGCGGATGATCGCGTTGATCGAACTGGTGACCTTGCGCATCGACGTGGCGCGCTTGGGCTTCGGGATGAAGTAGTCGCCGAGGCTGAAGATGGAGACGTAGCCTTCGAGACGGCCGTCGCTGCCGACGACCGGCAGGGCGCGGACGTCATGCAGGTCGAGGAGCTCAAGCGCGCGGGCGCACGTGTCGTCGACGCTGACCTTGAAAGGGTCGCGGTGCATGATGTCTTCGATGCGCGGGATGACGTCGCCCACGAATTCCGGGAGGGCGGCGCCGAAACGGTTCAGGATCGCGTCAATGCGCGCGTTGGAGTTGCCGCAACGGGCGGGCTTAAAGCCGGTCTGGCCGGAAGCTTCCTTGAAGGCGGCGTAGGCGAGGGCGGAGCAGATCGCGTCAGCATCGGGATTCTTGTGGCCGATGATGTACGTCGGTTGGGCGGAACGGCACAATGGAAGGGGAGGAGGGACGGACATATCGGACGACGCGGGAGGCGTAGGGCACTCTTAGGGGTCTACGGCTAGAGAGGGAAGATTAATGGGGTAATGAGCGAGAACGGAGTGGGGTGGGGTAAGGCCCGCTCAAGGGGAAACCGGAGACCGGATGATTGGCTGGGGCAGAAACACTTTCAGGTCCCAGGTCTCGGCCATCAGGTCCCTGGTTCGGGTATTCAGCCCTCTGTCCTCTGTCATCAATTCAGCCCTCCATTGAATTCTCGGGTCCTCGAGTCCTCCTGCCCTCAGGTCCTCGAAACCTCTGTCTCTCCCAACCGCCAACCGCTAACCGCAATCCGCTAACACCACTGCCTCCTTTCCTCCTGTCCTCCTTTCCTCCTGCCCTCTATCTTCACGCAAATGTCCTCCCTCTTTTCTCCTCTCAAAGTCGGTGCCCTCACGCTGCCAAACCGCGTCCTGATGGCTCCGCTGACCCGTTGTCGCGCCGAAGGGGCCAACGTCCCGACGGACCTGATGGCCGAATATTACGCCCAGCGCGCTAGCGCCGGCCTGAT
>SXGQ01647599.1_pt1 | contig 19580 bp, 22 predicted proteins | sample 3178371 | NCBI WGS metagenome assembly SXGQ01 (sample SAMN11356859, study PRJNA531348) | freshwater metagenome | isolation source: freshwater sample F1-20 | place: China: Fuxian Lake, Yuxi | collected 2017-12-25 | reverse complement strand
TATGAAACTGTTCTTTTAGCATTCAACCAAAGGAGTCTCTTCACTGCTCGATGGGAATATTCTCCCCCTGCTGCGATAGCAATGTCGTAATGTTCATTCCTAATTTTTAAAAAAATATAGAGTTGCTTCAAGATCGCGACCATACTTTTAAAATTAAAAGATTTGGGTTGGGGGTAGCTATAGAGCTTATCTACAAATGGCGCATCTTTTAAAATCCAGGCAGAGGATTCTGGAGCGATGACTGTAAGATGTGATTTAGGAAAACCTTGTTTTAAAATTTGAAGCATAGGTGTGGTTAGAAGGAGGTCTCCTAACTTATCGCGTTTCAAAACAATGATTTTCATTGAGAGAAAAAATTAAAGGTTAATTTTTAAAAAAAGCGCGTGTATAACTTAAATAAAGCCCTAAGAATATGCAGGCAAGAATGGCATGCTCATGATGGAAGGTTGTATTTACAAAGCCTATTCCATAAGTAGCAAACCATGCGCTTAATGATCCTGCCCATAAATAAGAAGCTTGGGTCGTTTTTTTAGCCCAATTAAAAGTACTGATAAGATGCTTCATCCAAAATAGCATAAATAAAATTGTGACTAAAAGTCCAACATATCCTCGTTCGACTAGCGCGCTTAAATATAGATTATGTGAGTGCCCAGGAAAATAATAATTATTAGGATTAAATTTTTCACCTCTTGACTCAACGGACACCCTTAATTGCTCTAAGGTAATAAAATGCCAGTTACTGAGACCTATGCCAAATAGAGGATGAAATCTTGATGCTTCAAGTGACACATTCCAAACCTTGTCTCTTGATGATAGAACATCATTAGCTTTTTGATTGGCGATTTGTTTTTCGACTACACCCGTTTGTAAAACAATTGAAAGTATGACGATAGAAATGATTGAAATCATTCCCGCAATTTTAATTTTAGTATGTTTTCCTAAAAAATAAGTGACTAGTAAACCTAAAATAATCCCCACACCGAATGCAGCTCTTGATTGACTGAAAATTAAACTTACAAAGAAAATTAAACTTAAGATGCCTAAGGCTACAACATAAAAATTTGAAAATTTAAACTTAAAATTATTTAAATTCAAATGACTTAAGAACCAGCCAAGTGAGGCCCCAAAAATCATGACTAAATAAATAGCAGAATGATTCACATGTCCGACAGAATGAAGTTGAAGGTCATGTTTTGTATGAATAATTAAGTATTGATAAAACCCCCATAATAATGGAGGGATTGCGCCAAGAATAATGAGCTTAAAAAGACCTTGATAATTTTCTCGTGAATATTGGGCTCGACTTAAAAACCATCCAGTAAGTATCGCTGTCATGAGCACACTATAACCTTTCCACTCCTCTAAGTGAGGCATACCAGCAAAAAGGGTGCTTAGAAGTGCCGTGAATACTATCGTTAAAAAAAGAGTGTCCCATGGATACCATAACTTCATACCTTTATTAAATTGTATGATCTCTGTTGCAAGTCGAGTCAAAAGGTAACCAACTAAAAAAATATTTTTTGGAGCCTCTAAACTTGGAAGGCTTAAAATCATGAGACTAAGCATAATTAGATCAAGGGAGGGTAGTATTTTTTTCATGAACAACCTTTAAAATTTAAGTGAATGACTTATAGTTGAAGCCTAACTTCAAAATATGTTAAACCAAAACTCGATAAAAAAATGATTTTATCAATATTCCTTATAAGATTCTTAGCTTAGCTTCAATAGGCTAGGGGTTTTAATCAAATGGATTGAATTCGTATTCCACTCCATGGATAAACTCTTGTAGATCTAAATTTTGAAATAGAAGTATTGAGCCTAATCAGATTTCGAGCTCAGTAGATAGCCTTTCGATCCTAGATATTTCTTAATCGCTAGTTTTGTTCTGGCATTCAATAGAGACCAGACGCCTAATTTATCCTCTTGATTTAAACTCTCGCATCGTTCATGCGCTGATTTAATATTGCCTAATTTAATTTGATCCATGACTTCTTCCGCTATAAGTATTAAGTGGATTATCTTTCACCAAATCTTGATCTGCTTTAGGAAGATCCTCCCCCGCATAGATATATAGACCAATCCCATGAAGTGATATGGCTTTGGCTAAACAGCGCTGCATCGCTGTGTTCACTTGATACGCATTAGGGTTGGGGATCGCTTGATTCCTAAAATCCATCACGGGGAGTTGGGCGATTCTTGATTTACCAAATGCGGTGACCTTACAAAAGACCATCATGCTCTCCCCAAATTGTTTAGGTTCTAGATATTCCCACGTGGCACCATCATCGAGTTGAAGAAGTTGATCGACCGCCCATGACCAGGAGAGGTATGAGAGGCCATTTTTCTTTTCAATGTGTTGGCTTACATTAATTTGTCGTAATTCCTTATATTGCATAATAGGCTCCTTTGTAATTTTTTTATCTTGCATATATTGCTTATGATGCATTTCAGCATCTACCATCTCTTGCATGGCATAGATTATTTTTTTATCTAACATATCTGCAATATTGATTTCACTATCGACAGATCTAATGTCTTGAATAACATGACTTTCATTTGATAGCTTTACATCAAAGCTATCTTCTTTGTATTTAATGGTGAGCCAGGTTGATAAACTGCTTTTCATATGACAATTCTTTATTTATTTACAAATATAAGTTTATATATATAAACATATATTGTCAATATATATAAACAAAATTATTAAAACAGTTTATTTTTAAAAAATGAGGAATAAAAAAAGCCACTGAGACAGTGGCTTAAGTGATTGTATAAAAATTGATTATTTTTTTATCTTGCCTTCACCAAGAATAATCCATTTGGCACTGAAGGGAGAGTTCTCTTCTAGTTTAAATGCATATCTTGGATCAATATTTTTAATATTTCCTGATAACCATTGATTGACAGTGCTTCTAGATGCCCCACACAAAAGACCAAACTCAGTTTGGCCTTCTATGTGAAGAGCCTTCATCATATACGCAACACGTTCTGCAGTAGTTTTCAATGTATATCCAGTTAATAAATTTGTTATGAAATTATAACTTTTTAAGTGGGTAGGTGAGAAACAACCTTAAGCCTCAATATCTTCAATTATTTCACCTTCAATCACTTTGGATTTGTTATCTCTATGATCTTGAAGCATTTTCATGAGTCGAGAAAGATCGGTATCAAGCTGGACTTGATATTTGGTAAATAGCGCCATGTCTTGTCCCTGGGGAATGCGATGAATGATTTTTAAATCATCAAGCAAGTTAATGCCGACCATATTGCGTCTAAGAATTTCTAATTGCCCGACTATATAGAATCTGGCAGTCTCCATGAGATCTTTGATGACACCTGGGCGTTCAAGGAGATAAGGCCATGAAGACGTGTATTTATTTTTTGATTTTTCTTTTAATATGGATGAGGCATATGGCATTCCGTGCATAATAGTTTCGATAGAAACTTCTTTATTTTCAAAATCAGTACTTTCAATTTCTTTAAGTGCCGCTTGATAATAGTTATAACCCTCAATCGTTCGATTCGACAAATCGCCGGCCGTATACTCTCGCTTGGTGGAAGGTTTTAAAATTTTAGTGACACTTTCGGCTAAAACTTCCGGCATCATCGAGATCTTAAGTTTTGCTGCTTCAGCTTCGCGAAGTCGAATTTGACGAATAAACGTTAAATAAATGCGATAAACCAAATGCATTTCTACCGCATCCTTTGGCTGATAAGTCTTTATCAGGTCTTCCTCTAACACTTTGAACTGATCTTCGTTTTCATTGGGCAGAAGGGGCGTCTTTGAAAAAATGCCATGCGTCATAGCATTCATACTTGATTTTTGTTTGCCCTCGACTGAGGTAGGACCCGTAGATTTTTGAGCGTTTTCTTGATTCGCTCTTATTTGTGCTTCTGTTGCCATATTAATTTCTCCTAAGATTTATGTTCCTAGCACTTATTTACTAGTGTTTTTTAATATGGGGACGATGTTAAAAATTTCAATAAAATCAATAGTTTAATGTAAAGTTAAACTTTACATACCTCTAATTTAAAAAGGCGGAATACCTTATATTTGTTGGATATCAGAGATGGAATTAATTTTTATTTTTTTTAGAAAAAATTTAAGAATTAATAGAGCTTGACTTAAAAGATCCTTTTTAAAATTGATCCATTAAAAATCCTTAACGACTTAAATCTTGATCCTGATGATAAAATTATCAACATGACAATCCTTGTGACAGGCGCTGCAGGTTTCATTGGCTCTAATTTCGTATTAGATTGGCTGGATCAATCACCCGAGGACGTTGTTTCTTTGGATTTGTTGACTTATGCAGGCAATTTAGAGAATCTATCTTCATTAAATCAAAATCCTCACCATCATTTTGTAAAAGGTAATATCCGAGATCGTGATTTAGTCTTAACTCTCTTAAAGAAACACGACATCAGAGCCATCATTCATTTTGCTGCGGAAAGTCATGTGGATCGATCCATTCATGGACCAGGGGACTTTATCGAAACCAATATCGTCGGTACTTACAATCTTCTTGAATCAGTAAGAAGTTATTGGAATCATCTAGATGAGACTTCTAAAAAAGCATTTAGGTTTTTAAATGTATCAACCGATGAAGTGTATGGGTCGCTCAATGAAAAAACTCCAGCGTTTACTGAAAATCATCCTTATGAGCCTAATAGTCCTTATAGTGCAAGCAAGGCCGCAAGCGATCATTTAGTTAGAGCCTGGTTTCATACCTATGGACTCCCTGTATTAACTACGAATTGCTCCAATAACTATGGGCATTATCAATTCCCAGAAAAACTCATTCCCCTATGTATCTTGAATGCACTCAATGGTAAACCTTTACCTATTTATGGTGACGGTAAACAAATTCGTGATTGGCTTTATGTCAAAGATCATTGCGCTGCCATTCGTGAAGTTTTAAGTGATGGAAAAATTGGTGAAACTTATAACGTCGGTGGCTGGAATGAAAAAAAAAATGTAGAAGTCGTTAAAACTTTATGCGCTATTTTGGATGAATTAAAACCAAAATTGGATGGCAAAAGTTATGCCGATCAAATCACTTTTGTGAAAGATCGCCCTGGTCATGATAGACGCTATGCGATTGACGCTTCAAAATTAGAACGTGATTTAGGTTGGAGACCTCAAGAAACTTTTGAGACAGGACTTCGTAAAACAGTCATTTGGTATTTAGAAAATGAGGCATGGGTCAATCATGTGGTATCAGGTGAATACCAATATTGGGTAGAAAAGCAATATTCATGAAAATCCTACTCACGGGTAAAGATGGTCAGATAGGCTTTGCGTTACATAAAAAATTAACATCTTTAGGTGAAGTGATTGCGATTAACCGAGATATGCTTGACTTGAAAGATCCTCAAGCGATTAAAACATTTATTGATCAAACGAAACCTGACATTATTATCAATCCTGCGGCTTATACGAAAGTCGATCAAGCTGAATCTGAAAAATTATTAGCGCATCAAATTAATGCGCTAGCCCCACAAGTGTTAACGGACAAAGCATCTGAACTTCATATTCCCATCATTCATTTTTCAACAGACTATGTCTTTGATGGATTAAAACATGAACCTTATCTCGAAACCGATAAAGTTAATCCTCAATCGGTTTACGGTCAGACGAAATGGCAAGGCGAAGAAGCTGTTCGCCAACACAAGAAGCATATTATTTTCAGAACAAGCTGGGTATTTAGTAGTCGCGGACAGAATTTTTTAAAAACAATAGTGAGGCTTATCCAAGAAAAAACTTCATTGAATGTAGTGAGTGATCAAATAGGCACGCCTACTTCAAGTGAAGCATTAGCGGATGCGACTTACCAAATTGTAAAAACTATTTTTAATGATCCAAACTTTAAAGATTTTGGCACCTACCATATGACTTTAGATAATGAAACTAATTGGTATGGCTATGCATGTTTTATAACGGATGAAGCGAAGCGTTTAGGACTCCAAACTTTAATGACATCTAGAGATATCAAGCCTGTCTCAAGTGATGCATATCCTACCTTAGCGAAACGTCCTATGAATTCAAGGCTTGATACCACAAAAATTAAAAAGACCTTCATGCTAGAATTGCCTCATTGGGAAGAGGAAGTTAAACGCATATTGAAAGCACTGATTCATTAAATGACAGAAATGAAAAACAATCGAAAAGGTTTGATTCTTGCGGGTGGTTCAGGAACAAGGCTTTACCCTGTGACGCAATCGATATCGAAACAGTTACTTCCTATTTATGACAAGCCCATGATCTACTATTCATTAAGCACATTAATGTTAGCAGGCATTCGAGATATTTTATTAATTTCGACACCGCGGGACATTCCTCATTTTGAAGCCTTATTAAAAGATGGAAGTCAGTGGGGCATTAATATTCAATATTGCGTGCAAAATTCTCCCGATGGATTAGCGCAAGCCTTTATCTTAGGTGAATCGTTTATTGGCAATCACCATTCCACTTTAGTTTTAGGCGACAATATTTTTTATGGCCATGACTTTCATCAACTACTTTTAAATGCAAAAGATAGGGAAGAGGGTGCCACCATATTTACTTATCATGTCAATGATCCTGAACGTTATGGTGTTGCAGAATTTGATGGAAAAAATAAAGTCGTTTCTTTGGAAGAAAAACCTATCACGCCTAAATCAAATTACGCAGTCACGGGTCTTTATTTTTACGATCAAGATGCTGTGAAAATGGCAAAAAGTCTAAAGCCATCAAAAAGAAATGAGCTTGAAATCACGGATCTTAATCGACTTTATTTAGATCAAAATCAATTGCATGTCGAAGTAATGGGGCGAGGGTATGCATGGTTAGATACAGGCACCCACGAATCCCTTCTTGAGGCGAGTCAATTTATTGCAGCCCTGGAAAATCGACAGGGTTTAAAAGTGGCATGTCCGGAAGAGATTGCTTATCGCCAGAAATGGATTACAGCAAACGAACTGGAAGCGCTGGCAGCAACTTTACTTAAAAATGGTTACGGCCAATATTTAAAACGTATATTAAAAGAAAAAATTATTTAAATATGAAGGTAACCCCTTTAAGCATTCCTGATGTATTGCTCATTGAGCCTAATGTTTATGAAGACAATCGAGGATTTTTTTTTGAAAGTTATAATTTCAGCGAGTTTAAAAAAGCCACTTCTTTGGATATTGCTTTTGTTCAAGACAATCATTCAAAATCAGCAAAAGGGGTTTTGAGGGGTCTACATTATCAATTAGATCCATATGCCCAGGGAAAATTGGTCAGGGTGATTCAAGGAGAAGTTTTCGATGTAGCTGTTGACATTCGAAAATCATCACCAACTTTTGGAAAGTATGTTTCGCAGATTTTATCTTCTGAGAATAAAAAACAGATGTGGATTCCAGAAGGCTTTGCACATGGCTTTGTAACACTATCAGATACATCTGAGTTTCTTTATAAAACAACTATTCCATACAGCGCCAAAGATGAAAGGTGCATTATTTGGAATGATGAGGTTTTAAAAATCAAATGGCCGGAAAATTTACCCATTAATACCTCACCGAAAGATAGTGTGGGTTCTTTGTTTCGCAAAGCTGAACTCTTTCCTTAATTTTAACCTCTCTTTTTTTCTTGGCTATTTTTCAATTTCGCTTGTATGATGTTCAATATTGAACATCATACAAGCTTGGCATTATGTCTAAAATAATAAAATTTATCGATCCCGATATTCATTTTCGGGTATTGCATACCTTGGAGGAAAATCCTCATATCACTCAAAGAGAGCTTGCTAAGAAATTAGGTGTTAGTTTAGGGGGGGTAAATTATTGTCTAAAGGCCCTCATAGAAGTTGGCCATATAAAAATGAGTAATTTCCAAAAAAATCCAAATAAATCATCTTATTTTTATTTCTTAACTCCAAAAGGTTTTTCTAAAAAAACAAGTCTTGCGACAGATTTCTTGAAGCGAAAAATAGTTGAATATGAGGCGCTTAAAATTGAGCTTGATTTAATTAGATCGCAAGTTGAAAAAATAATAAAAAACTCTGAACATTTTTAACGCTATGAATTTATTATTAACGGGCGGTACAGGTTATATCGGAAGTCATGCGGCCGTCGTGCTAGTTGAGCTTGGTTTCAATGTTATTCTTTTGGATAATCTCTCAAATAGCTCTTCTGATGTTGTTAGTAAAATTGAAAAGATTACATCACAAAAAATCTCTTTTATTGAGGGTGATATTAGAGATACTGAATTTTTATCTTCAATTATGAAGAGATACCGAATAGATGCAGTAATTCATTTTGCTGGATTAAAAATTATATCTGAGTCACTTTTAGATCCTCTTAAATATTATGAAAATAATATTTCTGGAACAATTAATCTTCTTAAAGCCATGAAAGAAAATGGCATTAAAAAACTAATATTTAGCTCTAGTGCTTCAGTTTATGGAAATCCTAGATATTTACCCATTGATGAGGATCATCCCATAAACCCACTTAACCCCTATGGAAATACAAAATTAGAAATTGAAAAGATCCTACAAGATATTTCCAATTCTGATGCTTCATGGGCAATTGTTTGCCTAAGATATTTTAATCCCGTTGGGTCTCATGAGTCGGGATTGATTGGAGAGAAGTCGAAAGGATCTCCAAACAACCTTATGCCTTATATTACTGGCGTTGCAAAGGGCAAATTTTCCAATCTTTTAGTATTTGGCGGCGATTACAATACAACTGATGGAACAGGTGTGCGAGACTATATTCACGTCATGGATTTAGCTGAAGCTCATTGTGCAGCATTAGATTTTTTATTAAAGCACAAAGGGTGGCATGTGTTTAATCTTGGCTCAGGAAAAGGTGTAAGTGTTCTTGAGATAATCGAAGCATTTAATCGAGTTAATAATATAAAAGTTTCTTATACAATAAGCGATCGAAGAGAAGGCGATGTCTCATCTATATTTACTTCTATTAATAAAGCATTTAAAGCATTAAATTGGAAAACAAAAAGATCTTTAGAAGACATGTGCAAAAGTGCTTGGGAAAGTTCTAAGGGTAATTAAATGCAAGAACATCTCTCAATATTATTAAATCGTCTTTGGCTTCATATTTCAAGACGTCGCCGCTGGCAACTTCTTTTTATATTTCTTTTAATTCTATTCACGTCGTTCGCAGAAATTATTAGTGTCGGCTCGATTTTGCCTTTTCTAGGGGTTTTAATAAAACCGGAAGGGTTATTTGCAAGCCCCTATATGCTGCCTTTCATAAAAATTTTTAACATAGACTCTGCTCAGCAGTTGCTATTTCCTTTAACTCTTATCTTTATAATGGCTGCATTAACTGTTTTAGCTTTGCGTTTATTTTTGTTATGGATCTCCACTAAGATTAGCTATGCGATTGGCGCTGATTTTAATTTTAGTATTTATCAGAATGTGCTTTATCAGCCATATATAGTTCATTGCTACAGGAATAGTAGCGAAGTTTTAAGCGGCATTACTAATAAAACTTCAAGTACTATTCTTATCGTAAATTCAATTATTAATTTTATTAGTTCAATAATTATTTGCGCTGCAATTTTTTTAGTAATTTTTTTAGTTGATTCTATAGTTGCATTTATTGCATTTTCTGGAATCTTAGCTACTTATTTTTTGATTATTACAATAGTAAAAAATAAATTATTAATTAATAGTCGAGATATTGCTGCCAATTCAACCAAAATTATTAAATCGCTGCAAGAAGGCTTGGGCGCTATTCGAGATATTCTCTTAGGTGGATTTCAAATTACCTACTCTCAAATTTATCGAAATACTGATATTGATCTAAGGCAAGCGCAATCTAGCGTGCAATTTATAAAGCAAGCTCCAAGATATCTCACAGAGGGGTTGGCTATAATTTTGATAGCTACTACGGCTTACATTTTTGTAAAAAACTCAGGCACTTTAATAGACTCGCTTCCTCTTATAGGAATTTTAACTTTAAGTGTTCAAAAATTATTACCTACACTTCAGCAAATATATAATTCTTGGGCCACTATTCAAAGTGAAAAAAAATCACTGCAAGACACTTTAACCCTCCTTGATCAAGAAATACCAAATCTTTTAAACACAAAGAATAAAAAGTTAAATTTTTTTAGAGATATCACTTTAAGTAATGTCTCTTTTTATTACGACTCGCCAAGAAATATTGTTCTTAAAAATATTAATTTAACTATTAAAAAAGGCGATCGAATTGGCCTAATTGGAAAAACAGGAAGTGGAAAGAGTACTTTAGTTGATATTATTATGGGTTTATTAGAACCTCAAAATGGGCTTTTAAAAATTGATGGTCAAATTATTAAATCAGAGAATCATTCACTTTGGAGAGCTCATATTGCTCACGTATCGCAATATATTTTTTTAAACGATAACACCATAGCTCAAAATATAGCTTTTGGAATGCCTGTCGATAAGATTAATTTTGCAAAAGTGAAGAGGTCTGCAATTCAAGCTCAAATTGATCGGGATATTGAAAGCTGGCCCAAAGGCTATCAAACTATAGTGGGTGAAAGAGGTGTTAGGTTATCGGGGGGGCAACGTCAGCGAATTGGTATTGCTAGGGCGCTTTATAGAAATGCAGACGTAATTATCTTAGACGAGGCTACAAGTGCATTAGACAATGAAACTGAAGGAGCTGTAATGAGATCTATTGAAGCTTTACATAAAAATTTAACTATAATTATTATTGCTCACAGAGTTTCTACGCTTAAAAATTGCAATAAGATAATTGAGTTAACAAAGGGAAAGATAAAACGTATTTGTACTTATAAAGAAATTCTTAAATAAGAAAATGAAAATAAGTTTTTAAAAATATGTTGAAATAAATTAAAAGGAATAATATGTTTGATAAAAATAAATCTTTTATGATTGCTGAAGTTGGACAAAATCACCAAGGTGATCTTGATAAAGCTAGAGAATTCATTCGTATTTTTGCTTTTGAAGGCGCAGATGCTATTAAGTTTCAGACTCGTAATAATAAGTATCTTTTTTCAAAAGAAGCTTATGAGGCTCCATATGATAGTGAAAATGCTTTTGCAAAAAATTATGGTGCGCATCGCGAATGTCTGGAGTTAAAACCTGAATGGCTTAAAATATTAAAAGAGGATTGTATTAAATATGGCGTTAAATTTATGTCAACACCATTTGATGAACCTAGTCTCGATTTGCTTCATGATATCGATGTTGATATTTTAAAAGTTGCTTCTTTTGATTTGGGTAATCTTCCATTTATTAAACGCATTGGCAAGTTAAAAAAACCTGTGGTTATAAGTGTGGGCGGTGGAAAAATTGAGCAAATACTTTCGAGCGTTAATCTTTTATTAGAATATCACGATCAAATAGCTATATTACATTGTGTTTCTGAATATCCATGTGAATATAATCGTCTTGGATTGGACAGTATTGAACTTTTAACTCAAAAATTTCCGAATTGCACAATTGGGTTATCAGATCATTTTAATGGCACTTTGTCGGGACCTGTTGCATATATAAAAGGTGCGCGAGTTTTTGAAAAGCATGTCACCCTCAATCGGGCATGGAAAGGAACTGATCATAGTTTTGCGTTAGAACCTGAAGGTTTTCGTAAATTTGTTCGCGATATTAGACGAGTGCCTCATATGCTTCCCCCCAAATCTGTTGACGACTTAGGCAATGAACCTGTATTTAAAAAATTAGGTAAATCTTTGGTTGCATATGCTGATATTAAGTCCGGCGATGAAATAACTATTGATCTCCTTTCCGGGAGAATTTTTAACAAGCAGTACATTCCCGTTCGAGAATCAAATCGCGTTATTGGCTGTATTGCAAAAAATGATATTAAAAAAGGCGAACCAATAACCTATGAAAATATAAATTATGGTAATTAGCCAAAAATTATTATCATGTATAGAGCTTATAGCTTTTGATTTTGACGGCGTTTTTACAGATAACACCGTTTATGTTGATCAAGATGGCAAAGAATCTGTTAAATGCTGGAGGGGCGATGGTTTGGGATTAGATAGACTCAAACAGCTCGGAGTAAAAATTTGCATCATATCAACAGAAACAAATCCTGTTGTAAGTATGCGGGCAAATAAATTGGCCATAGATTGTTATCAAGCTGCAGAAAATAAAGCTGACATACTGGTAAGTATATGCGATAAACATTCAATTCCTTTAAACAAAACAATGTTCGTAGGTAATGATATTAATGATATTCCTGCTTTTCAAGTTGCTGGCATGCCCATTGGTGTTGCGGATGCTAGCAAAGAAATATATTCATATGTGATGTTTAGGACATTAAAGTCTGGCGGCAATGGGGCTGTGAGAGAAATATGTGACATGGTATTTAATGCTAAAAATGAATTTATTTAACCATTTTTTATTTATAAAAAAATTATATGAAAAAAATTAAAAGACCAGTTGCTCAATTTCCAAAAGCTGAATCTGTGGGTCCTCGAGAGTGGGGTGAAGAAATACTATTAGTTCTTGCTAGTGGAAAATATACAATGAAGAAACTTTATATTAAAGCCGGTAAACATGGAGGTCTTCAATACCATAGACAAAAAGATGAGGCTAGCTTCATCATTTCAGGAAAAATGATTTTACGGTATGAAAATGAAGAGGGAAATTTAATAGAAAAAGAGGTTGGACCAGGCGATTGGTTTCATTTTCCAAATGGCTGTGTGCATCAAGAATTTGCTCTTACGGATGTTGTGCGGATAGAAGTTTCGACACCTCATTTTAACGATCGTGTGCGCGTTGAAAGTATGTTCGGTATTTCTGATTCTGCAGGCCTGCAAACTACTGAAGAGTCAGAAATAGAAATTAGATAAATAAATTTTTCTGTAACTCTTAATTTTTTGCTGTGAAATTAAAGTTATAAAATAAATGAGAAGTAGCCAAATTTATATTAATTTAACAAAGGAAACTCAATGAAACTAGCTAAGATTGAAATGTTTCATGTTGATGCTGGATGGCGACCTTGGTCTTTTGTAAAAGCCACAACTGATGATGGTTTGGTTGGCTGGAGTGAATGTACAGATTCCCATGGATCTCCTCGAGGTATCGAGGGCGTTATTAGTGATCTTTCACCGCTACTAATTGGCCAGGATCCTAGAATGATTGGCAAACTTCTTTCCGATATGCATTCAAGAACGAGGCAAAGTTTCGGATCTATTATTCAAAAGGCTATTGGGGGCATAGAGAATGCGCTTTGGGATATTAAAGCTAAATCATTAAATGTTCCGGTATATGAACTTTTTGGTGGATTAATTCGAAGCGATATACCACTTTATTGGTCGCATTGTGGTACAACGAGAGTCAGAGCTTGGCAATTAATAGGGAAGCCTAAAATTGCTAATTTCGATGATTTAATGAAATTTGGTGAGGAAATTAAAGCTTCCGGATTTAAAGCATTAAAGACCAATATAGGAATGCTTAATGATAATCCTCATGTATACATGCCAGGATTTTTCAAGAGCGCCGGTGGCCCTGAATTAAATGCAGAGCCAGTGATATTAAAAGCGATTGATGAATGGATTAAAGTATTTCGTTTGGCCGTTGGCAATGATATTCAAATTGCTCTTGACCTAAATTATAATTTTAAAACAGAAGGGTATATAAAAATTGGTCGATTGCTTGAGAAATATGATCTCTCTTGGCTTGAGATTGACACTCATAATCCTGATAGTCTCCGTCAAATCAAAAATTCATTTAATACCCCGATTGTCTCATGTGAAAATCTTTATGGCATAAGACAATATAAACCATTTTTTGAGCGACTTGCCATGGACACTGTCGCAATTGATGTTATATGGAATGGTTTTTCTGAATCTAAGCGAATAGCGGAAATGGCAGAGCTCTACGAAATGAATATTTGCCCTCATAATTATAATGGCCATCTATCTACATTTATTAGCATGCATCTTTGCGCTATTGTCCCTAACCTTAGAATCGCAGAAATTGATGTTGAGGATATTCCATGGAGAGATGAATTATTTACTTCGATACCAGTTATAAAAGATGGAAAATTTATAATGCCAAAAGTCCCTGGTTGGGGTGCAGATTTAAATGAGAAAGCGCTTGTAAAATATAAATGGCTGAAATAAATGCTAAATTTAAAATCGCTATTCTTGGTCCTGGAGGAGTTGGTAGATTATTGGCTGCATTACTTGCGAGATCAGGTAATGAGGTTTGCTGTATAGGCTCAGAATTATCAATTGAATCAATTCCACAACAAATAATAAATATTGAAAGTGTAGTTTTCGGTAACTTTAATGAGGGCTCTATTAAGAGTGCAGATCAATTAATTCCGCTTGACCTGGTTTTTATAACTCTAAAAGCACCTTTTCTATCCGAAGCTATTAAAAATATTTCCCAATATATAGACAAGAAAACATTGTTTATTTCTTTAATGAATGGTCTTGGCCATCGAGAATTAATAAGAGATTGTTTTGGGTCAAGATTGATTGTTGGTTCGATAGGAGCATTAGAAGTTTGGCTTGATACGAATAAAATTGTTCGTCATTCCTCGCCAATGATTCCCCAGATTGAAATTGCCTCTAATGACCTGCTTACAATTGACCTACCTGCTGTCTCAAATTTATTAACAAAGGCTGGGTTATCAGTAAAAATTTGTAGTAATGAAAATATAGTAATTTGGAGAAAAATGGTACGTCTTGCAGCAATATCCTGTTTAACAGCTTATGCCAGATCACCAATTGGTATTGTTAGGGCAGATAAAAACTTAAGAAAGTTGCTGGAGTCTTGTGTTAAAGAGCTATGTAATTTAGCAGACTCACAAGGGTTTTATGCAACATCAATTGAAGTGATGCGTCAAATTGACAATCTTCCCGAAGCTTTAAACACCTCGATGCAGCGTGATATTTTATTAAGAAAACCATCTGAGATTGAATCGATAATTGGAAATCCACTTAGACTTGGAAAATCTTTAGCTATACCTATGCCAACAATAGAATTTTGTTATACAAAAATTTTAGAGCAAAGCAATATGGAATATATCAATGTATAAATTTTTATCAAGAGCCAATATAAATGAATGATAATAATAAAAAAGTGATGGGTATTATTGGAATTCGTTCCGGCTCAAAGGGCGTGCCAAGCAAAAATATTCGTCTTTTATCAGGCAAGCCTCTAGTTTCTTGGGCTATTTCCACAGCTCTTAGATCAAAAAGCATTAATAGACTCATCGTTTCAACCGACTCAGAGGAGTACGCGAAAATCGCTCAAGAATTTGGTGCAGAAGTTCCATGTCTTCGACCCTTATCTTTAGCATCCGACGATTCACCTGAGATTGATTATGTAAAAGATATGCTGGAATGGCTAAAGAAAAATGAAAATTATCAGCCAGATATTGTGGTTAGGATGATGGCTACCGTTCCTCTTCAAGAGCCTGAAGATATTGATGCTTTAATTGGAATATTAGAAGCTGATCTTTTTGCTGACTCTGCCGTTGTAATTGCAGAGGCGCGTCAACACCCAATGAAGGCTTTAAAGATTGTAAGCGATAATGCAGGAGGGGCTAAGTTGGTGTCTTACTTTACTGATTCTGGTCGCGAAGTTACTCCAATTCCAAGACAAGATTATATACCTGCATATTTTCGGGCTAATGTAATAGCTTGCCGAACTCAGGTAATTTATAACACGAATTCATTAACGGGTGATTTAGTGCGTTACCACATTATTCCTCAGGAACGCGCTATTGATATAGACAATATAATTGATTTTAGTATTGCAGATTATTTGATCACAAAAAATATATGAATTCATTTTTAAATAAATCAGATCGCTTAAATATAACAATTTTTATATCCATAAAATCTTACCTTCGAAATTGGTTAGGTGCTGGAGCATTCAGACTGCTGGAGCAAGAACATAATGTCACCTATTTAATTCCAAAAAAATATAAGTGGAATCCCAAAGATATAGAAATATATACTGATGCTGATTATGTTGTAATAAATCAAAACAAATGGCGAATGAATATATTTCGAAGATTTCTGCAAATTAGTATGATAGCTGCATCGAAAAGATCGGAGGCGTTTAGAATTAAACTTACTTATGCCAATTCAACGCTTGTATTTATTTTTAGTGTTTTTAAAATCAATTTTTTATTTAATTCATTTAAAGTTATATTTAATTGGTTAATGCCTTCATGGGCAGAATTATCAAGATATATATTAAAAAATCCACCAGATCTTTTCATTGCTCCTTCGCTTTTAGCAGATTCGTTTACAATCGATTTGTCTCACACAGCAAAAAAACATGGTATCAAAACTATGATCATTGTGAATAGCTGGGATAACCTAATCAGCAAAGGAACATTACCCTTCGAGCCAGACTCTTTAGTTGTTTGGGGTGCTAATAGTATAAAACATGCTAAATATGTTCAACGAATAAATATGAATAAGATTTCAATTTTAGGTGTTCCAAGGTTTGAACCTTATTTTTTAAAAAATATAACAAGTAAAAATAAATTTAAAAATAGAGGATATATTTATAAATACAATTCCATTCCAAAGACAAAAAAGATAATACTTTATCCTGCTACTTCATTGCCATTCGAAGATATGAATGTTCTTAAATTAATCGATTTTGAAATTTCAAATAACAAAAGCCTTTCTAATTACATTGTATTGTTTAGACCGCATCCTGAAAACTTTCCCCGGATTAATGAAAAGAATTTTTTTGATCAAAATTTTAAAAATGTTCTAATCGATAAGCAAATGCTTGAATATTATATAAGCCGTTTTGGTAATAATAGAGGAAAACATATCAGTGCAGTTAATAATACTGATCTTGATTATTATCCAAAATTGCTTGAATCTATAGATATTGTTGTTTCACCACCAACGACAATGGTTTTGGAGGCATTACTTCTCGGCAAGCCAGTTGTAATGATTTGTTACGATGATGGACTAAATAAATGGCTACCCCCTAGTGAGGTTGTAAGGTATGAAAATGTTCAGGAATTGTTAAATTTACCAGGAGTTTTTCCTTGCTATAAAGAAAGTTTATTAGCCCCTCTATTAAAAAAGTCGGTAAAAATGTCATTGCAAGACAGCACTAAAAATAGAATTTCTAACTCTACCAATTCTATTGTTTATAGAGACGCTATTTCCTATTCTTTAAGGCTATTAAACTTAGTAAATAAAGTAACCTCCTCTTCAAAAAATAAATTAAATACCTGAATCGCTTTATTAAAATAAAAATGTTTATTAACCGTAGATAAAAATTATGAATCAACAAAAAAAAGAGTCAAAAACATTAATCACTGGAGCTGAGAGATTTATAGGTTCTCATTTAGTTGAAGCTCTGGTCCCTGTGGCGCTTGAAAACTCCTCAATAACTGGTGAATCCATAGCTCCATTTTTTAGTGAAGGTCTTGAGGGTTTTGATATAAACAACATTGAAGACTTAATCTTGGCTGAATATTATATATCCAATGATCAAGGGGTTTTGCCTCACATTAAAATACCACCATATCAAATTGATGACTTTAAAGCCTAAATGATGAAATTATCAAGCAACTCTTTAAACCATATGTCTAGCACTAATTTGATAAAAAAAAATGTTTTAATAATTATAAGTGGTAATGGTTATGTCAGAAACTACATGACTACTGATGCATTTTCTGAAATTGAAAAGGATTTCCACTGTTCCTATTTGGTATCAGATAAAGTTAATGATCTTAGCGCATTCCGAGCTAAGGTTTTGCTCGGTAAGTATGCAATTGAAGCCGCCATGGAGCTGAGACACTACCAAATATTTAGTATATTAATGTGGAAATATAGGGCTAAATCATCTTCATTTTATTTTAGAGCGATGAGAGCTCGCAGGCTTCACTTTACTTTTTCAAAAGATGACAATTTTATAAAGAAGGTATTAAAAGCGACTTGGCGGATTTTTCGTTATGCAGGTAGGTTTGCAGTAGATTTTATTCGTTACAATAATTTAATTTTCCCTTTCTATATTAATTGGTATAAAAATACACTTAAAATAAATGCTGGTCTTGAGGAAAAAATTAGAACCTCTATGCCCAGCATTATTCTTTTTCCATCAAGTGCTTATGATCCAGATGGGATAGACATAGTGAGAATATGCAAGAGAATTGGAATACCTGTTCTTTTTCTTATTGATAATTGGGATAACTTATCAAGTAAGTCAATACTCTGGGAAAAGCCATCCCATGTAGCTGTTTGGGGTGAACAAAGTGCAGAGCACGCGGTAAATATTCAAGGATTTAAAAAAGATCAGGTCACATCCATAGGCACCCCACGATTTGATGAATATTTTAAGGTGCGAGATACAGATCTAAAATCTTATTTTAATTTCAAATATATACTTTTTGTAGGAACTGCATTGGCCTTCGATGAAGCCGATGTTCTCCAAAGATTAAATGATATTATGTTGCAGCATCCAGATATATTTTACTCAGTTAAAATTATCTATCGGCCGCATCCCTGGAGGCAAGGTCATGATTCAATTATTGGGAAAGATTTGGATAATGTAATTATAGACCCACAAATAATTAATGCATATACGGCTATGGATTCAATGAATTTTCAACCTGATTTGTCCTATTATCCAAGCTTACTGAAGAATGCTGAATTTGTTATTGGTGGTTTAACCTCAATGATAATAGAGGCATTGATATTTAGAAAACGATTTGTGGCCCTTGCTTATGATGACGGAAAGAATTTCACAAGCCAACATAATGCTTTAAAGTATTATAAGCATTTTCAAGGATTGAAAGAAGTTAAGGCGATATCTTTTTGTGAAAAAATTGATGAGCTAGAAGAGGTTTTTATTAGTGCGTGGTTGTCTCGTAACAATATTGATGCGAAAAAAATAGATTCTCAGCGCAGGTATTTCTATTTTGACGACGGTAGAAAATATTCAAAACGACTAAGGAATTTATGTTTTAAAATTACTGATCAGTCATTAAAAGATAATGTCACTATCTAATTTGTACTTATATATATTATTAATTATGATGCAGGTACGAACAAATTCGTACCTGCATCATAAAAGAATTAGGAATACATACCCATGTAAAAGTCTCATCTTTATTCGTCTTAGACGACATAAATTCTTTTAACCACCCTTTTGTGCCGATGACGCTCGCCAAATACAAGCAAAAAACTTTAGTTATCTTCTCGCGTGACAGAATGAAGCAGCAGAAAATGGCTAAGCCTTGTAAAGGTGATGAAGGGGTAAGTCTATTTATTATGGATATGCGCGATAAAGACTATCTGACGCGCTTGCTGAAATGGTTTGCTATTGCAGCAAAAAAGATAAGCAATTATGAATTTATCGCGAGTTCTTTAATATGAACGGAATATCAATCCTAAATCTGATTGGAAGAGAGCGAGAGTTATTTGAGCTGGATATAAAAGTTTACAAAGAAAAACTTGAGCAAGCTGTTTTCACATCTACATTCTTGGTTATTGGTGGCGCAGGCTCAATTGGTCAGGCTGTCGTTAAGGAGATATTTAAAAGAAATCCAAGAAAGTTACACGTAGTCGATATTAGCGAAAATAATATAGTGGAGTTGGTGCGCGATATAAG
>SXGQ01150276.1_pt1 | contig 19580 bp, 14 predicted proteins | sample 3178371 | NCBI WGS metagenome assembly SXGQ01 (sample SAMN11356859, study PRJNA531348) | freshwater metagenome | isolation source: freshwater sample F1-20 | place: China: Fuxian Lake, Yuxi | collected 2017-12-25 | reverse complement strand
TGGATGAACCGATTTCACCGGCTTTCAAGCGTTGCTTGAAATAGCCCAGCGACACATAGCCCCAAATATCGCGAGACAAATCGATCAGTATGGTGTTGCAGCGGGCCACGGCGTCGAACAATTCGGCCATGTAATCGTGGGGCTCAATTTGTATGCTGTAGGGTTGGAAGGTCAAGCCCAATCCCAGCGGTTGACCAGCGGCAGGGTTGTCAGCGGCTTCAACCACTTGTTTGGCGAACGATTCCCAATCGAAGTCGGCACGCGCCGACACATGTGCATTGAAGTTGCCGACGGCGCCGTTCATTTTGGCGAGCAAAGGCACGCGTGCAATCCGGTCCATCGCGGTTTGCATTCGCATATATACATTGGCCATTTCTTTGCCAACCGTGGTGGGACTCGCGGTTTGGCCGTGTGTGCGACTGAGCATGGCGTCATCGGCATAGCGGTGGGCCATGTCGCGCAATGCGTCCGCCACGGCTTGCAATCCTGGCAACAACACCTGTTGGCGTGCGGCCTTGAGTTGCAAAGCATGGCTGGTGTTGTTGATGTCTTCGCTGGTGCAAGCAAAATGGATGAACTCCAGCGCATCAGACAACTCAGATTTGAGCGATACGCCCAAAGTGTCTTGCTGGCATTGGGCCTTGAGCCAATACTCCACCGCTTTCACATCGTGGTTGGTGGTTTTTTCGATTTCTTTGATGGCCAGCGCATCTTGCGCAGAAAAACCGCTGACCAAGCCGCGCAAAAACACACGGGCGTTTGCGCTAAAGGGTTGAAAAGGCGTCATGCCGCTGTCAGACAGCGCGATCAGCCAAGTGATTTCGACTTGCACCCGCCGGTGCATGAAACCTTGCTCGCTCATCAGGGGTCGCAAAAGAGCCAGTTTGGCCGCGTAACGCCCGTCCAAAGGGGACAGGGCAGAGATGGCGTGATCAATCATAGTTCGATTTTAGGGCTTAGTCCTTCAGGGCCATGCATGGCGCATGTTCACCCATAAAATAACAGCTTGTTCCTCAGACACAAGTCCCATGAAATTGATTGGTGCGGTAACCAGCCCTTATGTGCGCAAAGTGCGCATCGTGATGGCCGAAAAAAAACTCGAATACGAATTTGTACAAGAAGATGTCTGGGCTGCCAGCACAAGCATTGTCGCTTCTAACCCTTTGGGGAAAGTGCCGTGTTTGTTGATGGAAACAGGCGAGGCGTTGTACGACTCGCGGGTGATCGTCGAATACTTAGACACCTTGTCGCCTGTGGGCAAACTGATTCCACCCAGCGGTCGTGAACGCACCGAAGTCAAGGTGTGGGAAGCCTTGGCCGATGGTTTGCTCGATGCGGCCATTGCTGCACGTTTAGAAGCGCATTGGGTTGGTCGCAGCGAAGCAGAACGCAGTCAAGCATGGATAGACCGCCAATTAGGCAAAGTCCATGATGCCTTGGCTGCGATGTCACAGGGTTTGGTGGACAACAGCATGTGTGCAGGCATACACCTGAGCCTGGCCGATATCGCCGTGGGCTGTGCCTTGGGGTATTTGGATTTTCGTTTCCCCAACATCGCTTGGCGGCGTGACTATTCCAACCTGGACAAGCTGCAAGAAAAATTGATGCAACGGCAAAGTTTCATCGACACCTTGCCAGCTTGATCCTGCGTCAGCTGTTGATCCGGCGCTTCAACCAGCGCATCAAACTGCCGATCCACGGCAACTTTTCATACAGCTCTTCGGCCGCGTCCCAATAATCGCGGTGCGATTGAATGCGCCATTCGCCTTGGGTGTTCAAGTCAAACACCAAATGCGAACCGCCGTGAATGCGTTGCTCGACGCCGGGTTGCATGGTCTTGAACCGAAACAAAAAATCCCACACCAAAAAACACCCTTGGCCTTGCACCAAGCAACTCGTCACCACAAAACGCGGCTGCTCTAAGGTGTCAAACATGTGTTGAAAAATGGCTTGTACCGCAGCCAGACCTTGCACATCTTTGAACGGGTCTTTGAAGCGGGCATGTTCGTCATACCAATCGCCCATGCGGGCAATGTCAGCGGGTTGCAATTGCTCAAATGTCGTCACGAGTTCATCGATCAGGCTTTGCGGGACATGGGTGTTTGCGTGCATGGGTGTCAGGCGGTGAATTGACGCACCAGCGGGAAATACCAGCGGTAGGGCAAGATGCGCAGCAGCTTCAAAAACCATGTGAAGCGCTTAGGGAAATGGATATCAAACAAGCCATCGCGCCAGCCTTGCAACATGTCTTTGGCTGCTTGTTCGGGAGATATCAACGCGGGCATGTGGAAAGTATTTTGTGCGGTCAAAGGCGTGGCCACAAAACCGGGGTGCACCACACTCACACCAATGCCGTGTGGTTTCAAATCCAAATACAGCACTTCACCCAAATGCGTCAATGCCGCTTTGCTTGGGCCATAAGCCAGGCTTTTGGGCAATCCTCTGAAACCGGCGACGCTGGACACCAAACTCACATGGCCGTGTCCTTGGGCCAGCAACAGGGGCAGCACCTGATCCAACAACAATAACGCGCCGCTGTAGTTGACCGCCATATGGGTTTGCATGCTGTGCAAATCGTAAGCTGCGGCCGATTGCGCGTTGTAGTAGCCCGCGCAGTAAATCACGGTGTCAATGCCATGCTGCGCTTGCAATTGTTGGGTGGCTTGGCGCACAGAAGTTGCGTCGGTGACGTCCAAGGGCAAAGCCAGTGCACCAGGGTGGGTGTCTACAAAGGCTTGCAACAACTCGGCTTGGCGGGCAGACACACACACCTTCGCACCTGCTGCATGCAAGGCTTGCGCGCAGGCCAAGCCAATGCCGCTGGAAGCGCCCACCAACCAGACACTGCGCCCGCGCCAGTCGGTGATGGGTTTATTGAACGGGGTGAGCCAAGCCATGGGTGTCAAGCGCGTCGGGTGAATGACAAAGTGACTTCGCCCAAAAAGATGCCGAACTTAGACATGGCCGCTTTGTTGAGCATGACTTTGTCGTCCAGCAAATACATCCAGTCGTCGAACTGCACCTGCCAGACCTGATTGCCCACAGGCAATGCCAAGGTGTAGCGCCAATTGAAGGCATTGCCGCGTGTTTCACCATCGGCAACACCGATGACATCGTCGGCTTGTCCTGAATAGCGACCATTGCCGAGGTGTTGCAATGTCCAGATGCGTTTTTGCTTGCTGCCATCGCTGTAGACAAAGTCTTCGTCCAGCACCCCTCGGTCGCCATTCCATTGGCAATGCATGACCACCGTGAAGCGCTTGACCACTTTGCCTGAGCGGTCAGTGAAAATGCCCCAAGCATCCACCACGCCATTGAAATATTGGCGCAAATCGAGCACTGGTTTTTCGCTGGCGTAATCGTTCACCGACGGGCCGGCACATCCACTTGCAGCCAGTGCACCCGCTGCGGCGGCAGAAAGCATCAATCGTCTTTGCATCATCACTCCATGGTTTGCAAGGGCTTGGCTGAGGCCCACAGTAACACGCCCGCCAGCAGTTTCAACACACAAGGCAGCAGGGCGTAGGCCCAGCTGAGCGCCAACAAGGCAGGTGCATCGCGAGATCCGCTCTCATACCCTAACCATTGCAGCAACGGTAAAGATACACCAGCGGCCAAGGCCAAGTTCAGCTTGGTAGCCACTTGCCACCAACCGAAATACGCGCCGCTGTGCGCACCATCGTGGCGGCTCGATTGCAACATGCCGTTGAGCATCGCACCCGGTGCAATCAGGTCTACGCCCAGCGTCAGGCCAGACAGCACGCATACCACGGTGTAGCCGATGTCATCGCCAGCCGCTAAACCCAGCGTCCATATGAAAACCGCCACCGCGAGCAACATGCCCGCCAGCCAACAACGCCTCAGCCCCCAACGCGCGATGGCCTGCAACCACAGCGGCACAGACACAGCCGCTGCCAAGAAATAAGCGCCTAGGAATTGGGCTTGTGCGGAGGCAGGTAATTGCAATCGGTCTTGCACAAAGAAAAGCATCAGTGTGGCGGGAATCGCAGAGGCTATGCCGTTGAGCATGAACACGCCCAACAAACGGCGAAAACCTGCGTGGCCCCAAGGTTGTCGCAGGCCGCGCCACCAAGGCGTCTGCGTGGCCGGCAGGTCGGCTGCCGATGCGACTTCGGGTCTGGGTGCAAGCCACCATGCCCACAACGACAAAGCCAGCAGCATCACAAAGCCGCTCACCAACGCCTCCATGCCCAACCAACCTGGCACCACCGAGGCGAGGATCACGCCCGCCAGTGCGAGACCTTCGCGCCAGCCCACGATGCGACTGCGAACATCGGTGTCGCCGCCCAAGCGCGCCCCCCATGCTTGCAGGCTGATTTGTAAAAAACTGTAGCCCAGGTAACAAGCCAGCAACGCGACCAGCACCACCAGCAACAAACTGTTGAGCGTCACACTGTGGCCGAGCAGCCAGTGCGGAAAAAACAGCACCACAAAACCCACCGATAAAAAACTCGCGGCCAGCCAGCCACGTTTGAGCAAGGTGTCGTTACCGCGCAAAAACAAGCGGTCACTCCAATGCCCAAGCAAGGGGTCCAGCAGGGCATCAAGCGTTCTGGCCAGCAGCAACAAGCCGCCGATCAAGCCCAGCGACACGCCAAAACGGTTGGCAAAGTAATGCGGCCAAATCACATACAAAGGCAAAGCCACAAATGCCAAAGGCAGCGCCGGCAGCCCTAAAAAAAGCAAATCACGGCGCTTCAGTGGGCTCATACGGGTTTGCGCAAAGTGAACTGCACCACGTCGGTGTTGTGCTCTAAAAACGCGGCTTCGCAGTAGCACAGGTAAAACAACCAAGTACGCTCGAACCGCTGGTCATAGCCCATGCTGGGCAATTGGTCGGCGATCTGCACAAACGATTCGCGCCAGCGTTTGAGCGTTTCGGCATAGTCCAAACCAAACGCCAACGCATCGGTCACTTGCAATCCCGCTGCGTGTGCTTGCGCCATGAACGTTTTTCTGCTGGGCAAAAACCCGCCTGGAAAAATGTATTGTTGAATGAAGTCGGTGCCCAGCGCATACCTGTCGAACAACGCGTCGTCAATCACAATGCTTTGTATGCAGGCATGGCCACCGGGCTTGAGCAAGCGTGCGATGGTTTGGAAATAAGTGGGCCAATAGTCACGCCCAACCGCTTCGATCATTTCGATGGAACAAACCGCGTCGTAAGGACCGTCTTGGGTATCGCGGTAGTCTTGTAGCCGCAAGTCGGTGGCCTGTTTCACGTCTTGCAGCCGTTCTTGGGCATAAGCCAGTTGCGACGGGCTGAGCGTGATGCCTGTCATGTGTGCGCCGAATTCGCGGGCACCGATGTCGGCCAAGCCGCCCCAGCCGCAACCGATTTCCAGTACGCGCGAACCGGCTTCAACCCCAGCCATGCGCAATGCGCGACGCACTTTGGCGCGTTGTGCTTGCTGCAAATCTTGGGCGTGGTTGCCATCGAACCATGCCGATGAATAGGTCATGCTCGGGTCCAACCAAGTGCTGTAAAACGCATTGCCCAAGTCGTAATGCGCATGGATATTTTTGGAACTGTTGCGCTTGTTGTTGCGGCGCATCCAATGGCGTAATTGGTAGAAGAGTCGTCCCCACCATGTGCCAAAAATCATGTCGTCCATGGGGCGGCGGTTGACCACCAGCAATTGCAACAAGCAGGTCAGATCAGGCGTTTCCCAATCGCCTGCGATGAAGGTTTCTGCAAAACCGATGTCTCCCGAGCGCAAAGATGCACCAAAGACTTGCCAGTTGTGCAACACCAATTCGGCTTGTGGGCCGCTGTCTTGCCCAAAGCGCACCCAACTGCCATCGGGGCATTGCAGCCGCAATCCACCGTGTTGAATCGATTGCAACAGTTTCAAGCCGCGACGTGCAGCCACAGGCACGGATTTGCCCAAGGTGTTCAGCACATGTTCAGGTGAATGCAGGGTGGTCATGGTCTGTCATGCAATGTCAATCGCCACCACGGGTGGCGAACAGGTCAGGGGGAGAAGGTTTGTTGACCAAGGGTACACGCTTGAGCCACAGTTGCAGCGCTTGCCAATGGATGCGTGCGATCACGCCCACACTGTGCAGCGGGTGTGACCACAAAGCGCGACGCAAATTGGCTGTGTTCAAGGGTTGCAATTCGCCACATACGCTGGTGCTGATCAGCAGACCTTGCGGGTCCGCGTGGTCAATCCGCACCACGGTACGGTCTGCATCGGGGCGTTGGCTGCGCATGAAACGAAAGCTGTAGTGGCCTTGCACTTGGCAAAAAGGGGAAACATAAAACACTTTGTCTGCCGCCATGCTGACGCCGTAACGCGGAGAAGGCAGCACATAACAATGGCGTTCGCCAAAAGTGTTGTTGACCTCTGCCACCATGGCTGCCAGCGTGCCGTCTGCGCGGTGGCAATACCAAAAACTCACGGGCTTGAACACATAACCCAGCACGCGTGCATAGGTATGCAGCCAAATTTCCCCTTGGGCGTCGTGAATGCCTTGGGCATGCAGCAATTCATCCAGCCAAGCCAATGCGCCGCCTTGCGCGGCGCTGCGGCCGTCGCCATGGTCGATATCGTGAAACGACACCAGTGCACGGCGATTGACCGGCAGGTCACCACTGCCGTGATGCGCCATGCTGCGCATGGGCAACATCAAAAACCAAGTGCCATAGGAGAACGCATGCCGGCTGGGGCGGTAGCGGGTGTGGCGCACTTCACCCGTGCCGATCAGCGGCGTCAGGCGCGGCTGATCCAGCATGGCGGCGGTCAAGCGGCCTCCTGTTGCACGATGCCTTGCAAAATCGCTTGTGCGGCAGCGCGCCCGGCTTTATAGCCGTCTTCATGAAAACCATAGCCCATCCAAGCGCCGGCAAACCAGGTGTGTTGCTGGCCTTGCAACCCACCCATGCGGCGTTGCGCCTGAATCGCGGCCAAATCAAACACCGGGTGTGCGTAATGAAACTGACCCTGTATTTTGGAAGCGTCAATGTCTGTCAAGGGATTGAGCGACACGAACACATCTTGCGTGAACGGCAACGGCTGCAAGGTGTTGAGCCAATAGTGCAAACACACCCGACTGCCGTCTGTGGTGTCGCGCAAGCGTTGGTAATTCCAAGCGGCCCAAGCCAATTTGCGATCTGGCATCACCGAGGTGTCGGTGTGCAGCACGGCCAAGTTGTCTTGAAAGCTAATCGCAGACAACACCGATGTTTCATCCCCACTGGGATTGGCCAGCATATGCAGTGCTTGGTCGGCGTGGCAAGCCAGCACCACATGGTCAAACCGATGCGGGCCAGCTTCGGTCAGCAGGGTCACGCCTTGTGCATCCCGCTGTACCGATTGCACAGGTGTTCGCAAGAATTTGTGGGCAATGCGCGATGTCACCGCTTGCACATAGTGTTGCGAGCCCCCTTTGACGGTGAACCATTGCGGGCGGTTATTGACTTGTAGCAAACCGTGGTTGTCGCAAAAACGCACCATCGTGGCGGCTGGAAATTCCAGTATTTGTGCGGTTGGGCAGCTCCAAATGCAACCCAGCATGGGCAGCAAATAGGTGTCGCGAAACGTGGGGCCAAAACCGTGTTGGTCCAGAAAAGCTTGCAAGGGTTGCATCAACGCCCCATCGTCATACGACTTGGCCAGCGCCGTGGTCAAACGGTTGAAGCGCAAAATTTCGCGCAACAGCCACCAAAAGCGCGGACGCCAAAGATTGCGACGTTGGGCGAACACGGTGTTGAGATCGGCGCCGTTCCATTCAATGGCACCCGACCTGCCCCACGGGGCTTGTACCGAAAACGACATGTCTGAATGCGCGGTTTCTATACCGAGTTTTTCAAACAGCGAAATCAGACCCGGATAAGTGCGTTCGTTGTAGACCAAAAAACCGGTGTCTACGCCGTAGGTACAAGGCCCGTTGGGGCCGGGCAAGGTCAGGTTGACGGTGTTGGCGTGGCCGCCGAAACGGTCATCTGCCTCGAACAGACTGACCTCAGCATGGTCCAGCAGGTGGTGTGCTGCAGACAGACCCGCAATGCCCGAGCCGACAATCGCAACCCGCACACTCATCTCAAGGCAATTTGGCGCTGAGTTGTTTGTCGACTTCGGCCAAAAATTTGGCGTTCAATGGGTCGGTGGTGCTGTTGAAACTTTTCACCTGCTTGCCATCGCGGCTGATCAGGTATTTGTAAAAATTCCATTTGGGCGCGGTGTCGGTCAATTGCGTGAGTTGCTTGAACAAGGGCAAGGCGTCGTCGCCGCGCACCGTGGTTTTGCTGAACATCGGAAATTTCACGCCGTAGGTGTTTTCACAAAAATCGGCAATTTTTTGGTTGTTGCCGGGTTCTTGCGAAAAATCGTTAGAGGGGAAACCCAACACCACCAAGCCCTTTCCTTTGTACCGGGCATAAAGTTCTTCCAGCCCTTTGTACTGGGGGGTAAACCCACAAAAACTGGCGGTGTTGACCACCAACACCACCTGTCCAGCGTATTGGCACAGGTTTTGGGGTTTTTCGTCTTGTAAACGGTCAACCGTGTGTTGCAAAACCGCGGGACATTTGCCGTCGGTCGTGGCTTTGTTGTTTTGTGCGATCACGGGAGTCGCAAATGTCAGCGCCAAGCCCATGGCCAAAGAAGAAAAAGCGTGTGTGTATGCAGTGGTTTTCATAGGTTCAATCATGCGTCAGTTTGGCCTTATTGTCCACGACAGTGGCCAAAGCCCCTCTGGCAAAGAAGTTAGCCCATGCCAACGTTTGGCGTTCATTGTGTCGGTGTGGTGTAGCGGTCAAATACCGCATGCCACAAAGCCGATATGGCTGCCCGGTGGGCGGCCATGGCAACGGGTTCATCGCGTCCGACTTGCTCATCCAACCGGGCTTGGTGTTGACGGTGTCGAAGTTCGCGGTAGGCCCCCGCGGCTTGCTCACCCACGCCGGGCGGTATCAGACCGACTTGCTCGGCATGCAGCATCAGTCCGATATTGCCGATGTTGTCTTGCAAACCCACGTGGGTGGCTGCAAATGCCAGCACCAAAAACTGCACCGCAAACTCTGCATCCATCATGCCGCCTATGCTGTGTTTGAAGTCGAAAGCGCTGGCGGGTACCGGATACGCATCGCGCAGTTTGTGGCGCATGGCGATGATTTCAGCGGCCAAGCCATGCGGTTCGCGCGGTGCGCACAACACTTGGCGACGCACCGTGTCAAAGGATTCGCGTAAGCCCGGGTCGCCGACGCAAAACCGCGCCCGCGTCATGGCCTGGTGTTCCCATAACCAAGCGGTGTTGCTGCCGCGTTGCGATTGGTAGTCGCTGAACGCTTCGATACTGCTCACCAGCAAGCCGGAGTTGCCGTTGGGCCTGAGTGCGGTGTCGATTTCGTACATGTCGCCTTCACCGGTTTTGGTGGTCAACCACTGAATCAATTTGCGGGCAAATACCGCGTAAACCTCGGCGGCTTGCGGATGCTCATCGCGGTAAATGAACACGATGTCGAGGTCGCTGCCATAGCCCAATTCTTTGCCGCCCCATTTGCCGTAGCCCACGATGCCAAAGCAGGGCGTCTCGCGGTGTTTGTGTTTGAGCCGAGACCACACCCATTGCGCGGTGAGATCGACCATGCAGTCTGCCAAAGCGCTCAAATCGTCGGCGACTTGTTCGACCTGCAAACGCCCTTCCACATCGCGTGCCAATGTCAAAAACAATTCAGCGTGGTGCGCTCGTCGCAGCAAATTGAGCAAGCTTTCTTCATCGTCACCGGCATGGGCACGCAGTGCATCGTGACGGGCTTGCAAATTGCGTGACAGCAGTTGCGGGTCAAACCGTTCGTTCAGCATGCCTGGGTCGGCAAGCTCATCGATCACGCCGGGATGCTTCATCAAATACCTGGTGGTCCAGCGACCCGCGTCCAGCAACTTGAGCAATTGGGCATGGATGGGCGGGCGCTCCAGCAACAATGCCAAATAGGTTTCGCGGCGCAGCAACGGCTCCATCCAGTCGCACCAACGCAAAGCCGAGGCTTCGCTGACCCGCCCTTCACCCAACCAAGCTTGGGTACGTTGCACCAATTGAAACAGTCGCTGGCGTGCGTCTTCGCGCAGCGCCCGGATGCGCGGCGAGTCGGACCACGTGGCCACGCGCTGGCGCAGCGCAGGGCTCAACTGTTCCAGCAAACTGTCGAAGTCTGACGGGTTCACTGCCGTGGTTGCGGTTGAGGCCGCTGTATCCACCGGTCGCAACAAGCGTTCAAACTCTTGGGCCACTTTGTCGCGCCAAAACTGCAACGCCGACACCAAAGCCTCTCGGTCTGGCAATTGCATGCTTTGGGCGATCCAAAGCCAATCCTTTTCATCGGTGGGCAACACATGGGTTTGTCGGTCGTCCAGGTATTGCACCCGGTGTTCAACGCGCCGTAAAAAATCGTAGGCCTGTGCCAGCGATTCAGCGGTATCGGCGGGCATCAAGCGCGCTTGCACCAAGGCGGGAAGCGCTTCCAGCGTTGGGCGCATGCGCAATTCGGGAAATTGCCCGCCGCGCACCACTTGCAACATTTGCACCGTGAACTCGATTTCACGGATACCACCGCGACCGAGTTTCACATCGTTCTCGCGTTCGGGCCGACCCAGACTTTGGCGTTGCGCATGGGCACGAATTTGACGGTGCAAATCGCGCAAAGCATCGATCACGTTGTAGTCCAGGTAGCGGCGAAACACAAATGGCGTGACGATGTCGCGCAAAGCGGGTACTTGGTCCATGCAAGCGGCAGGCGCCACCACCCGCGCTTTGAGCCACGCCAATCGTTCCCATTCGCGGCCCTGCACTTGGAAATAAGTCTCCAATGCCGCGAGCGACACCACACTGGCGCCGGATTCACCGTTCGGACGCAACGCCAAATCCATGCGAAACACTTGGCCGTGTTCGGTGGTTTCGCCGATCAATTGAAACAGTTGTTTGACCACCTTGTCAAAAAAAACATGGTTGTCTGTGCGCACACAGTCGCCCGCGTCCGCCTGTGTTTCACCATCTTCGTCGTACACATAGACCAGGTCGATATCGCTGGAGACATTCAACTCGGTGGCACCCAATTTGCCCATGCCCACCACCCACAGTTGTGCCACGGAACCATCGCTTCGGCGAGGCCAACCGTGGCGCCGCGCAACCCGTGTCAGCGCCTCTTGCAGCGCAATGTCCAAGGTGAATTCAGCCAAGCGGGTCATGGCATGGGTCACGGCTGCCAAGGGTGCTTGCGCTTCGCAATCGAGCACCACCAGTCGCTCCAGACACAGTTGTCGCAAGACCCGCAAGCGGTCGGCGACTTCAGGGTAATCAGGCTGCAACGCTTGGAAACAGGCCGCCAATCGCGGGTGATCGGGTGTGCCAGTCGGCAGCAAATGCAGGTGCTTGTCGTAGCGCCGACGCAAGCGCTGGACCAAACGCGAGCCAGCAGCGCCAAGGTATGGCAGGCTATTTCCCATGCGATTGTCCAGACCGGACGCTTGGCGGTGATAATTTCACACAGGCCCCATTAAAAACTTGGTAAACATTTTGCATGTCTGATCAACCCTTGCCCCCTGCTACAGCGACTGTCGCTTGGCGTTGGTATGTCAGACTGGCCCATTGGTTGTGGTGGTTGGTGGTTGGATGTTGGGCGCTCATTCTGTTGGCCACAGCCGCTTTGCATTGGTGGATTGTGCCGCGAATACTCGATTGGCAACCACAAATCGAGGCCATGGCATCCAAGGCTTGGGGCGTGCAAGTCAGCATCGGTCAGTTGCAATCGGCGTCTGACGGTTGGGTACCCACATTCATTTTGACCGACATGGTGTTGCGCAACCAGCAGCAGCAAGAGGTGTTGCGTCTGCCGCAAGTGCGGGTGAGTTTGTCTCCAACGTCTTTGCTGGGCTTGACCTTGGACCGGATTGAATTGACCGCCCCTGAACTTGAATTGCGGCGTGATTCGCAAGGCCGTTGGTTGGTGGCCGGTATTTTGCTGGCAGAGCAAAACAATTCCGACATGCTCGATTGGTTGCTGAGGCAACCGCATATTTCGGTGCAACAGGGTCGATTGCGTTGGGTGGACGAATGGCTTGAGCAACCCGCCGTGGATTTGACGGCGGTCAACTTGCAATGGCAAAACGGCATGCGCAGCCACCAATGGCGATTGGATGCCACACCGCCAGCGGCGTGGGGTCAACCGTTTCAAATCCAAGGGCAATTCAGCCAACCCTTTTTTAACAACCGTCCCAGTGATGTGTCCACGTGGAAAGGCCGCTTTTATGCACAAATGCCTGACATCGACATCAGTCGGCTGTCGGTTTATGTCAAGGCTGCGGCCAAGGTGGAGTTGTTATCTGGCAAGGGTTGGTTGCGCGGCTGGGCTGACATAGACCAAGGCGAATGGAACAACCAGACGCTGGACCTGGGGCTCGGCAATGTGCAACTGCAATGGGAAAAACACGGCGACGCACTGGCATTCGAAGCCCTGGCCGGGCGCATGCGTTTGCAGTCTTGGATGGGTGGGCAGGGTTACGAAATGTTGACCGAGCAATTCAGCGTCAAGCCTGCCGATGGGCCAGCCTGGGCCAGCGGAAAAACACGTTTGGCATGGCGCAAGCCGCGTCAAGACAACGAGCCCTGGGCCGCCACCGGCGAATTGCACCTGGAAGACTTTCCGCTGGATGTCATGTCCCGCATTGCTGCGCAAATGCCTTTGGGAGCCTCAACCCATGCGCGTCTGGCACTTGCCAAACCGCAGGGACTGGTGCGTGTCCTGGATGTGCAATGGTTCGATGCTGGTTCACCAGAGTTTCATTTCAAAGCACGGGGCCAAGCAGACCTGTTGCAGATCGCATCCAGTCCGGTGTCGCCCACCCGCACGCCCGAGCAAGACTGGTGGCCGGGTTTGAAAAACGCCAAGCTTGAATTTGAAGCCAATGAACTGTCTGGCAAAGCCAAGTGGGATATGCAAGACGGCCAAGTGTCTTTGGTGAATTGGTTAGAGGATCCGCTGGTGGCGGTCAAAGAATTCAGTGGTGTCCTCAGTTGGGCCCAAAAACAAGATCGCTGGCAAATCAAGTTGCAAAACGCCCAGGTCAAGAATGCCGATGGTCAGGGCAGTTTTGACCTGAGTTGGGAGGAAGGTGACAACGCTTTGCCCTTGGGTCGGCTGGATTTGCAAGTTCAGGTGGACCGCTTACAGGCCACAAGTTTGCACCGTTATTTGCCCGCCGAATTGGCTGCGCCAGCCAGACGCTATGTGCGCGATGCTTTGACCACGGGTTGGTTTGACAAGGCCACGGTACACATACAAGGCCCAATCGACCATTTCCCCTTTCATAAAACCAACGATGGCATCTTCAGTGTGCGCGCGCCTTTTCTGCAATTGGGTGTGCAATATGCGCCTGCGGCCACCGCCTCGGGCGAAGCCAAAACCGCGCCCAAAAATTGGCCAGCGGTGCAACAGGCCCAAGGTGAGTTGGTGCTCAACCGCCAGCAGTTGCAGGTGAAATCCAGCAATGCACGGATGGGCCCCATGGCCGCCATGCAAATCACGCAACTGGATGTGCAAATTCCTGACCTCAACAACATCGTGGCAGAGGTCAGTGCGCAAATCAAGGGCAACCTCAGCGACGCCCTATTGACCACCCATGCATCACCCTTGTCTGAATCAGTGGGGCGGTGGTTCAATGCCGCAGGTGTCAACGGCCAAGCAGACCACCAATTTCGTTTGACCTTGCCCTTGTCCAATCTGGACAACAGCCGGGTACAAGGCTCGGTGAATTTGTCGGGCAACGACATACAACTGCAAGCAGCTGTTCCCAAGTTGTACAAAGCCAAAGGCATGGTTTATTACACCCATTCAGGCATGAACATCAACAATGTGCGTGTGAATTTTTTGGGTGGTGAAGCGAGGATGGACGGCGCGCTGCGCTTCAATGAGAACCTGGCAGAGGGCGCCGCCCGCGTGAACATACAGGGCAGCATTTCCTCGCAAGCCATACAGCAAGCGCCAGAATTTGCGGGCTTGTCCCCGTTGACGGCCCGCTTGAACGGCAGTACCCAATACACGGCCACGCTCAGCTTGCGGCAGGGACATCCCGAACTGACCGTGCAGAGCAATTTGCAAGGCATGGCCATAGACCTTCCCGCGCCCTTGGCCAAGCCGGCGACCACCAGCTTGCCTTTGCGGTTCGACAACAATCTGTTGCGCGCCGCAGCAGGCCGCCAAAGCGCCACTCAGGAGCAGTTGCAACTCAGCTTGGGCAATGTGCTGGCTGTGCGTTATTGGCGCGATATCAGCGGCACCACACCCGCTGTACTGCGTGGGCAGATTCAAGTGGGCCAAACAGGTGCGTGGAAAGAGCCTGCAGACAACAGCGTGGTGCTACAGGTCAAGCAAACAGTGCTCAATATGGATGAATGGCAACCGGTACTCAACCATTGGATGGACGATGAAGCCTTGGCCAAGTCCAGCAGCACCCAGCGCAGCACCCTAGCGACATACATGCCCAGCAAAATCGATGTGCAAACACAGGAACTGATTTGGGCTGCGCGCACATACAGCCAATTACAGGCCAGTGCTGAAAAGCAAGCCAAACAATGGCGCGTCCAAGCGCGTGCCACGGAATTCCAAGGCACGGCCGACTATCGTCCTGCACAGGACGGTGCGAGCGCCAAAGTCAATGCGCATTTGACCTATTTATCGATTCCACCGTCGGCACTCGAACAAGTAGAAGCAGTCATGTCAGATTCACCTAAAGACATGCCTGCGCTCGATATCGTTATCGACAATTTGGAGTTGCGCGGCATCGCTTTGGGGCGTGCCGACATTGAAGGTTTTGCCAGAACCAATACCAGCGGCACGCGTGAATGGGTGCTGAACAAACTCAACTTGACCATGCCCGAAGCCAATTTCCAAAGCAAGGGGCAATGGGGTGGCGCGGCCAAAGCCGCGGCCAAGCGTTCGCAACTGGATTTCACTTTGCAAATCCAAGACTCGGGAGAATTGCTCAATCGACTCGGTTACAAAGGCGCGATGCGCAACGGCAAAGGTCGCATGGTGGGTCAAGTGGGGTGGCAGGGCGCGCCTTTTTCACCCGACTACAACACCATGAGCGGTCAATTCAATGTCAACATGGAGCGTGGACAGTTTTTAAAAACCGAACCCGGTGTGGCCCGATTGCTGGGCGTGTTGACCTTGCAGTCATTACCCAGACGCTTGATGCTCGATTTCAGCGACGTGTTCAGCGAAGGCTTTTTGTTTGACTTTGTGCGTGGTGATGTGGCAATTCAGCAAGGCATAGCCAGTACCAACAATTTGCAAATGAAAGGCGTGAGCGCTGCCGTGTTGATGGAAGGGCGCGCCGATTTGAAAAACGAAACCCAAGACCTGAAGGTTGTGATCGTGCCGGAAATCAATGCGGGTACCGCCTCGCTGGTCTACAGTGCGATCAACCCGTTGGTGGGGTTGACCACGTTTTTGGCCCAGTATGTATTGCGCAAACCCTTGATGAAATCCAACACCCAAGAACTGCTGGTGCAAGGCACATGGAAAGACCCGAAGGTCACCAAAAAAGACGGCTCTTCTCTGGACGGCAAAACCGGCGCAGCAGCCAAACCTGCGGATGCCAAACCATGAAGGCAGCCTTGTTGCAAATGGTGTCAGCCGCCGATGTGCAACGCAACTTGGACACGGTGGCTGCGTTGTTGTCTGAGGCGGCACGCCAGCAAGCCGAGCTGGCGGTGTTGCCCGAGTATTTTTGTTTGATGGGGCACCAAGACACCGACAAGCTGCATATCGCGGAGCCTTGGGGTGATGGCCCAATACAAACCCGTTTGTCAGCGCTTGCTGCGCAACACGGTTTGTGGTTGGTCGCGGGCAGCATGCCATTGGCGGTGCAGGGGGACAGCCAACATGTCACCAACAGCTGTTTGGTGTTCAATCCCCAGGGGGCATGCGTGGCCCGCTACGACAAAATCCATTTGTTTTATTTCGACAATGGCAAAGAACGTTATGACGAAGCGCGTGTGCAGCGTGCAGGTGATACGCCTGTGTGCTTTGATGTGCCTTCGCGCGATGGCCACACATGGCGCATCGGTTTGAGCATTTGTTTCGATGTGCGTTTTCCTGCGCTTTATCAGCAATTGGCCAGCATGGGCGCCCATGTGGTGCTGGTACCCAGCGCGTTTACCCACACCACCGGTCAATCGCATTGGGAGCTGTTGGTGCGCGCGCGCGCCTTGGACAACTTGGTGTGGTTGGGTGCCGCAGCACAAGCCGGGGAACACGACAACGGCCGGCGCACTTGGGGTCACTCGATCTGGGTAGACCCTTGGGGACAAGTGGTGGCGTGCCAGCCACAACAAGCCGCTTGCGTGGTGGCTGACCTCAGCATGCAGACATTGCGCGAACGCAGAATGCAAATGCCTGCATTGAACACCGCGTCCGTGTGACTCATTCAGCGTCGTCGCGCTCGCCTTTGCGACGGCCGGAAAACATGGTCCACCAAACGATCAACACCAAAATCAGTCCAGCACCTAAAGCTTCAAGCAAAATCAGCAGCATGTGTGTATATCCAAGTTCAGTGGCGACTGTAATCTCTGCGCCTAAACCCATGGTGAGTTTGTGGCGATCGCTCGCCGCTTGGAGCCTGACCTTGTTGCTGGTGGCCTGTGCCAGCAAACTGCCCTTGCCTGCGCCGGGGACAGCACCCGTCGCAGCACCCAAAAGCGAAGCGCCTGTGGCGCTCAGCATACCCACGGTGCCTGCGATCACAGCACCAGCGTTGCCCAGCACTGGGCTTGGCTCAGAAAAACGCAGCCGTTTTGTGGCTGTGGATTGGAACGACCTGCCGGGTTGGGACAAAGAATCCATGCCAGAAATTTGGTCTGTGCTGTTGGGCGGTTGCGAACGCCCCTCGGGCATGTGGACCAACTTGTGTCCTCATGTGAAGCGTTTGATCTTGGCGGGTGACCCAGAGCAACGGCAGTGGTTGATGCAAACCCTGCAACCGCACCGCATCGAGTCGCTCGATGGTCAGGTCGGCGGATTGTTGACCGGTTATTACGAACCCGTGTTGGAGGCCAGAAAAATCCCTGGCAATGGGTTTTCCGTGCCTGTGTACCGACCGCCTGCGGGTTTGAAATCAGGGCAAGCGTGGTACTCCCGACAAGACATTGAAAGTCTGCAAGCGGCACAAGCGGCATTGCATGGCCGCGAAATCGCATGGTTGGCAGACCCCATAGACGCGATGGTGTTGCATATCCAAGGGTCTGGACGTTTGCGAATCACCGAAGCCGACGGACGGGTGCGCATGCTGCGTGTGGCATTTGCAGCGTCGAACGAACAACCCTACCAGAGCATCGGACGCTGGTTGTTGGACAAGGGCGAAACCAAAGACGCTTCTTGGCCTGGCATCAAAGCATGGTTGCAGCGCAACCCACAAAAAGCACAAGCGCTGCTTTGGGTGAACCCCCGGTATGTATTTTTCAAAGAAGAGCCGATCATCGATGCGAGCGTCGGGCCACGCGGCGCACAAGGCCTGCCATTGACGCCCGGACGTTCGGTAGCCATCGACCCTTTGAGCGTGTCCTATGGCACGCCTTTGTGGATGGTTACCCCCGGGCCAACGCAAAGTTTGCAGCGCTTGGTACTGGCGCAAGACACAGGCAATGCCATCGTCGGTGCGGTGCGCGCCGACTTGTACATGGGCACTGGGGCGGCGGCGGGTGAACTGGCCGGTCGCATGAAACAACCGCTGCGTTTGTGGGCCTTGCTGCCCAAAACGCCTTGACGCTGACAGGAAATTGCATGGGCTTCATCATTGTGTTGGCTGCTCCTGTGTTTTTTCTGGCTATTGCGATCGAATGGTGGTGGGGTTGGCGGTTATCGAAGCGCGGGCAACTGTCGGCGCAAACCTATCGTTTGGATGACGCCATCAACAGCATCAGCTTGGGCATCATCAGCCAATTGAGCGCGGTATTCACCCGCGTGTTTCGCATCACCATCTACACCCTGGTGTTTGAGCAGGTGGCGGTGTTTGACAATCCCGATTTTTGGCAGAGCGTGTTGGGCGCATGCTTGGCCTTGGTGCTCTACGATTTTTGTTATTACTGGTATCACCGCGCCAGCCACGAAGTGGCGTTTTTTTGGGGTGGCCATGTGGTGCACCACCAAAGTCAGCACTACAACTTGTCTACCGCTTTGCGACAAACCACGTCAGGGGTGGCCATCGGTTGGGTGTTTTACTTGCCCATGGCGGTCTTGGGCGTGCCCCCGTTGGTGTTTGGCATCGTGGCCTTGATCGATTTGCTCTACCAGTTTTGGGTGCACACCGAGCACGTGGGCAAACTGGGCTGGTTTGACCGCTGGTTTTGTTCGCCTTCCAACCACCGGGTCCACCATGCGGTCAACGATGTTTATGTGGACCGCAATTACGGTGGCATATGGGTGGTGTGGGACCGTTTGTTTGGCAGCTTCAAAGAAGAGGATGAACGCGAGCCGTGTGTTTACGGCACACGTGCGTCGCTCAACAGTTGGGACCCGTTGTGGGCCAATTGGCAGGTCTACAGCGGCTTGTTGCACGACAGTTGGCATGCATCTCGTTGGAGCGATAAATGGCGCGTCTGGTGGCGACGACCCGGTTGGCGCCCTGAGGACGTCGCGCAGCGGTTTCCCCGTCCCGAGTTTTCCGTGCACACGCATGTGCCGTTTGAGCCGGTGTCGTCCAAAACCGCGCAGCAATGGGCGACCGGTTGGTTTGTGTTGCTGCTGGCAGCTGCCATGGATGTGTTGTGGCACATGGACAGCATGCGTTGGGGCGACGCTGCCGTCAGCGTGTTGGCGGTCACAGCAGGTTTGTGGGGTGTGAATGCCTTGCTGCAAAACCGCGTCACCCCGTTGCAAACCGCTTATGTGCAGTTCGCCGCCTTGTCTGCGGCGGCTGCCGCTTGCGGTTGGAGCGATGTGTATTTCTTGGCCAAGCCGATCGCGTTGTTGCTCTTGATGTTCGTGGCTTGGTGGGCCGACGACATGCCAGAAAAAGCACAAACATGGTTGGTGCGTGCATTGGGTTTGAGTTGGGTCGGCGATGTGTTGCTGTTGTATCCCGGTTTGTTCATGCCAGGCTTGGTGGCTTTTTTGGGCGCACATGTTTGTTATGGGTGGTTACTGACACGAGACGCGCCTGTGCGTCCGGCATTCAAGCCGTTGCTGTGCTGCATGCTGGCAGGGCTTGCGGTGTATGCGGTCTTGTTTTTCAATGGCTTGCCAGCAGCGATGCGCGTGCCGGTGGCCGTGTATGTGCTGGTGTTGGCGACCATGGCGTCGCAAGCCTGGAACCGTTACTTGCACCGCCAAGACGCAGGTAGTCTGGGGGTCGCGGTTGGTGCGACGGTGTTCATGCTGTCTGACAGCTTGTTGGCCATAGACCGGTTTGTCAGTCCGTTGCCCTATGCAGGTTTGTGGGTGTTGTCCACTTACTATGTGGCGCAAGCCTTGATCGTCGCAGGCGTGTTGCGTTCCATGCGGTTGTCGCCGGTGGCGACAGACAAACCGCGGCGTTCACTCAGCCAATACCGAAACGCCT